>Ga0206125_10005640_pt1 | contig 10484 bp, 9 predicted proteins | sample Helgoland_Spring_4_FD_148598 | JGI IMG/M metagenome (GOLD analysis project Ga0206125, IMG submission 148598) | Pelagic subsurface seawater microbial communities from Kabeltonne, Helgoland, North Sea - Helgoland_Spring_Bloom_20160331_1 | ecosystem: Environmental > Aquatic > Marine > Epipelagic ...
CATTGGAGCTGGGATGATTATATAATGATGATACAATTGTTAGATACAGCCATTACAGCCGCTTTAGAAGCAGGCAAGGCCATCTTAGAAATTTACCATTCTGGAGAGTTTGATGTCGAAATTAAAGGAGATAACTCTCCTTTGACAAAAGCAGATACCTCCTCTCACAATGTGATAATGTCTTTTTTAACAAAGACCAATATTCCTGTACTTTCTGAAGAAGGAAAAGCAATACCTTATGAAGAACGTAAAGATTGGAGCCAACTTTGGATTGTAGACCCTATAGATGGTACCAAAGAATTTATAAAGCGCAATGGAGAGTTCACGGTAAACATTGCATTAATTGAAAACCAAAAAACGCTAATTGGTGTTATTTTTGTTCCAGTAACAGGTGAGTTGTATTTTTCTACTAAAGAAATGGGGGCTTTTAAAGTGGCCGTTGATATTGAAAATTATAATATTGAAATGATTATTTCAAATGGGCGTAAATTACCATTACAAAGAAAAGATAATGTGTTTACTATTGTGGCCAGCAGATCTCATATGTCTCTAGAAACAGAGGAATATGTGCAGGAAATGCGGGATATCCATGGAGAGGTTAATTTAATCTCTAAAGGGAGTTCTTTAAAATTGTGCATGGTAGCAGAAGGTACTGCTAATTGCTACCCGCGTTTTGCCCCAACAATGGAATGGGATACGGCGGCTGGACAAGCTATTTGCGAGCATGCGGGCTTTCAGGTAATCGATTGGAAAACTAAGGAATATATGCTGTATAATAGAAAAGAATTATTAAATAATTGGTTTTTAGTAAAGTAATTTGATTTTACTTATCGATTGACTGAGTTCATCAACCGCAGCTAGTATTTTAAGTCAATATCTTTTTGATAGAAAAATAAAAATTGATTTGGTGTTACTTATATATCACTATTTAAAGTAATCATAAAGTAATATATATATATATATAATGTTAAGTAAACTTAAAAAAAAAATAGATAGAGATATTCATTTAAAAGAATTGCTAACTGGTTCTTCTGTTACTTTTTTATTAAAAATGTTAGGCATGTTACTAGGCTACACTCTTATATATATTATTTCTAATAGAAATGGTGCTGAAGGTGTTGGGAATTATAATATTTTTTTAAAAACTATTATGGTTATAGGTACATTAACAAGTTTAGGAATTAATGTAGCGGTATTAAGATATATTGGGCAATTTAACAATCCTACTAGTCTCGGAAAAATAAAGTCTCTTTACAATCAAGGATTTAAAACAGTTTTTTTATTAAGTGTGTTTACTAGTTTAATAATTTATTTTAATGCTGAGACAATAGTATCGTTAATAGGAAAGTCAAAAGAACAAATTTTTTATTTAAAATTATTATCCATAGGATTACCTTTTTTTGCATTAAATAAAGTAAATGTAGAATTTATCAGAGGATTTAAAAAATTACAATTATCAGAGCTCATACGAAGTGTTATTCGCCCAATTTTTATAATTATGATGCTATTAGTTTGGAGAAAAAATAATTTTGATATTTTAAATTTACTGTTAATAGGGATATTTTTAAATTGGATCATTTCTTCATTAATTATTTTAAAGAAAATCAAATCTTTAAATAAATTCAAGCAAAATTTGTTTTCTTACAAAGAACTTATTAATACAGCTTTTCCAATGATGATTACATCAGTCTCTACTATATTATTAATTTCTTTACCAATATTTTTTTTAGATTATTTTTACACACAAATAGAAGTTGGAATCTTTAGTGTTGTGTATCAAATTTCTATGTTAATTTCTGTTGTAATGATAATTATTAACACTATTGTTGCTCCTAAATTTTCAGAATTATATTGGGCAAATAAAATAGTAACTCTACAAAGATTTATAAATCAATCCGTTAATTTAATGTTTTTGATTGCTATGTTTTCTTCAGTTACTGTAATATTTTTTTCTGATTACATATTAAATATTTTTGGTTCTGAATTCCTCTTGGGTAAGAATATTTTAATTATTCTTGTTATTGGGCAATTGGTTAGTTCGAGTTGTGGGTCAGTAGGAATATTAATGAATATGGTAGGTAAACAAAAGGTTCAAAGAAATATTAATTTAATTGCATTAATTATTTGTTTCTTTCTTTATTTATTAATAGTTCCAAAATATGGATTAATGGGTAGTTCAATTGTTTTTATGTTTGGTCTAGTTTTTAAAAACATTATCTCTACAATTTACATTAAGAAAAAAATGGGCCTAAACACTTTTTTTAATCCGTTTAATAAAATATAATGATGAATAAAAGTCCAAATTTTTTCTGTATTGGCGCCCAAAAAGCAGGCACAACTTCGTTGTATAATATATTAATTCAAAATCCTGAAATATATTTACCAAGGAATAAAAAAGAGATTCATTATTTTGATTATGATAGAAATTATAACAAAGGTTTAAATTGGTATTTTAAAAAATATTTCAATAATGTTAAAAACGAACATGCTATTGGAGAGATAACACCCTCATATTCTTATTTTTCTCATGTTCCAGAAAGGATTTATAACGATCTTGGATCAGATGTTAAATTTATTTTTATTCTCAGACAGCCAATTGATAGAGCGATCTCACATTATAGTATGATGACTTCTAGAAAAGAAGAAGAATTTACTTTTCTTGAAGCGATTGAATATGAGGAGCAAAGATTAAATTCTAATCAAATAGACTCAAAAAAAAATTATAGTTATTTAAATAGGGGTTTTTATTCAAAACAATTAACAAACTATTATAAATTCTTTGATAAAGATAATATTTTACTCCTAAGTTTTGAAAAAGAGATTAAAGAAAATTTAAAAGAGACGATAATTAAGATAGAATCATTTTTAGGGGTTAAACATATTTCTTACAGTAATTTACATATTGCATCTAATGCGAGTGACAGTCAATTTAAATATAAGAACCTATTTAAAATTAAATCTAATTTAAAAAACATTTTCCCTTTTTTACCACAAAAAATAAAATCTAAAATAAATTCTATTTTTTTTAAAAAATTACCATTTAAAAAATTTAAGATTGAAGAAAAAGAAAACCAAAGGCTTCTGAAAAAATATTATACTCAAGATATAAATAAATTAAATGAATTGACCAACTGCAAATTTTCATATTGGTTAGAATATAAAAGTATTTAAATGAAAATCATTTTACTTTCATATTTAAGTCGTTCAGGTTCTACTTTAATTTGTAATAGTTTAGTGAAAGACCTAAGATTTTGTGTTTGTCCGGAAGCAGAAATATTAACAAATCTTCTTTTAAAGAATCCAAAATCTAGATTGAAAAATGTTGTTTATAAAAAAATAACTAAAGCAATTTACAAAGATCCTAAGTTGAAACATTGGAATATAGAAATACCAAATTTTGAAAATATTGGTGTTAATCTAGATTTATTTAAAATAATTTTAAAGTTATATGCTTTAAAATATAACCCCAAATCAGAATATTTAGTTTTTAAATCAGAGGGTCTTGAAAATTTTGATGTAAGTCTTCATAAAAATTTTTATAAAATTATTTTGTTCAGAGATCCAAGAGCAATTTTTTTATCTCAAAGAAATAATATTCCCTCTCTAGGAATTGGAAAAATGAATGTAAATCCAATAAAACTTGTTCATAAAATGAATAAATTAATTTTATCTTATAACTATATGGAGAATAAATTAGTTTATGTCCAATATGAAATTTTTTTATCTAATAAGGAATCAGAGTTAAATAAAATTTCGTCAATGTTAAATTTTAAAACTTTTTTAATTAATAATGAAGATAAAAGTATTTTAAATTTAATCCCGGATAATCAAAAACATTTACATAAAAATATTAATAAAAAGGGTATGGTTTCATCTGTCGATAAATGGAAAAACCAATTATCAAAATATGAAATACATGTAATTCAAGAAAATTTAAATAAAGTGTTAGACTTAGGTTATGAATCTTATCATGTGATAATCTCAGATTTTGAGAAATTAAAGTTTTACATTTTAATTGAGATTAAAGATATTTTTAATAGATCCTTAAAGACGTTAGTTAAAATTTTTAAATGAGTCATACTAACATAAACAAATTATTAAAAACAGTATTTTTATATTTAATCTTCTTCATAATTATATATAATGAAACTATTCCAATATTTGGAATTAAAATTTCAATGATATGGAAACTTCCTGTTTTTCTATTTTTATTAATATATAATTTAAATAATATTAAACAAATATTTTTATTTATACCTATTTTACTTTCGATTAATATTATAATTAATACTGGTTTTCCATCAGGAATACTTGGAGATATCTCAGAGATAGTTCAACTTCTATCAATTCCCTTAATTTATTATTATGCTGAAAAAAAATTCAGAAGAAAGCCTCATAAGCTTGAATCAATATTAATATCAATATCATCATTTTATATTATTTCAACACTCCCTTTCATTTTCGAAATTCTAGAACCTCGAGGATTAATCAAAGAGTTAGACAAATTTGGAAGTTCAGGAAATATGTTGAATGGAATTTTTTTTCACCCATCTATTTCTTCAAAAGTTTACGTAGTTTCAACTTTAATTATTTTTAATTATTTACTAGATTTTAAAAGAAGAAAAAAAATTTATTATTTTATTTTCATAATTGGGATAGTGTCTATTTATCTTTCATTTACTAGAACAGGGTGGTTGACCTTCATACTCGGAGTTATCTTGTTACTTTCATACAGATATGGTAAAATTAAAGTTTTTTTTAAATTAAGCCCATTAATTTTAATTTGTGGTTTCTTAATTTTTAATCTTATAGGTAATGATGATTCTTTAAGAATGAGAATTATTGGAGAAAGAACTTATAGATCTAATAGTGAATTGGACATAAATAAATTATCCTCCAATAGGGTATTCTTATATTTTGGAGCATATCAAATAATAACAAATAGTAATATAACAGAGAAACTAATTGGTTATGGACACGGTGGAGCCATAGAACAAATGGGTAAACAAACGGGTCTAGCTTTGACAGCCCACAATCGTTTTTTAGAGATCATATTAATGGGTGGTTTCATAAGTTTTTTACTTTATTTAATGTATTTGTACTATTTATATAAATATGCCTTCAAGAGTGAATTTAATAATGACATAGATGGCTTAGTGAAAACTCTTTTTATTTTATTAGTAATATATAATTTTCCATCACATGGATTTCCTCTCTGGTGTGATATATTATTTGCATTAACCTTGGCCCTTCATAGGGTCAAACAAAATGAAATCAAATAAAATGAATATGATATTTATTATAGGAAACTCTAGAAGTGGTACAACAATGATGGCAAATATATTAGCAAAAAATAATGATACCCTTGTTTTTAAGGAATTACATTTTTTTGATGTTTTATCTACTTCTGAGCTTGTCAAATATGACAAAAATCAGGCCTTAAAAATATATGCAAAACTCCTATGCTCAAATAAGCTAGAGCCCTGGAATTTAAATAAATATACTCAATTTTTAATACAAGCAGAAAATGAATTAAAAATAACTAAAAGTATAACTAACTATGAGCTTTTTAAGTTATTTATTAGTAATCAATTAAAAAAACATGGAAAAAATATTGCTGTTGAACAAACGCCGAGAAATTCATTTCACTTTGAGAAAATAGCAGCACATATGCCAAATTCTAGATTCATACACATGATTAGAGATTGCAGGGCTATTCTTATATCGCAAAAAAATAAATGGAAGAGAAATAGATTTGGTGGAAAGTTAACAAGAAAAGAAGTTGTTCGGCAATTTATTAATTACAACCCTGTAATTACTTCAACATTATATAATAAAACACTTTCAAGAATTATATCACATCAAAAGGGAATATCTGATGATTTATTTACGACTGTTAAGTATGAAAATTTGTTATTAAAGCCGGAGAAAACTCTTGAAAATTTATTTTCATTTCTAAATTTATACTATTCTGATAACGTTTTAGAAATTAATCATTCAAGTTCTTCTTTTGAAAAGAAATCAAAAATTGGGATAGATTCTAGTCGAATAGGAGATTGGAAAAATCACATTAATAATACAGAATGTTTTATTGCACAAAAAATTAATTTAAAACTCCTAAGAAAATTAAATTATAAGATAATAAAAGATGTTATTCCAAATCCATTGGTTTTAATTTATAGTTTCATTATTTTACCTATTCAGTTTATTTTAATATTAATTTTTAGTTTTAACTATTTTATAAAAGATGGAAAATAATAGTCCCTTCTTTGTCCTAATTGGGACTTATCGGTCTGGAACAACTTTTGTTCAAAAAGTTTTAGAAAAAAATCATCAAATTTTTCTACCAAAAGAAAAAGAATTATTTTTCTTTAGTAGATATTATGATAGAGGAAAAAAATGGTATTTAAATTTTTACAAGAAAAATACCGGATGCAAGGTAAGTGGTGAAATATGCCCATCGTATTTAAGAAATGCAGAAATTGTTGCTAAGCGGATAAAAGAATTTAATGAAAACACTAAGATTATTGCAATTTTACGAAATCCTTATGAGCAAATAGAGTCCATGCTAAGGCTTCACAATAATAGATATAATAATGTTAAAATTACAAATGATATTATTGAAAAAGAATTTTTACCGAATGTGTTATATTATGAAAAATTAAAAATTTTTTATAATTATTTTGATAAAAAGAATATCATGATTTTAGATTATTCTGAATTAAAGGATTCTCCAAGAGAATTTATCAAAAAGATTTATCATTTTATTAGTTTGACACATGTTGATTATGAAATGCCTCAATCTGTAAATTCTGCCAATAAACCAAAGTTCAAATTTATTGAAAGAATTATTGCTAAAACGGGGGAGTTTCTCAGGGATAAAAATCTCTTTTTCGTAAGAAGTATAATTATGAAAACAAATTTAGTTCAAAAAGTAAAGCTTTTAAATACCTCTAGTGATGTAGATTTCATTAAACTTAGCAAAGAACATAAAACTTTTATTAGAAGTCAATTAATTTCAGACTATAAAAAACTTGACAAGTTTTTAAATATTAAATTCTCAAATTATTTATAATGAAAGTATTGCACATTACTAATAATTATCCAACTACTAAATTTCCTATCTACGGAATATTTGTGAAAGAACAAATTTTATCTCTAAGAAAGGAAGGGGTTGATGTTGATGTTTTTTTTATCAATGGAAGAGAAAAAGGAAAATTAGAATATTTAAGATCAGTTTTTAAATTAAAGAAAAAGTTAAATAAAAAAAAATATGATTTAATTCATTGTCACCACGCTTTAACTGCAATTATTTTTATTTTTAGTAGTCTGTATAAAGATAACAAATGGGTTCTCTCTTATCAAAACAACCCTGAACACGAATTAGGGATTAAAGTATTTGAATTTATTAATAAAAGAGTCAGCGGATTAATTTTTAAAGGAGGAATACCAAAATACGCAGCTCTTAAGAAAAGTTTCTATCTTTCTAATGGTGTAAATTTAAATTTTTTCAAGCCTTCTGATTATAAAGAATCAAGAATAAAACTTAATTTACCTTTGGAAAAACGTTACATTTTGTTTGTAAGCTCAAATTTTATAAGGAAACAAAAAAGGTATGATCGTTTTCAAGAAATTATACGAATTATAAAAAGTAAGCCAGGTTATAAAAATGTGGAAGAATTAAAAATGATTAATGTTAAGCGAGATGAAATTCCTTGCTTTTTTAATGCTGCTGATTTGCACTTATTGACATCTGATTTCGAGGGTTCCCCAAATTCTGTAAAAGAATGTATGGCATGTAATATTCCAGTTGTTTCAACTGATGTTGGAGATGTTAAAGAATTACTTCATGGTGTTCAAAACTCCTATGTTTCAAATAGTATTGATGATAATGAAATTGCAGAATTAGTAATCAAAGTGTTATCAACCAATAAAAGAAGTGATGGAAGAGAGAAATTGATAGCTCAGAATTTAGACAACAAATCTGTTGCTAAAAAATTATTAAAGATTTATACTGAAATTTTAAACAATGCTAAATAACTACAAAAATAAATCCAATCTTTTTTTTGGACTACTCATTGTTATCGCTTTCACCCTAATAACAAGTATTACAAAACAATCTAAAGATATTAATATTATTAAACATAATTTCTATGATAATGATCCGTTTAATCTGAAGATAGATCTGTTTGCAGATTCTTTGTTTATAGTTAAATATCCTCTAGTAATAACTTCTCTAAATAATAGTTTTAACAAGATTCAAGAAAAAAATAATATTAGGTATTCAATTAAAATAAATAAAACAAGGTTAGATGAAAGTTACAATGATCAATATTTTGAGATTGTCATATTTGAAAATGAAATTGAAATCAAATCAGAACATGAACAGGGGTTATTAAATGGAATTATCCGATTAGAAAAAGAATCAAGAAAATCTTCTTCAAAATTATTAAATCAAACAATTACCGATTATTCCAACATTTCTCAAAGACTATTTCACATTGGACTAAGAGGTAACGAAGATTTAAAAATAGTTAAAGAGATTATTTACAACTCAAGAAATGCATATCTTAATGAATTAGTTTTAATGATTCGTTCTGGTGTTGGCTTTAAAAGCTTAAAACCCGAGTTAACTAGAAAATGGAAATATGAGGATCTAAAAGAATTAATTCAATACTCCAATGAACTTGGAATAAAAGTAATACCCGAAATAAAGCTATTAACTCACCAAGAGAAACTTTTTAAGAATAGTTATCCCTATTTAATGTTTAATAAGACAACATATAATCCAGACGACAACAGGACATACGAAGTTGTTTTTCCATTGATTGATGAAATTATAGATATTTTTCAATGTGATACTTTTCACATCGGACATGATGAAGTAGCTGGGTACAGAAAAGATAAAAATGAAAAATATATCAAAAGTGGAGAAGTAGGTATTACTCCGAAACAATATTTAAGAGATGTTATTAAATTACATGATTACCTCAAAAGCAAGGGAATTAAGACCATGATGTGGGCTGATATGCTTTTAGATAGAGAAGAGTTTAAGGAAATGAATAGAAGCGGAATGCACGGAGGAAATGGGTTTAAAAATATCATTGATGATTTACCAAGAGACATAATAATGGGAAATTGGCATTATTTTCAAAAAAGTAAAAATTACCCTACATATGATTATTTGATTAACAAAGGTTTTAATGTTTATGGAGCAATATGGAAAGATTCAGTTACAAATAAAAATTTTACTAGTTATATTAATAATTCAAACTTTAATAATAAAGCTATTATGGCTACGGCCTGGGGCAATATTAATTCAAAATCAAATGAAATGACTGAAATATTAATGAAAGCTGGAAATTTAATATGGGAATTAAAATGAATTAATTAACTAATCAAAAATAAAAATAAATAATAATAACAAATGGAAAAAAAAATTTATATAGCTGGATGTGGAGGAATGCTAGGTGAAGCATTCTTCGAACAATTTAAAAATGATTATAAATTAAAATGTACTGACAAAGACGTGAATGAAGAATGGTTACAATTTTTAGATTTTAGAGATTTTAATTCTTATAAGAAAGATGTAGATGACTTTAATCCTGATTATCTCTTTCACATTGGAGCTTATACTAGTTTAGAGTTTTGTGAAGAAAATAAGGACGATACTTATGATACTAACACCTTATCTGTAGAAAACGCAGTTCGAATTGCAAATGACTTGAACATACCTCTCTTATACATTAGCACAGCAGGTATTTTTGACGGTAAACAAGATTTATATGATGATTGGGATATGCCAAATCCATTAGGAGTTTATGCTAGATCTAAATATATGGGAGAAAGATATGTCTGTGAAAATGCAAATCGATTCTTAGTATGTCGTGCTGGTTGGATGATGGGTTCTGGTCCTAAAAAGGACAAAAAGTTTATTCAAAAACTAATGAAGCAATTAAAAGATGGTAATAAAGAATTATTTATTGTTAATGATAAAGATGGGACACCAACATACACTCATGATTTTGCAAAAACAGTCAAAGAGTTGATTAACAAAGAATACTGGGGTCTTTACAACTGTGTTTGCGGGGGACAAACCAGTAGACTTGAGGTTGCCCAGGAATTAGTAAGTATCTTAGGGAAAAATGATGATATTAAGATAACTTCTGTTAACTCAGATTTTTTTAAAGATATCTATTATGCTGAAAGACCACCCTCAGAAAGGTTACTCACTAAAAAGTTAGATATTAGAGGAGTTAACATGATGAGAGATTGGAGAATTTCCCTAAAAGAATATATTGATAGTTATTATCAAGGCTATTTAGATTGAGATAAATGAGTGTAAAGAAAAAAAAAGTTGCTATAATTGGTACAGCAGGATTACCAGCTAATTATGGTGGATTCGAAACAATGACTGATTTCTTGACAAAATTTAAGAGAAATGAGTTTCAATTTTATGTTTTCTGTGGAAAAACAATAAAGAA
>Ga0206125_10005643_pt1 | contig 10480 bp, 14 predicted proteins | sample Helgoland_Spring_4_FD_148598 | JGI IMG/M metagenome (GOLD analysis project Ga0206125, IMG submission 148598) | Pelagic subsurface seawater microbial communities from Kabeltonne, Helgoland, North Sea - Helgoland_Spring_Bloom_20160331_1 | ecosystem: Environmental > Aquatic > Marine > Epipelagic ...
CCTTGAAGGCTTATGCCTCGACTCCCGATGTCATCACCGCATCGAACTCATCGACCGTCATACAAACCAAGCCCAAGGACGTGGCGCACTTCGCAAGCATAGCCTTGAGCAACTGCTCGTTGCCATTGACCGCCTTCTTCGTTGAATCGTCGTTGAAGTGAATCGAGCCGCTCACCGCATCAGTCGAGACAACGAACTGAGCAGCGACTCCCGCCATCTCCTCATCGGTGAACTCCAACGCCTCATCGCCCTCAGCCTCGACCTCAGCAACCGCATCTTCCTTCGCAGACATCACAGCGGCAGGCTTGCCACCCTTCATCCAAGCGTTGTAAGCGTCAACGTCCAAGGCGCACTTCTCATCCAAGGCAAGCATCGCATCACGATACAGAACGAACTCAGCACCCGAGTCAGCATCCCCAATCAGGAACTTGCCCGCCTTGGCGTGGCGGTAGAAGTAAGAGCGACCCATACCGACCGCCTCCCACAGACGCTTCTTCTCGTCCTCCATCTTGCGTCCGTCAGCCTTGATGAACGCCTTGAACTCAGGAGCATTGAACGCCTCTAACCGTGCCGACAGCAATGTGCCAAGCTTCAGCGACTTCGTGAACACGTCCACCGAACTCTTCTTGATGCTCTCGTTCAACTTGACAATCGGAGCGGTGTTGCGTAACGCCTTGAGCGTTGCCTTGACCTCAGCAGATTGTGTCGGAGCCGACACATTTGACTTGACCTCCTTTGCAACCTTTGCGGCGGTTGCGACCTTGTTTGTTGTTTGCTTTTTCACGGCAGTTTATAATTGTGGGCTTTGCCCGATTTTAATTGGAAGGAGTTAGGGACTCGAACCCTACGCGCACCGACTGCGACCCCCTAGTAGATTACTTCAGCGACTGCGCTATGTCTAAAGCAAAAAGAGTACCTATCAACTCTGACTTCGTGTCCCATTGCTCTGATACCTCGATGTCCCATATAATTTCCTTGTTTACAATATCGCAACACTCGTTGCTATCAATTGTCCAAAAGTCGGTCACGCATCCGTCAAGGAATATCTCAGCGTGGATGTTCACCCCGTTGTATCTATACCCCGAACCCGTCTTCGTAACCTTGGCTCCAAACCGCTTCAACTTATTGCTCAAGCTATTTGTGTTCTTGACTCGACTGAACTTGGATAGGTAAGCCTTGCGTGTCAACTTACCATCGCGGTATTCTTGGTTGACCACCTCAAGCATCTCGCTGACGTTTGGTATGTTTTCGTAGTGTGTCATTGGTCTGTGTGGATTTGTGGGTTTCCCCTCTGTTTGAATTCTTGTGCAATATACAATCAATACTTCCATACTTCGACATCAATAGTCACTTTTCTTTTGTCCAAAGGCAACTTTGTCTTCCAAGCCACACAGACAGCCAACCAACACACACAAGGTCTGAGCCGAGCCTGACCCCAAAACGTTTGAAGGTGGAGGTGGAGGGACGGGTCTTAAGAGGGGCTTCACCCTCTCTCCCCTCGGGGGATGGGGACGGGACGGGACACACTCACCGCGTCAATTAGTGTCGGAGCCGACACACACACGGAGCCTGAGCCGTTGCCCGTTCGTCTCTCCATAGGGGGCTGACCACCCCCTAGAAAAACGCCAAAAAAATGGGACAACGCCCGACCAACCGACCCCCCCACCCCTCTGAGAATAATCGTTTTAGGAATGGGCTATCGAGCGTGAGATGTATATATAGCCCCCCACTTCTGGGCATCTCATAAAAATGTTTACCTTTGAAAATGAACTGGGAATTATCTATACATAACAGGATAGACGTAGGCTTTTGTTTGGGTTGGTCTTGGTATGGATTGGATTCGGAGTTTAGTTATTCCGAGTTTATTGTGTTCTTGGGATTGGTTAGTTTACATTTAAGAATAGATATATGAAAGGATTAGATATGTTTCGCGGGCGGGAGATAAACACTCGTATGCCAGGGGAGACTGGCATTGCACAGGCGGCACGAATTCGCCAGGAGAAGAAGCGTTCTGCTAAAGTTGGAATGATTGCTGACGGCATTCAGGAGGCTGAGATGCGCGAGCGTATGATGCGTGATTACGACATTCGTTAGGGGTATTTGTTTTGTTTTGTTTGTGTGGAAGGGGGATTGGGAGTCCCCCTTTTCCGTGTCAAAAAATGTTGACTTTCAATTCGCAATCAAATAAATATCGTGTCCCAGGTACACGGTTTGAAAAAAAGATTTCCAAAAATCCTCTGATATGTTCGAAACTCAACACTAAAATGTTGTCTTTAAAAAAAGTCAACACAGAAAAAACCCAGTGTTTATTGGACCTTCAGAAAGAAATGTTGGAAATGTTGACTTTACCCTCTACTATAGGAGTTGGAAAAATATAAAAGAGAGTAGAGTAATATATATATATATATATAGAAAAAACACAACACTCAACACACGTCTTAATTCTCTACTTACCGCTGTTTAATGGTTTTAGTTTGTGGCTAAATAATTTGTAGCTTTGGTGTGTACTAAAATCTAATTTAATGTTTACTCCCAAGAATATCGTCTTTGACGATGCTGGCCGTTCAAAGCTTCGTGATGGTATCACTAAGATGTCCAATGCTGTAAAGAGCACTTTAGGTCCTAGCGGCCAAACGGTATTAATTGAATCCGAGAGCCACACTCACGGCATCACGGTAACGAAGGATGGCGTGACGGTTGCTAAGTCTATCCATCTAATGGATGCGGTTGAGAATTTAGCGGTTCGTATTATGCGTGAGGCATCGGAGCGTACGAGCACTCAGGCTGGTGACGGCACAACTACGGCAATTGTTTTGACGGAGGCATTGATTAAGGTAACGGAGGCTTTTATCAGCGACTATAGCGATATCAATAAAACGGACTTCTTACGCTACCTCAGCGTCTTAAGCGAGGAAACCATCAAGCGTTTGGACAGGTCTTCGGTAAAGCTCACTGACAGGAAGATGTTGGACGTAGCGACTATATCTGCGAATAACGATAAGGAGTTGGGTCAGATAATTGCTGACGTATATACGGCTGTGGGCAGCGATGGTGTGGTGACGGTTGAGAATAGTCTACTTCCTGACACCTATCACGAGGTGACTAGCGGTATGCGTGTAGAGCGTGGCTATTCGTCTTCTTTATTTGTAAACAACCACGAGACTGACGAGTGTGTGATGGACAACTGCTACGTGTTGGTATGTGGTAGCGAGATAAACAGCCCGTTACAATTAGAGAATGTATTGAAGCAGGTTATTTCGGAGCGTCATAAGTTGCTATTGGTAGCTCCTTGCTCGGTAAACTTCTTAAATACGATGGGTGCTAACGTTATGAAGAACGACGTGAAGTTCTGCAATATTAATCCTCCGCAATTTGGTTGGAAGCAGGAGGAGGTGATGAGCGACTTAGCGCTTTCTATGGGAGCAAAGTATTTCTCTGAAAAGACGGGCGACGATTTATCGTTAATCCGTATGGAGGACTTAGGACTAGCGAAGCGTGTGGTGGTGAAGCGCGAGCATAGCGTGTTGATACGCGATGAGCAGCGTGTAAAGCAGGAGGCTATCGACTTACGTGTAGAGGAGTTGCGGGCGGCTTATAGTAACGCTACTAAAAAGGAAGAGAAGGATTTTTTCTTGGAGCGTATAGCCAGTTTAGCTGGCGGCGTTGGCGTTATCTATGTGGGTGGCAATACGGACTTAGAGCAGAAGGAGCGCTACGATAGGGTTGACGATGCGGTATGTGCTGTACGTTCGGCTTTACTCGAGGGTATTGTAGCTGGTGGGGGTGTGGCTTTACTAGAGCAATCACAGCGCTTAAGTCCTTTAAGTTTAAACGACAACCATCCTAAAGAATACCGCTTGGCTGCACGGGTATTGGCTACGGCATTGGAGGCTCCGTTCCAGCAGATAATTACCAATGCGGGTATCGATTCTGAGCGTGTGATGGACAAGGTGATGGACAAGGGCGTGAAGGGTTACGGCTTTAACGTAAAGACCCGCGAGTATGGCAATATGCTACGTCAGGGAGTGATAGACCCTACTAAAGTCACTAAGAGCGCTCTTAGGAACGCCGTGACGGTCGCTACGACCATCCTATCCACCAATGCTATTATTACCTCAGCACGCACCTATGAGAGCCACTAGAGAGAACGTTGACGAGTGGCTTAAGAGTATTGACGAGACGTCGCTCTTTGCTGATGGTTTTGACAGCGCTGTGATTGGGTTATCTCAGGACGGCCATTTAGGTTCCTTTCGGGTATGTTATAGCGTCACTCGGTGCTATGAGATACTCATAGATGGCGGTATGAGTGAGGAGGAGGCTGTCGAGTATTTTGAGTATAACGTGTTGGGCGCCAATATGGGACCAACGACACCAATTTTTGTGATATGAAACCAATCAATAAATATTTGGTCATCACTCCTATCGAGGAGCAGTTGACCTCGGCGTCGGGGCTTTTACTTTCGGCGGAGGACGCGCAGTCATTTCGCTACCGCAAGGCTTTGGTGATAGAGCCTGGCACGGAGGTAAAGACGATTAAGGGAGGCGACGTAATCTATTTCGATAGAAACGCGGGGCATTCTATGATGATAAAGGACGAGACCTATACCATCATTCTTGAGCGGGACGTTGTTGTCGTCGTATAGACTTATTGATTTTCTTGATGTAGTTGCGGTATACCACATCGGTATAGGGTGCGCTCACTTTAAACATAGGGTTCGCGGGGTATGTCTCCGCGAACTCTTGTCCGTTAAGTTTTTTGTAGATAGTCAATACCATCCTACGGCTTTTGTATGAGATTTCGTAGAGGGTTTTTTCGTTACGTCTGGATTTACGCCATACGACAATCCATCCATCGCGCAGCAGGTTAGAGAAGCGCTTTTTATTCCAGCTTATAAGTTGGTTGTACTCATCGAACGTTTCTTTACTGAAGTAACTCTCTGAGTATAAGAACAATAACATCTCCAGTTCGGGTAGCGCCAGGTCATATTTAGAGAGCGCCCATCTACGGATAACTCTCCAGTATTTCATATAGTCGTTGGGTGGTGGCTTCCTATCGTAGATATCATAGTGGATGACTTTGACGGGGGCTTTGCTTTGATTCTCCATTAAATTTAATTTGTAACTTTGAACAAAGTTATAAGTTATGGCTGGACGCACTAAAAAAACTGGCAATAAGATTTGCCCTTCGGGTATTGCTTGGGCGAAGCGGACTTTTGACCGTTACCCTTCGGCGTATGCGAATATGGCGGCTAGTAAATATTGCAAGGACCCTAACTACGCAAAAAAATCCAAGAAGTAATGCCTACAGTAAGCTACAAGTGTGGAGACACAGGGAAGATGAAGACTAAGGTGTTTCCTTATAACGCAGTCGGTAAAGCTCAGGCTTCTACCTTTGCGAGCACTATGGGTGGTTCCGTAAAGAACAATCCTGGATATGGAATGGAGAAGAAGATGAAGTCGTCTTACTGATGGGAGAGTTAAAGGAATGGCGCGACCAGAAATGGGTTCGTATTGGTACTGACGGTTCCATCAAGGGAGAGTGCGGTACAAGTAAGAACAAGAAAAACCCTGACCGCTGTTTACCTTTAGCAAAAGCTAATTCTATGAGTAAGTCTGAGCGAGCTGCTACGGCTAAGAAGAAAAAACGATTCGGTCGTAAGAATCAGTTTGTATCTAATACGGCGGCTGGCCGCGTAACCAATAGTTGATATGGCTGACAAGAGTAAGATGAAGTGCAATGTACCTACTCGGTCGGACCGAGCGGGTAAGAAGAAGATGGTCAAGGCTTGCGCTAATGGTAAGGAGAAGCTTATCCATTTCGGCGCTAAGGGCTACGGCCATAACTACTCTGCTGCTGCGCGTAAATCTTTTAAAGCTCGCCATAAATGTGGAACGGCTACGAACAAGCTTACGGCTCGTTACTGGTCGTGTAAAAAACTATGGGCAGGCAAGGGCGGTTCTACTAAGAGTTCCCCATCCAATAGACGTGGGAAATATTAAGTACATTTGTAAAAACTCAGGATAATGAAAAAGCAAGGTTATAACTCACGATTGGACGAGTCACTAGGTGCTCGCAACGGAAATAAGTCTCAATCTATGAAAGACCGTCGTGACGAGTCTAAGGCTATGTCTAAGAAGATGTATGGTCATTCTTATGGCGCGGACCACGGTATGAAATATCGTGATGCAGGTAAGCATATTAAGAATCTTATTAAAAAATAAGATAATGGGAAGGTTATTTACTTGGTTAGGAAAAACAATCTCATTGGCGTGGCTTCGTGCCACGCTTTTCTGGGATAAGTGTATCTCATTTTTAATCATCAATAAGTAATGCCTTCTCGCTCTCGAACAGCATCTAGGGGTTTAGGAGATACGGTAGAGCGTTTTACTGCTGCTACGGGTATCAAACAAGTTACCGAGAAAATTTCCGAGGTAACGGGGCGCGATTGCGGGTGCGCTAAACGCCGCGACACATTAAACAGGGCATTCCCTTACGAGAAATAACTATGGCATATCAAAAATTACAAGTGGGCTTAGGGGTCAATGTTATCCCTAACGACACGTTAGACATCCCCAACCCGTCTGGTTATACGCTGACGGGTGCGGTAACAAGCGCTCCAGCGGCAACTGCTTTAATAGATACCTCTGCAACTTTCCTAGCGAATAATATCAGTGCTGGTATGGTTGTTTACAACACCAGTAATAACACGGTTATAGCTGAAATTATATCTGTTAACTCTGAGACTTCGTTAACTATTGCCGTTCGTACTGCTACTGGCGGTTTTACTACTGGAAATACCTATACTATTTACGCTAATACTGACAACCCAGGTTGTGTATTGTATGTAGGCGGAGCGGGTGACTTACGGGTCTTAACTTCCAGCGGGAGCGACATTACTTTCACGGGAGTTTTGGCTGGGTCTTTTATCCCTGTTCAGGTAAAGCGAGTTTTTTCTACTAGCAATACAGCTACATCGATTTTAGCTCTCTGGTAATATGCAGGGGACGGCAATAATTATCGGCAATATGATTGGCGGCATCACGGGTGGTGGTGGCGCTATCCTTCCTACGTTTTTTATTTTAGGAGATGGGACTATTGACGGAGACAATATTATTGACGAGTCAGGAGAATTTTTAGTTAGTGAATTAGCGCCAGACCTATCTCCTTACCTTTTAGACACTTACACAGGTGCGGCGGTTGGATATAGCTTACGCCGTATAAGCTTTACCTACACAGGCTTTGCTGTTAAAGTACAGGACAACGTGGGTGGAGCTACGTTAGATGTAGGTTTTAATAGTAATAGAGAGTTAGACACAGCTGCTATTGCTGCTTACGGAGGTAGTAACGACGTCTTTGTAACGACTTGGTACGACCAGTCTGGCAACAGTAATAACGCGACTCAGGCTTCTTCAGTCGTCCGTCCAAAGATTTACGACGGTACAACGGGTACGGTGGTAGACAACAACGGCAAGCCAACGTTATCGTTTCTCAATGATAGAGTAGTACTTACAAATGAACTTTTCTTGAGGTCAAACGCTCCCGATGCGTTTCTTATTTCTTTAGTAGCCGAAGGAACAGAGGGAACTTCAAATGGAGAGTATTTCGGTGGCATAACATCTAGCTCGACGAACTTTTTTGCCGTTTACGGTTCCAGCAACAACTACAGATGGAGGCACACAAACGACGCAGGTACGGGTAACATAAATACGTCTTTCGCGTTTCCATCTCCCGCACCTGTAGTGGGTGAAATGAGCCTTTTAAACTTATATATTGAGTCCAGCACAAAAAAAATGCAATTTAACGGGCAACAACTCACTATATCGGGAAATACAGCTTGGTCAAGCACTGCTGCCTATAAGTTTAATCTTGGGGTACTTGGTCGGCCTTATGCGGAAGCCTTAAATTTACAAGTATCTGAATTCGTTGTATGGCCAAATCAGAGTTCTACGGATTTAAGCGAAATCCAAACCAACATCAACAACTTCTACTCGATTTATTAAGATTGTAATTTCTTAAATTAACATTATGGCAAACGTAAAATTTTCAGAGTTTACAGCTGAGACAATTGTAGGGAATGTAACCGAGATAGTCGGTCTTACGGCGGCGGGTAACATTAAAATTACCCCTGCCAATTTTTTGTCTGGAGCAGGGGCTAACCTAGAGAAAAACCCATCGGGTTCAGCAGGTGGCTCATCTTCATCGGGCTCTACGTTTTTTTCTGGTTGGGGCTCTGGCTCTGGTCTTCAACGAGGAGGTGCTTACTATTGGGACGGCACTGCTTGGGCAATTGCTAATGCTACTAACAGCACGAAGTCTACAGGTATTATTGCTATTTCATCTTCTGCTGATGGTTCGAGTATGGTTCGTGAGGGCAATGTGGTGCTGCTTTCAGGCTCTAATCTTACTACGTTAGGCGCTCCTGTTTATTTATCTACAACCGACGGTCTTTTAACGGACGTTCAACCTACTGGCGCTACAGGAACTATCGTTCGAATTGTAGGTTATGTTGTGGACGTAACCAATAAAATTATTTATTTTAAGCCAGACAGTTCATTCATCACACTAGCTTAAAAATATTTTCGTATGGCGACTATTCAAAAAGTAAGCGGAATTGATTTCGCCAATATATCTAAGTTCGACGGAGTTGATATCTCAGCTGTAGGGTCCATCAATCTTATAGGCAAGCCAATTACGGGTAGCCTCCTTCTAGACCAGTCATACGGCTCAGGAGCTGAGGCGGCTTATTCGGTCCGTAAGTTGCGCACTGCGTATACAGGAGCGGCGATGCAGGTACAGGCTACATCTGGAGGCGCTACGGCGGAGATAGGTTTTACCGTGGATAACAACCTTGATACCGCTGCGCTATTGGCGTTTGCTGGCACCAATGAGGTGGGGGTGTCGATATGGTACGACCAATCTACCAATGGGAATAACGCTACTCAGGTTACTGTTTCCAATCGCCCAATAGTTGTCGCTGCGGGTGGCGCATTGGTGGAGGAAAACGGAAGGGTATTCTTAAAGAGTGGGCCGACTTTGACTATGATTTTCGATATTCCTACAGTGGAGCGATACGACGTGTTCTCTATGATAAAAGCAGAATCAAGCCATAACTCTATGTTATTGGGTAGCGAAACATCAACTTCTGATTACTTCTTTATCGCTCAAGAAAATGGTAGTAGTACCAGTATTAAAAGAAATGTGACCGTAGCGGAATACAAAAAAGGCGGAAAAAACTACATACCAACAACTAGGGATCAAATATATAACAACTTTTCAAATGACTCAGGGTCTCCTGTGAGCTTATTGTATTTTGATGGCGACTTTACTTATACGTCAACAAGCGGTTTTAGATTTGGTTATCTGCCACAATATACCGATTGGGGAATGTATAGTCAGCAAGAATTTTTGTTTTACGTCGAATCAGGTTCTCAAGTGGTCACGTCCATAGAAGAAAACATAAGCGACTATTACACCGAAAACCCAGCCCCTTACCTTTTAGACACTTACACAGGTGCGGCTGCGGCTTACTCGCTTCGTAAACTTCGTGCCGACTACACAGGCTTTGCTATTAAGGTACAGGACAACGTGGGCGGAGCGACGCAAGACATTGGGTTCAATTCATTTGGAGAGCTCGATACGGCGGGCTTATTTAATTACGGAGGTGTTAATGATGTCTTTGTAGAGACTTGGTACGACCAGAGTGGTAACGGGAACGATGCTACACAGGCTACGTCTGCTAACCGACCAAGGATTTACATTGGGTCTACTCTTAACGCAGCGGGCGTGGTGACGGAGAACGGGAAGCCCGCTGTGGAGTTTGATGGTACAAACGATTTCTTAGATAGTGTTGGGTTATCTGAAACAACGCTCACCAGTTTTCACGTTGCCAAACCCGACCAAACAAACAGCGGTGACGCCTTGCTATGTTTTGATGGCAACACGGGAAATGGATTTTTCCGTTACAATTCTAACGGAACAATGCGCGTAAATTTCTTTGGTGGATTGAATACTAGCACCAATTACACAGCGGCTCAAAATTTAGTATTTGCACTTTACGGTACTTCGGTTGCAATTGGCTATGATGGTGCAACAGCAGAAACAGGAAGCGCTACAGGAATTACAACTACTGGCGTAAGGATGGGGCAAAAAGGAAACGTCGATTATTTCAACGGAAACGCGCAAGAAATTGTATTATATCCATCCGACCAAACCGCCAATCGCACAGGAATTGAAAACGGAATCAGCGGCTACTATGACATCCCACTTGCGGGTTTATTGGATGAGTACACAGGTGCAGCGGCAGGCTATAGTTTACGTAGGCTAAGTTCTACCTACACAGGCTCTGCCATCAAGGTACAGGACAACGTGGGTGGAGCGACTCTTGACGTAGGCTTCGATAGCAACGGAGAGTTAAACACTTCTGTTATTGCAGCTTACGGAGGTAGCAATGATGTTTTTGTAGAGACTTGGTACGACCAG
>Ga0206125_10005646_pt1 | contig 10478 bp, 6 predicted proteins | sample Helgoland_Spring_4_FD_148598 | JGI IMG/M metagenome (GOLD analysis project Ga0206125, IMG submission 148598) | Pelagic subsurface seawater microbial communities from Kabeltonne, Helgoland, North Sea - Helgoland_Spring_Bloom_20160331_1 | ecosystem: Environmental > Aquatic > Marine > Epipelagic ...
AAATTTTATTAAAAGAAGCCAAAGAACTCTCAGAACTATTATATAAAAATAATATTAATCATATTTTTCTTAAAGGAACCGCACTTTTACTATCTAATGTTTTTGAAGATATTGGAGAGAGAATGATGTGTGACATCGATTTTATTATTCAGTATAAAGATGAAGAAAAAATTAAAAAAGTATTAGAAAAAAATAAATATGTTAATAAGGACTCAAATCATTTATTTCAAGTGTTTAAGCCTAAACATCTTCCGAGGATGGTGAATAAAAATAAAACAATTGGAATAGAACCCCACTTTGAGTTATTGTCCCCAAAAAGAAGGTATATTTTTAATTCAAAAAAGTTAATTAGTGCTTTTATGGATAAGTCTAAAACTATTAAAATACCAAGTAAATCTTTTTTGTTTGATCATTGTATCTATGCTTTACAAATTGAAGATCGACGAATCCTTAATTCAATTCATAGCCATAGAAGTATATATGATATCTATAAATTAGATTGTAAAAGTAGTTCAATAATTAAAAGGATTAAAAAAGATTTTTATATCAAACATTTTTTTATAACCATAGATAAATTTAAAATATTTGATTTTAATAGTTTTTCTAATTCATCTATTTCATTTATTGATCAATTATTTTCTTTTATTTCTATTAGATCATTCAATTATTTAATAATTATTGAAAATTATTTAAATAAATTTTCTTTAATAATTAATCTCTTTTTTAACAATATACTTAGAGAAAAAGCATTAAATAAAATTATAGAAAATTACAAAAATAAAACGCTTTTAAAATATATGTATACATGGTTAAAATCCTAAAAGGTTCAACTTTTTCATTATCTCAAAAAATCTCTAAAGAGGATTCTATTGTATGGTTAAAAAATTCAAATAAGTATATTATTTTAAACTCTAAAATATTACAGTTAATAAAAAATAAATCTAGCCTATCTTCAAAAGACTTTTTGCTGGAGATAACTGAATCTTTAAATGTTACCAGTAGTATAGCTAAAAAAATAGATAATGACATTTCAGAATTATTGTTAGAAACTAAACAGATTAAGTTAAAACCTGTACAAGAGCATACTAGTAAAGTAAAGGATTGTAAAATGATTCATCATTATTACTTTAACGACACCTGTGTTAAAATATGCTTAGATTCTGAAGAAACAAAAGCACTTATTCATCCGAAATACAGTCATTTAGCTATTGCCAATACAAAAAACTGTGATGTAGAATTCAAGATTTTTAACAGCGATAAAAAATTAGTCATTTTTAAGAATGATCAATTTGTTGGCTCTTGGGATAATACTGAATTACACGAGTTTCAAGGAAAATTTTCTATGGAATTAATGTGCTCATTTTACAATAAAGCTGAACATGATTGGATGGGCGTGTTTCACGCATCTACAATTTCCAGGGACAATCGCTCCATTATGTTTACCGGCGACTCTGGAAACGGCAAGAGTACACTTGTGTCTATACTAATGGATAATGGCTTTAACGTGATTGCAGATGATTTTACTCCGATATTAAGAGAAGATTTTAAAACATACTGCTTTCCATCGGCTATTTCTATAAAAGAAAAATCATATAGTTTAATGGAGCATATTTATCCAGGTCTCAAAAATTCTAAACAATACTATATAAGCGAATTAAAAGGTGCTGTTAAATATCTACCACCAACATCAAAAGAAACTAGTGCTAAATGTAGTTCTGTGGTTTGGGTTAAATACTCTAAAAGCTCAGAAAACTCAATAAAAAACATTAGTACACAAGAGGCTTTAAAAAAAATCCTACCAGATGCTTGGATCTCTGACAAAGAAGCTAACGCAAAAGCTTTTTTAGTATGGATTAAGCGCACTAATTTTTATGAATTAAATTATTCAGATAACAATGAATTAATTTCTATAATTGACACTAATTTTTATTAAAAAATCCATTTCTTTGACAAAATTTTTATAAAAATGACAAAATTTAAAAAAAATAATTTTTATCTATATAAAATATATATTATATAATTGTATATACTTAATTTAATATAACTTATGGTTTATATCTTCCTTTTTCTCTCCTTTATAACTTCATTAACCAATGAGTTTACAATTAAAAAAATTTATGATGACAAAATTTTTTACAATTTTGTGACCTATGAAAATGAGTTGTATGTAAGCTCTAATAAAGGCATATACAAATTCAATTCAAATGATGATGATTTAGTTCTTTTTGACAAAACTATTTTTGGACCAATAAATACAATCTTTCAAAAAAATAATAATTTTAAAATAAAATTTGTTAAGAACAGTCCAACACTCTATCCTGAACTTTATTCCAAAGAAATAACTGATTTTGCTTATCAAGATAATAACCTTTTTGTTATAGCAAGAGGAAAGTTATTAATTTATAATAACCTTACTTACTCATTTGAATCTGTCGGCAGTGTAAGATCAATAAGTGATAATTCTATTGGTTCATATGGTGGAGTATATATTAATGGTAATAAATTAGAAAAAATCACTTACACTGATGGTCAAATTAAAGAATTCGATAGTATAACCTTTGTTTGTTACAATGGTCTATTGAGTTTCAAAGATAATATTGAAACCAAGCTTTATAATAATGATAATTCAATAAGGACAAAAGGAGAGTATGGGGCTATCTCTAACATCTTTGAAATAGGGGACTCTAATTATTTACTAATTTCTGACAAGGGCCTATATAATTATGATTATAATTCCAATAATTTCAAGTTAATTTATACTGCTTTAACAAAAATTATTCCAGTACGAAACAAGATAGAGTCTAGGATTAAGGATCGTGGTGAATTTCACTTTATTGATGATGAAAAATATCTTTCTATCAATGTTAATAGTAATATTATTGAAATAATTGATGATGATCTTGGTTTTGATATTATTGATATCTTAGAAAGTGATATTGATGGTAATGACTTTTATGCTATTTCTAATGATAATCTATTTCTAAGCTTAAAAAGAACAACACAAGGATTAAGTTTATTAAAAGAGATACCTATTATTAGCACAGCCCATACAATTTCAGATTACGATAATTTGATATTCTTAACTGGAAATAACGGTCTGAGTATCTTCGAAAAATCTAAAGAGAAGATTATAAACAGTTATATAGTTGATGAATTTAATAGAGCCGCAGTATTTAAAGGAAATAATCAAATTAGTTTCGGAAGTATTCACGGGGTTTACAAGATAGATAATGTAATTGATTTTGAAAGAAATTTATTGTTTAAAGATTATAAAATCGATTCTCAAAAAACATATTTATATTATGTAGCACTTATATTCATTATTATTTTATTATTAGTTTTAAAAAAATTAAACAAAAAAAATATTTCAGATGAACAACTAATATCGAATATTAAACGTTTTATTAATAAAAATTTGAGTCTTGTGACTTTAAAAATGTTGGAATCTGAATTTAACTTAGATTATAATGATATAAATAGTATCAATAAAAATTTTAAGCCTGCTAAATATATTAAAATACAAAGATTAGAATTAACAAAAAAAATGCTTTTGAATGGTGAATCAATTTCTGAAGTATCAAAACAAACAGGTTATTCTGAAACTTATCTTCTTAAAAATAAGTATAAATTTATGAATAAATAAAATTTGTAAATAATAGTTTTTAAAAATTAATACATTAAAAATTCTGATAAAATTATTTTTATTCTCTTTTAATTAAAAGATATTTTTTTAAAAATTTTGATGTTTTATTAAAAAAAAAACATTTATCTACACATATTATTAATTGTAATTATGCATTATATAAACTAAAAGTTTCGTTTATTTTGCATTTAAAAAATTATATATATTCAATATTCGCTTTCTTTTTAATAGTTAGTTGTACTAGTGAAAAAATTCTTTTCAAAAACATTCCTGAAAATATCTCAATCAAAGTTCCAGAAGCTGTTATAACTTATGGGGATTTAATAGATGTAAAAATCTCCTCCCTAACTAACCAAAGTACTTCGATTTTTTCTCCCATAGCGATGGACAAAATTGGAACAATTAGAGACGCAGAGGCCAGAAAATTAGATGCATACTTAGTGGATAGCTCTGGAGAGATTGATATTGCATATATTGGCAAAATAAAAGCTTACGGATTAACCTGTTCATCACTTTCCGATTCTATTAAAATTAAACTTTTGGAATATGTTAAAACTCCTAGTGTAAGTACAAAAATCTTAAATTTCAGAGTCTCAATACTAGGTGAAGTAGCTAAGCCTGGCACTTTTGATGTAATTGATCAAAATATATCATTTACAGAGCTAATTAGTAGAGCTGGAGATTTAAATAAGAATGCAGATCCAACTAATGTAATGATTATTAGAAATGTTAATAATGTAATTATGACTAAATATGTAGATCTAACAACCTTTGATTTTTTCAAATCAGAATATTATTTTTTAAAACAAAATGATAAAGTATATGTAAGACCTGATAATGCATCTTTAGCATTTGATTTTGGTTTTTTAAGAAATACTGGCGCTTTATCCTTATTAACTTCCATAATTATATTGATTTCTAGATAATGCAGAACAATAATCAACAAAATATTAATGAAGAAGATAGCATAGATATTATATCACTTCTTTTTATTGTTTTATCTAATAGATTTAAGATTATTATTTCTGTAATTTTATTTATTCTTGTTGGATTATCATACAATTACTATCAACAAGAAACATTTAAAACCTATTCAACTTTATTTGTAAGTGAAGACCAATCTGATGCATCATCTTTTATCAATAATAATGAATACCAATTTCTATATAATAATAATCTTGATAGTGAAGATCATGCTTCGCTTTTTAAATCAACAGTTATTTTAAAAGGAGTAGTTGAGAAATTAGAGCTTAATTATAGATTTTACAAAAAGAATCTACTCAAAGCTAATTCGCTTATAACAAAAGAGTCATTACCATTTGAAATATTATTTAAGGAAAATTTTTACAATAGTAAATGCATTATTAAGTACAATAAGGATAATGTAGTTATAGAAATAAATGAAAAAACATTTTCATTTTCCAAAAATGAAAATGTTTTTGAAAATTCAATATTTAAATACACATCAAAATTCTCAAATGATATAAGTCAAAACTCTTATATCGTCGAACAATACAATATAAATGAAACTGTTAGTCATTTAAAATCTAAATATGTTGTTAATCAACCAAAAAAATCAAACACCTATGGAGTTTCTTATTCTGGACCAAATAAAGATTTAAATTCTATTATTTTAAATGGTATTGTGGATGGAGTTATAGAAAACAATATAAATGAAAAGAAAAATGTTTATAAGTTATCAATAGATTTTATAGATAAAAGAATATATAAATTAGAAATGAAAATTGATTCACTAAATTCTCTCATTTCTAATTTTAAAATCTCAAATGGTGTTTACATGCCTAAAGCCCAAACAAATTCTGCGTTAACTAATATAAGTGATATTGAGAAAGATCTATTTAATACTTCATTACAAAGTGAATTATCATATAAACTAATTGATGAAGTGGTAAAACAAAGTTCTTTCGATCTTTTACCAACTGATATGGGTATTGATAACAGGAATATAAATCAGATGGTTTCTCAGTTTAATAAGATTATTTTAGAAAAAAATAACTTACTTGTTGATGCTACTGAAAAAAATCCACTTGTGATTCAATCACAAGAACAACTCGTTGTTTTAAGATCTAATATTCTTAATAGTTTAGATATTTATATTGAAAAATTAGAAGTTAAATTAAATAGATATAATGATTTTAAACAACAAAGTAATTCATTAGTAAAGGTGATTCCTTTAAGAGAAGCAGAATTAAAAAATTTAGAAAAAGATCTTTTAATTAAAAACAACTTGTATTCATATTTGTCCCAAAAAAAAGAAGAGGCATTAATTAGTTTATCATCCTTAGAATCTAATATTAAATTAATTAATGAAGTTGATTATATTTTAGAATCAACAACTAATAAATCACAAATATTAGCAATATTTTCATTTCTAGGATTAGCTTTCCCAGTTGGATTTTCTCTAGGTATATTTTTTTTCAGAGGGTTTTATGTTGATATTGAATATTTAAAACAAAATCTTAATAATATTAATTTTTTAGGCGTGTTAAAATTTTCAAAAGGAGATTTATCAATTGAAAATAAAGCCATACAAAATGAACTTTTCAAAAGAATTTATCACAATATGTTTAAAATAAATTCAAAATCAACTAAAGGAAAATCAATTATGATTACTTCATGTGTAAAAAATGAAGGAAAAACTTATACTGCTTTTAATTTTTCAAGATTTCTAGTTAGTACTGACAAAAAAGTTTTACTTATTGGCGCTGATTTAGGAAATCCAGATTTAAAAAACTTATTTAATAAAAATACCACTAGGGGATTAACAGATATAATAAGTGATAATAAAAATAATTATAAAGAACTTTTTGAGAAATATAAATTTAGCGAAAATCAACTTGACACACTTTTTGCTGGAACAAAAACTAGTAATAAAAATAGCATTTTTGATAATAATAAGTTTGATATACTACTTTCATTTTTGTACGAAAAATATGATTATATAATTTTTGATACCGCTCCTGTTATGCTTATGGTCGATAGCTTAAAATTATTGCCAAAGTTAGATTATACTGTTCATGTTTTTAGAAAGAATTATTCATCTAAAAAGTTTCTAAATTTTGTATTAGATTATAAAGAAAAATATAAACCAAAAAATATGGGATATGTTTTTTTAGATGATACTAAAGCTGATAAATTTATTGATAAATATGGATATGGATATGGATATGGATATGGATATGGATACGGGTATGGAGTTGCTTCTAACTAGATCCCCTGTTATACATTGACTTGTAGCTATATTAATTACTTTAAAAAATTGAAATGTTTATTGATAATACTTTAGTAAACATTAAAAAAACTTTAGTCAATTTTATTTAGGCTTTATATAATCAAACTTTTATTTTTTAATCAATATTATATATTCCTATTTGATAATTCTGTTGTATTTTTGTCATCTTCTTTCATATGTGTACTATTATCATATAAAAAGTTTAAAATTTGTAAACTAAATTTACATGACAGGAAAACCAAAAATTACCAGATTCAAAGAAAGTGTTCTTTCAAAATTCCAAATTTATAATAGTATTTTTTTAACACTTCCTTTTGATAGAATTAATAAAACAGGCGTACTCCTTCCATTATTTCACGAGACCTGTTTAAAAGGTTTTAAAAATGGTAATGATCCTTCAAAAATCGTTGAAGATTTTTTTATTAAATACCAAGCTAGAAGATCTAAAAAAAGTCAAATCAATCTTTTATTTAGGTTTATTCAATACATAGAAAGACAAGTTGTTTTGTTTGATGCTATTGAAGATGCTGCATTTCCAGTAGTTAATAACATGGATGGAGTTGGGACAATAAGAAATCTTAAAGAGTCAGCGATAACAGATGATAAAATCCAGGAGTTAAAAAAATATATAGAGGATTTTAATGTTAAAATCGTACTAACAGCTCACCCAACACAATTTTACCCTGATAATGTTTTAGCCATAATAACTGATTTAACAGATGCCATTAAAAACAATAAGTTAATGGATATCAGAAATTATTTAACTCAATTAGCAAAGACTTCTTTTTTTAAATCTCAAAAGCCAACTCCTTACAATGAAGCAGTAAGTTTAATTTGGTACTTGGAAAATGTTTTTTATCACTCGTTTGGTAACACATATAATTACATACAAGAAAATATTTTCAACAATAAGGATTTCAACAATAACTTAATGAGTATAGGTTTTTGGCCAGGTGGAGATAGAGATGGAAATCCATTTGTTACTCCTGAGATAACAATGCAGGTTGCTCAAAGACTAAAACAAACTATTGTCAAAAATTATTACAGAGATATTCGAGAGTTAAAAAGAAGATTAACTTTTAAAGGTCTTGAGGAAAAACTTACTTTAATTCAGGACAAACTACATCATGATATTTTTATTAATAGTGATAATCACAACTTTTCATCTGAAAAATTAATTGAAGACCTTTCAGAAATTAAAGAATTAATTATAAAAGAACATCAGTCATTATATTTGAATTTGGTCGTTAGCTTAATAAATAAGGTTAAATTATTTGGTTCATATTTTGCTTCAATGGATATAAGGCAAGACAGCAGAGTACATAATAATGTATTCAACGAATTAGTAAAATCTTCTATTGAAAATAAATTGGACTTTTTTCCAGAAAACTATTTTGATTTTTCTGAGGCTGAGCAAATCCAAGTTTTATCTAACATCAATGGAAACATTTGTCTTTCTTATTTTTCGGATGAACTAGTATTAAACACTTTGAACACTATTAAGGTTATTAAAAAAATTCAAACTAATAACGGAGAAAAAGCTGCTAACAGGTATATAATTAGTAATAACAAAACTGCATTGAATGTAATGCAGCTTTTTGCGATGTTAAAACTTGTGGCTTTTAATGAAAATTTGTCAGTTGATATTTGTCCCCTTTTTGAGACAATTGAGGATTTAGAAAATGCATCTGATGTTATGGAGGTGTTATATAAAAACTCTGCATATAGTGCGCATCTGAAACACAGAAAGCTTAAACAACATATAATGTTAGGATTTTCTGATGGAACAAAAGATGGGGGGTACTTAATGGCCAATTGGGCTATTTATAAAGCTAAACAAAGATTAACTTCTATTTCCAGAAAATTTAAAATTGATGTTATTTTCTTTGATGGTAGAGGAGGACCACCTGCTAGAGGTGGTGGTAAAACACACAAATTTTATGCTTCATTAGGCCCAAGTATTGAATCTAAAGAAGTTCAACTTACTGTTCAAGGACAAACTATAAGTTCTAATTTTGGAACATTAGATTCTTCAAAATATAATATTGAGCAACTTATGAGTTCAGGAATTTTAAATAAATTAAATGAAACTGATTTAACAATCTCTGATGATTGTTATGAGACGATGGATAATTTATCTAAAATTAGTTATGATGCATATGTTAAGTTTAAAAGTCATCCAAAATTCCTATCGTATTTAGAGCATATGAGTACTTTGAAATACTATTCAAAAACTAATGTTGGAAGTAGGCCATCAAAAAGAAATTCAGATGACAAGTTGGTTTTTTCAGACCTTAGGGCAATACCATTTGTTGGTTCTTGGAGTCAGTTAAAGCAAAATGTTCCTGGTTTCTTCGGAGTTGGACATGCTATCAAACATTATGATGATTTAGGGCAGTTAAATAAAGTAAAGAAATTATACAAAGAATCAAGTTTCTTTAAAACTTTAATTGAAAATAGTATGATGTCACTTTCTAAATCATTTCTAGATCTAACAAAATATATGTCAGATGATAAAGAATATGGAGATTTTTGGAATATTATATATGATGAGTATAATAATACTTTAGAGATGCTTTATAAGTTAACTGGATCTAAAAAATTAATGAAAGAAGAGCCAGCTGGAAAATTATCAATAGAGGCAAGGGAGTCAATTGTTTTACCGCTTCTAACAATCCAACAGCACGCATTAAAAAAATTACAAGAATTAAAAAAAGATCCTATCAAAAACAGTGATGAAATTATCATTTATGATAAGATTGTTACTAGATCTTTATTTGGTAATATTAATGCTAGTAGAAATTCTGCTTAACTAATTTATATAAAAAAAGCTTCTTTTTAAGGAAGCTTTTTTATTTAGTTTAAAACTACTGTTATTCTGTAGCAGCAGCTAAAGAACGTTTGGCTTGTGTCCATGACACAAGTTTTCCGTCTTTAATTTGATACCACTCTTCAAATATTCCATTTGAACCTGTAAATCTTGCATTAACATATTCACCCCATTTGTCAGATGTTGGTTTAACAGCAAAAGCATAATTAACAGTCCAATTCCATTCTCCACCACCCTCTACGACAGATTTTTGATAATCAGCTTCTATCATTTCAACAAAAGCATCTGCACCAGTTAAAACTCTTCCGTCTTCTAGTGATAATTCAGCTTCATCAGAAACCAATGATTTTATCATTTCGTAATCTCTTTTTTTCCAAGCTCTGTCAATAGTCATTACTAAATCTACAGACTCTTGACTTCCCATAGTAACTTGTTCACCTTCAGTAGAAGTAAACCCATTAGAAACAACTTCACAGTTTTGCTCAACGTTATTACAAGAAAATGTAAGTAACACAAGCGAGAATAATAATAAATAATTTTTCATAATAATATTTTTAGTTAGTTCGCAATGTATAAAAAATAGTACTAAATTTATTTTTAAATCTTTTTTAAAAATAAAACATCATGAAAAAAATTTACTTAATAATGTGCATCCTTGGAATTGCATTACCCTATTACCACCTAATATTATTCCTTTCTTCAAACGATTGGTCTATGAGCGGATTTTGGACCGAAATGTTTTCTTCACATCC
>Ga0206125_10005649_pt1 | contig 10471 bp, 16 predicted proteins | sample Helgoland_Spring_4_FD_148598 | JGI IMG/M metagenome (GOLD analysis project Ga0206125, IMG submission 148598) | Pelagic subsurface seawater microbial communities from Kabeltonne, Helgoland, North Sea - Helgoland_Spring_Bloom_20160331_1 | ecosystem: Environmental > Aquatic > Marine > Epipelagic ...
AGAGAAATATTCGCAAGATTTTCCCCAGAAATGTCCTAAAGCTTTAGAGAAATATTTGGCAAAAATGTTCAAAGAAATGTCCTAAAGCTTTAGAGAAATAATAGCAAGATTTTTGCCGGAAATTGTAGCCAGGTACAATTCGCAAGATTTTTGCGGAAATATTCGCAAGATTTTTCGGAAGGTATTGTCCTAAAGCTTTAGAGAAATAATAGCAAGATTTTTGCCGGAAATTGTCCTAAAGCTTTAGAGAATATTCGCAAGATTTTTGCCGGAAATTGTCCTAAAGCTTTAGAGAAATATTCGCAAGATTTTTCGGAAGGTATTGTCCTAAAGCTTTAGAGAAATAATAGCAAGATTTTTCGCGAGAAATTGTCCTAAAGCTTTAGAGAAATATTCGCAAGATTTTTCGCGAGAAATTGTCCTAAAGCTTTAGAGAAATAATAGCAAGATTTTTGCCGGAAATTGTCCTAAAGCTTTAGAGAAAAAATAGCAAGATTTTTCGCGAGAAATTGTCCTAAAGCTTTAGAGAAAAAATAGCAAGATTTTTCGCGAGAAATTGTCCTAAAGCTTTAGAGAAAAAATAGCAAGATTTTTCGCGAGAAATTGTCCTAAAGCTTTAGAGAAATAATCGCAAGATTTTCGCCAGAAATTGTCCTAAAGCGGTACAATTCGCAAGATTTTTGCGGAAATATTCGCAAGATTTTTCCAGAAATTGTCCTAAAGCTTTAGAGAAAAAATAGCAAGATTTTTCGCGAGAAATTGTCCTAAAGCTTTAGAGAAATAATCGCAAGATTTTCGCCAGAAATTGTCCTAAAGCGGTACAATTCGCAAGATTTTTGCGGAAATATTCGCAAGATTTTTCCAGAAATTCCTATAAACTCCTGACAAATTCCCAGAAATGTCATCCGATGGACTCAAACAACAATGGAAACACGAATGCAGAGTTGCATGCTCAGTGTTTTGGTCTGTCACCAAATTAATACCATATACGCAATACGAGGAATGCAAGGCCAAATGCTACAGAAAGAAGAAAAAAATAGCTAGTATGACTATAAAAGACACACCGACAAACTATAATGTCAAACAGGCCGACATTTGACTACAATGGTAACCCTGTACGTGCTGCTGGGATCTTAATTTACACATTTAAAGACCAATGTGTTCTTCGTTTGTTTCGTAATATCAAGGGTCGTTTTGAAGATATAGGCGGTAAAACGGACAATGTTGATACCAATGAAGTGGACACTGCTGTCCGCGAATGTGTGGAGGAAACGCATGGGAAGTTATTTGATACACGCCACACTCCACAGGAATGTACACATATTTTAAGAGATTTGATTGCAACGAATTGCGAAACAGAATACAACAAAAAAAGTAAATATTTATTGTTCAAATTGCAGGTACATCCAGGCATCTTGGATCAACCGATGAAGCGTTTTGGACTCAAGGAACAAACGGATTGGGGAGAACTAGATCATTATTATCAGTGGAAGTCTGGTAAGCCTTGGAAAAGACACCCTCGATTATTTGGAATGAAATTGTAATGCGATAGTAGCCAGTGTGAAAATCTACTTTGGCGGTTTCATTTTTGAGGTTACTGATAAATTGTCCTAAGACTTTATATTTACAATTCGTCAGGTCATAGTACTGATCAACAGTACTATTCCACCTATCATGCATATGATAGGCATTCCAACGGTAACAGCAAAAAAACAATACCTCGCGCGTCGACTGGAGTCTTCAAGAGATTGAGAGGATTCAGCATGAACGAGATGTTGTCGTTCAATGTCGAAACTAAGCGGGGTTTCAGTTAACATGTCCAAAAATCTTAGTCATGTTTATAGTGTCAAATATATGATTTGTTTAATGTATAAATTATTTTGAGTAATGGTTAGAATTTGATATCACTCTTGGGCTGGTGGTCTTGTCCTGCTGCTTGTTGAATTGCAGCAATTTGCTGGCAAAGACTGTCAATCTTGCTGCTCATATCCTCTCTTTCTTTTACAACAATTCTCAATGCTCTACTTAATCCGGAAACCAGATTTATTACCTGCAATATCTCTACAGGCTCTTTCTGATTAACAAGTACACTTGTAATTACATGGGTTTGTTTTTCAATTAACTCTACTAACCTTTCCACAGTTGAGTTGTCCCACCCTCCCTCAACAATGTTAATTGGTCCTGTACGCCTTCCATATGTTCCCTGCCATCCTAAACCAAGCTCCGGGCGCGCCGCTATTGTTGAGGGAGTGTGTGAAGAACTATCATATACAATTGTTCCTGGGTTTGACATCCTTTTTTGTACGTATGATGTATTTATATACAACCAAAATTCAGAAAATATTTTAAATTTAGAGAAATATTTTAAATTTAGAGAAATATTTTGAACACATTAACCCTAACATTTAACGACCGTCAGTGGTCCTCATATTTTGAAAATGTGTACATTTTGGATTACAAGTGTTTAGAGAGGTGAGGTATTTAACAAAAACATGCCTTACTATATGCGCTTCAATGTTGTGCTTGTTGGTAGCGTCTCTGGTGGTAAGACTTCAATTATCAAAAAAAAGTTGAATTGTGACACAAGCAAACATGTGTCAACAATAGCTGTAGATTTTGTTCCGATGAAATTGGGTGATTTTGATGTTTCGCTGTGGGATACATGTGGACAAGAGCGTTTTATGTCGATTACTTCGTCTTATTTTACGCGTGGTCATGTCTTTGTGTTAGTGCATGATGTGATTGATTCTAATGTTCTCCAAGATTTAGAGAAATGGCGATTGGAGATTACGAAAAAGAAGCCTGCACGTCATTGTCCTGTCATTATTGTAGTGTCAAATAAGATTGACTTGACCCCTTTTTGCAGCCAAGCAGTGTCGGATTGGGTATCAGAACAGAGGTTTGACCATGTGTATACATCTGCTCTGACAGGGGAAGGTATCGATGCATTATTTACGAAAATAACCGATGCTATAACTGTGCATCAATCTGATTGGTTGTCTCCGTCATTGCCAGCACTCCCTGTAATGCCAGATGTTGACAGATCTCCGGGATGTGCTTGTTGAAAAATTTGTTGCAATTTAAATACAAAGAGATTTGTATTCATGATTGTCTGAACTTTTTCAGAGATAGTGTCCATTTGCATCATTTCAAGATCCGAAGTATGTTGTATTTTGAGTTCAATCTTATACTGTGTTGTCCCATCTTCTTTGAAGACTATCCAGTCCACTATACATGAGATTGGCTTCTTTTTGTATATGTGCATGAATTGTGCAAGGCGCACAATTCCATATATCTGTGGATTTGTGCGATAATCTTTTAATGACCATTGTGTTTCTTTTGTCCATGAACTGACAATGGCTGCTGACGAGGGCCCAATATCAACAGTAGCTCTAAAACAGTGTACTTGTGGTACTAAGAAAACAGACATTCATTCTAATTTTCCAGACCTAAATATATCATTTGACACAAAATCCTATTTGGTTTATTCTCAAATCCAATATAATCATTGGAAATCGACTATAAGATTGTACTATGCTCTGACAAATATGCTCAAACTCATTGTACTTGCAACTGTTTCACTTTCTGGTGCTGCTCTTGAACTGACTCCTGATACTTGGGACCAAGAAACTGCGGGAAAAACGGTGTTCTTGAAATTCTTTGCCCCTTGGTGTGGTCACTGCAAAGCGATGAAGCCTGCCTGGGACAGTCTTATCAGTGAATACGCTGACTCTGAGTCTGTCCTCATTGCTGATGTTGATTGTACTGCAGCTGGGAAGCCTCTTTGTGACAAAAATGATGTGAAGGGATTTCCAACCATCAAATATGGAGACCCATCTAAATTGGAAGACTACAAGGGGGGTCGTGACCTGTCTGCATTAAAAACCTTTGCATCAGAATTAAAACCTAGTTGTAATGTTGCTACTCTGGAAAATTGCGACAATGATCAAAAGACGACCATTGCAGATAACCTTGCCCTCAGCGAAGAAGAATTGTCTGCTAAAATTAAAATATATGATGAGAGACTGGTGCACATCGAAGCGATTTTCGAAAAGGATGTGAAGAAATTGCATCAAAAATATGAGGAAATACTTGCAAAAAAGACAGCCAATGTCGCGGAACTAAACCATGAAACAGACATTTATCTCGCCAATGCTGTGATGGCTCAGAAGCAGAGTAAGGCAGAGTTGTAGTTACACACTATAAATGTTTTTTTTTTGCATGTCTTTATTTAAAATCGGACCATTCTCTGTGGCTCGCTGAAGCTCTAAAAACTTTAGGACCATTCTCTGGAAAATCTCGCTAAAGCTTTAGAGCTTGAGGCTATTTTTTTTTGTGTAGAAATGTTCTAAAGACTTCTATATAAGACCATAGTCAGGCGATTAAAGATGGACACTTCAATTATTTGGTGGTCCGCGATTATTGGTGGTTCCTTAGACACTGTCAAACAACTTGTCGCTGATGGAACCAATCCTTTGCAGACATTAAATGGACAAACAGCAGAGGAAGCTGTCTGGTCGTTCTCTCATCGTTTGCAGCGAATGTCGAGCCAGTGTGATGCGTCAGAACTGGCTCAAATTGAACGTGTCGCACGTTATTCTGAATTAATTTCTTTTTTACAGATTTCTTCCAAACGTTATCTTGCGAATATGACTCGTCGTTCATTTTTACGTCACTGGGTACGTTTCCATCGTCGAGAAAGGACGATTCGTGAATGTATCTGGTGTATAAAAGTTTTTAGTGTTGGGACCGACCATTGTATGAAGATGGGTCCTTTAGAAATAATGTTGCGTTGTTTGTCTCCATCTCCGTTACCCCCTATTTAAGTTTATTTATTTTCAAAACAAGTCATCATGTACAAGCAACATTCCATAGTCCCGACCCATATGAAGGACAGTACAACAATCACTCAAGTGTTCTGTGAAACAACAGGTACCATTTATTATACAAATGGTACACAAAAATCTTGGTCGAGAGAAGCGTTATTAAAATCCGCAGAACAAAATAAAAAAGATGTATTTCAGTTCAGAAGTAATAAATAAATGAAACATATACCGTTATTATCCTTCTATTTATTACTAGGGTTTTGTTTTCAATTTCCATCGGTTGCCATGCGATATTGGATGATGGAGACCGTCTTAGTTTCGCCAGCGCAAATGGTCGCTATTACTGGCGTCGTTGCGATACCATGGTGTTTAAAACCAGTGTATGGATTTATATCGGATTCATATCCGATATTTGGACTCCGAAGGCGTCCATACATGATTATGATGTCATTTATGGCTTGTTCAATGTGGATTTTGTTGCCGTTTGTTCCCCATGACGAATTTTTAATCACATTGGTCATGATGATGGCCTCGTTGGGTCTTTGTTTCACGGATGTCATGGCCGACTCATTGCTGGTGGAGGCAGCTCGTGGAGAGAACGACGAAAACAAAGGTATTATCCAATCATGGGCTTGGATCATGCGTTTTATTGGTGGGCTTATAGCCTCTGGTGCGGGTGCCCTTGCATATGATCGTCTAGGTTCCTCACAGACATTTTTGTTGAATTCAATGGTTCCTGTTGCAATCGCGGTCGTGTCAATGTTTATTACTGATACACCAACATCAGAAGTGACCCATTGGCGTGAAACATCGACTAAATTGTGGTCTGCAATCCGACAACCAACCATTTTCAAGCCAGCACTGTTCATCTTTTTAATATGTGTGACGCCTGGTTATGGCGGTGTGATGACCTTCTTTTACGAGCGCGAATTAAAGTTCACTCCGAATGAATTCGGATTACTCGATGTGATGGGATATGTTGTCTCTATCATTGGAACCTTGATTTATAAAAAATGGCTGCGATATGTTCCTTTTGCAAAAATATTCTTTTGGGCATTACTCCTGTCCTTTCTTCTCGAAAATACGCTGCTGTTGCTAGTGTTTCACCTCAATCGGAATATCGGAATCCCAGATTTTGTATTTGCACTCATAGAAAGAGTCGTCATCACACTAGTAGGACAGTTTATATCTATGCCAATGGTTGTTCTTGGTGCGCGGGTTTGTCCTGTCGGAGTGGAAGGTACACTGTACGCCCTGTTAATGTCTATCACTAACATGGGGAACGTTGTATCGTCAGAATGGGGTTCTTTATTAACATCAATGTTTGGCGTCACATCAACTAATTTTAATAATTTGTGGAAATTGATACTGTTGTGTAATTTTTTCGACTTGATCCCCATGATGTCCATCAAGTTGGTCCGTCCTGAAAAAGGGACTGCATCTCAGGAAATGGCTATTTAATATCATTTTTTCCATGCCAATGACGACGAAAAAAAGAAAGAGAGACAAACCCCACGAAGACATCGAAGTAGTCACGCTACAAAAAATTGCACACATTGCCAAAGATCTGGCACGACTCACCAATCTCAAAAATCAATACAAAGCATTGGTCAAACAAATATTAGAAATAACCGAACAACCAGACACAGCAGTGACACTCACACAAGAAAATACCACACAAATCATTCAAAATGTCATCACGTGGTTGCAAAACATCAACGAAATTCGCAAAATCGATTCCAACACCAGAAACGATGCCTTAAACACTCTACGGACCATTGACGTTTTAGACGATGACGCGTTAAAGGGAGCTGCACTCATTCTCACCGAATCAGAAACACGGCTGGCTACGCTCGAAGGTATTGAACATCGGTTTTATCGCGTCGTCCGGTACAAATCAACGACAAAATCAATAGAAAGTCATACAAAAGAATGGTTAAAACGCTTTTTTGTACAGTGGAACAACACAAACAAAACAATTCAGACCAGACAACAACAATTTAAAGAACTGATCACAAGTCTTAAAATGCAAATATTGACGACTTAAATTGACACATACTTCGGGGGGTCACTAGTATAAGTATCCAATAATAATATTTTACACAAGTTTTCACTCCCTGATGTCCAATCCACTCGAACATACACCTTCTCATCTTTATGACGCACACAATTGGTCGTCGCAACACCAACAGACGTACTACCATTTGAACGAGGAATATTCACAGACACAGACGATTGCCACGGCGTCCGCAAAAGATACAGATTCGACTGCGCATAGTCATTCATCATTGATTTGAGAGCAGAGACAGTACAATACCATGTTTTACAATGTCCAATCCATCGCATTTCGCCGACACGATCCGCAGCATACCGGAGCCAGCTGATATCGTCGTTCTTTTGATTGCAAATAGCACACGTTCCTTGTAAAAGAAAAGTGCGCCGACCCCAACTATCCAAATCATAGTTTTTCTTAGAAACAACCAACTTTGATTCCCTATTCAATGTTCGAGCCGTTGTCCACTGTTCCAACTCTGGATATGACAATAACATGGCGACAATAAGGTGGATGGTGATTTCCGATGACATCTACAATTAAATGAGTCCAACTTATAGTACAAACAACAAATCCCCAGAAATTGTAGGCAGTCTTTGCCAAGAAATTCAGGAAGGTACTTTGCCAAAAAATTCCATTGTCCTAAAGCTACATCTTTGCAAAAAATAATCCAAGGAAATTGTCCTAAAGCTCTGGCGTCAAGGTCTTTGGCAAAACATGTATTTAGTGTGTCAATAATTACTAAATTGAGATGAGTGATTTCGTTGTCAAGACTACCAATGTTTGGAATTATACCAATATGAACAGACGGAATCCGCCCAGAAATCATATTCGACACTGTTATCCATTTATTGACCATCATCGCTTGTATGCCTACAAACCACGTGGACAGAGGGGAGCTGCACGCACAGACCAAACATTTATTGTCTCATTTGCCCACATGAGTGGGGTGGATAGCACTGATAGTTCCGATTTTTTACAGGCAGTTAGTGACGCTGGTCTTAGTGTGTGTCGCTATCGTACGAAATGGCGCGGCGTTGATGTTTACAAAATAATTGTGGCAAGCAATGAAGTGAACGTACTACATGCTCTGGAATTACTCGGTCCAGATGAGGAGGAAGATGACGAGAACGAGCCGTCAATTCCGAAGTGGTCCTTATTGAATCACTGTTTTCAACATCCAAACCACACTTCCGATGAATCGAATCAGATGAAAACTGCAGCTCCCCGTTGTTTGGGCAATAATTTATATCAATGTCCCCATTGTTCTTGGATAAATTTCCATGCGGGTGAGCCTAGGCAAGGACATCGGGAGTGTGACGGAGCTGTGGAGAGTCAATTTCAATGTGTACCACAGGCGGAACCAGGTTGGACAGGGACGAGACCTTTAGCAGAGTGGCAGATGTACAACTGTCCCGGATATACTATCTAAAAAAAAAAATACAAATTCTTTATTTATATCACAAGTATATAAGCGTACTGTAGGTTGGGCTGCTGTCAACAAACAGGTAAAAATTAATGGATATGAGACTCCTCAGAACACGTCTTTGTCGGGTGAAATCCGCCAATTACCCGGCGCAACATGTTTAAGCCAAAGGAGGTAAATCAAATTGCAACTCCTGAATCTCTGTTTGGTCGCGTCTCACACGTGCCATAGATGAATTTTCCAAACATTTATATGCTATACATACGACTGTGAATACGACTAAAATAACGACGAAGTATATAAGCGCTAACATTTTATTATTTATGACATCCGCTTTATATACAACTAATTCACATGGACGAAGTATATAAGCGTCTACTCAGAACAACATCGATGATAACTGTTGTAATCACCGGTGCTGCTGGCCAGATAGGCTATTCCCTTCTCCCAATTATTGCTAGTGGCCAAGTATTTGGACCAGATACAACAGTCCACTTGCGTCTCTTGGAAATACCTCAAGGTCTTTCCATGCTCCAGGGTGTCAAAATGGAACTTGACGACTGTGCTTACGACTTGTTGGGCGATGTTCTGTGCACGACTGATCCACTGGCTGCGTTCCAAGATGCTGACTATGCATTTTTAGTTGGTGGTTTTCCACGTCGTCCTGATGCGCTTCGCAAAGATCTCATTCAAATGAATACTACAATTTTTTTGATGATGGGTCAGGCCATTGAAGCAGTTGCGTCCGCAAACATCAAGGTGTTGGTAGTTGCGAATCCATCTAACACGAACGCGCTCGTGACAATGAAACAGTGCACACGTGTTCCAAGTAAAAACTTTTGTGCCATGACACGTCTTGACTACAATCGTGCATCTTCTCAGGTGGCATTCAAACTTGGTACTAGTGTCAAGAACATTAAGAACATTATCATTTGGGGTAACCACAGCGCAACGCAGTATCCTGATCCGACGACTGACGGTTATCTTGCTGATGTTGACGGGACAAAAAAAGAGTCACTGGCAATGCTCCTCTCGGCAGAAGAGGAGTGGCTTCGTGGTGCATTTGTTAGTACTGTCCAGCAGCGTGGGAAAGAGGTCATGAATGCACGTGGAAAATCAAGTGCTTTGTCTGCGGCGAACGCAGCGGCAGACTGTATGAAAACATGGAGGAATGGAACGAAGCAAGGAGAGACGGTTGCAATGGCAGTGTACAACGAGCAAGGACATTACGGTGTTGACAGTGACGTATTCTTTTCGTTTCCGTGCGAGTGTAAGAATGGTGATTGGTTTGTCAAGACTGGATTAGAGATTAGTGAGTATAGTCAAGAAAAAATTAAAACGAGTGAAATTGAGTTGGTCGAAGAGAGAATGAACGCAATGGAAATCCTCTACCAGTGATGGTGGTGGCTCCGGAGCAAAAGAAGGACTGAATTTCAAAGAGTAATATTACATTTTTCCCAAAAACCCAAAGAAGCTTGTAGCGGTTGAATCGCTGTTTGAATTCCCAACAATTGAATCAATTTCCGAGCAAACCCTCTATTTCTGGCTCTTGTGTGCGTCCATATGATAAGCGCCGCGTCATCTTGTTTTACACATAAGCAAGGTAATAAATAAAACGAGTTTCTGATAAATACAGGGTCTCTTTTTTTTGAAGTAAACATTTCTTCTGTCTCATCAATGTGTAAGCTATATAAAGTTCCGTCTTTGAACGCTTTTAATAGGGTATTCCTATTGTGAAAAAATCCGCTTTTATCGTCTAACAATTCGTCAATTAAACACCAGAAATCAGCCGGATCATCTACTTGGAGAAGTTTAGTTTCCATCTATAACACTAAACATACACAACAACTATATACTATATAATACATGTCTAACTTATGTTACAAAAACAATGACGGCAAAAATCTTGCTCGTCTTGCTACTTCCGTCACCGACAAGTCTGTGATGTTCCTGCACAATCTGAGGTCGAGCGTGTGGAGATTCGAACATCGTCTTGCTACTTCCGTCACCGACAAGTCTGTGATTCTCCTGCAGCTATGGAGGTTGAGTGTTTGGAGATTCGAACATCGTCTTGCTACTTCCGACACGCTGGCATCGGTGATTCTCCAGCAGCCTGCGAGGTCGAGTGTTTGGAGATTCGAACCATGTCTTGCTACTTCCAACACG
>Ga0206125_10005652_pt1 | contig 10464 bp, 8 predicted proteins | sample Helgoland_Spring_4_FD_148598 | JGI IMG/M metagenome (GOLD analysis project Ga0206125, IMG submission 148598) | Pelagic subsurface seawater microbial communities from Kabeltonne, Helgoland, North Sea - Helgoland_Spring_Bloom_20160331_1 | ecosystem: Environmental > Aquatic > Marine > Epipelagic ...
CAAATACCATAATGCAACCTCATTTTTAGTTAAAAAATTAATCAGCACAAGGATTACATCTGCACTTGTTTGTATTCAGGGTCGAACATTTTCATTCTGACATGAGTTATCGTTAAACATCAGGGAGAGTTAGAAGACACATGCCAGAACTCAGACTTGGGACTTCTTTAGAGACCGCTGAGCCGGTAAATCTCGATGCAAGTCTGTTATCAAAACACGTAGCGATACTTGGTTCTATTGGGTCAGGAAAAACAGTTGCTGCAAAGGTTCTCCTGGAAGAAGCCACACTGGCCGGCATCCCTTCAATTGTCATCGATCCGCAAGGAGATATATCGAAAATGGCATTCAAAGAGCCCCAATCTGTTTTGGTCAAAAACGGAGTTGATTTAGAAAGATCTGAAATGCTTGACTCAAAATCCGAATACAGAATTTGGACTCCGGCCTCTGAACTTGGCTTGCCTTTATCCATCAACCCATTCGGTTCTGCTCCTTCATTAGATGACAATTTTGATAAAAACGCAAGCCTAAGTATTGCTGCCATCGATTTAATGGCAGCGGGCTTTGCTGCAATTTGTGGGTATTCAGAGAGAAATAAATCTGCTCAGGTCAAAGGTTTTCTAAATGAGATTTTGATGCATGCAGTTGATAAAAAGAACATGCCGGAGTCATTCAACCAGTTGGCTGCAATGGTCTCAAATATTCAGGCTCACTTAGAGATAATGGGCTTAGAAGCAGATAAAGTTACTGATGCCGTCGAACTTATCACGGATTCTGACAGAAAAGAATTGTCCCGCAGGTTACGCTCCCTCAACACAGGAGTTAATCGGTTGCTGTTTCAAAGTGGTGTCGCATTAGATCCGCAAACACTCGTAACGCCTATCGAAAAGGGTTTCACACCAGTCAATCTCATCCTTATCAACAGCCTGCCAGATGAAGATACAAAACAGAAATTTGTAGCAGAACTTTCCCGAAGTTTGTATGCTTGGGGAACTGCAAGCCCAGAAGCCTTGAAAATCGTTTATTTTGTGGATGAAGCACATCAATTCATCCCACCAAAAAGTGCACCAGCTTCCAAAGCCCCGTTGATGAATTTATTCAGACGAGGTCGTCACTGTGGCATTGCATGCATTGTCGCATCTCAACAACTTAAGAGTCTTGATTACAATGCACTGGGAAATGTGAACACCAAACTCATTGGACGTGTTACAGACCCAAGGGAACGTGATAACCTGCGAGATATGTTTGCAAATGCTGCAAATCAAAAAGAATCTCTGGATGCACTTTCCAATGCTCAACCAGGAGAGTTTATGTTGCTGTGCCCGGAATTGAGCCGAACACCGATTCCGATCAAGATTCGCTGGCTTTACAGAAAACATGGCAGACCGATTACAGAAGCAGAGATTAAGAAAATCGTAAATTCTAAACAAAGAAAGTGGGCAAAGAATGTACAAGATGGTCTAGAACATCGACTGAGTGGACTTCGAACCAATCAACCCCTTGAGATTCCAGAAACATCAGAATTTATCGAGAATGAGAATCAAGAGGAACTGATTGAACAAGAAGCTAACGAGAGTGAAGGCAGTTCAATCGAGAGCCAAGATTCTGTGTTCAGCGGTGATATTAATCAAAAAACGATCCACGGCGCTGAAAAAGTTGAATTTCACTTTAATCTCAGTGATTCAAGCTCTGAAGAAAAAGAGAAATTTGTTTCAAATATCAAAACAGGATATGCTTTGGAATCAGTACATGCTACAGACTCAGCGAAATTATTGCGTCAAAAAGTTTCAGATGCACTAAACTCCCGTAGTTTCAAGATTAAAATTGATGAGGCGAGTGAAGTTGAAAAAATAATAAACAACAATGATTCATCATCAGGTGAAAGGAAAAGCAATCGTACAATATTCACTGTATATGGGGATCTTAGTAGAATTATTGACAGAATATTAGAAAAAGGGTTTTCTGTTTTTTTCTGGTCTTTATTTGGGATTACTATCTCATATTTATGGGTTGAATTCCTTTATTCAATGTTCCCAAAAAAGTTTCCTGAATTCGTAGTCCAAATTTTTGAACTTGACAGAGGTGCTGTGACTTGGGATAGTTCAGAATTAAAATATTTAGATGATTCATTTATGTTGTTTGTGCTGGCATTTTCGATTTTTGGCATTGCACTCGCTCGCAGAAACTACTTGATGCAGAGAATGAAAAAAATAGTTGACTCAAGAAAAGAATATTTTGCGAATCTGATTACCGAAGAAAACAACAAAATTGAGGAAACAATTCGGAACTTTGAGATTTCATCGGGTTATTCGAACTTTTATTGCCAAACAAATGAATCAGAATATGAAATCGTCGGAATTTTATCTTCAGAACAAGAGAATCATGTGATTTGTCGTCGAAGAGCGCACAGAAAATTTGCAGACAATGGAAAAGAGGCAAAAGAATGGATCTCCACTTTGGTTTGGGATCAAATAGTCACATTGGAAATTTCGGAATTTTGTAAAATTTTACTCGGAAACGACCCTGGCTTTACTGCTCGGGAATGGGCTAAAAGAGAGGTGATGATTTGACTGAAAACGCGAAAATAATTTTATTAAATTCAGAGCATTATGATGCTCAGAAAGTGATTGACAAAATGCAAGGTGAAGAAGGGTTTGAGACTCTAAAGATTTCGAAAGAGGCACTCTCCGAATTAGTAGACAAGTCCAGAGCAGAAATGAAAAATTCAGATACGAATCTAAATTTCAATTCTATTGACCAGGGTAAAGTGGATCAAGATCGTTACGCTACAAAATTCGTACCATTACGATATACATCTGATGCGGAAATTCAACTACGAAAAAAGAAGATAGATGACCATCAAACTCGGGCATACATACTACGCCGTACGAGTACCAAACATTTACCAAAATATGAACGCTGGTTAGAAAGTGATACGACAGACTTCTTGGTTCATCCCGACAAGAACGAAAATAATCTAGATGAACTAAAAGAATTCAAAGGCCTAAGTTGGCCTGATTTTGTTAGTCCTATAGTGGATGACATCGAGTTTACCAATGTATTCTTAGCCTTGTTCTCTGTTTTAGCTTTATTCTGGGGGTTACTTATTTTCCCAGGTTCTTTGCCTATTGTTACAGTTCTATATCTCATTTTGATTTTTCCAAAAACACGAAATTGGATTTTCGGCAAAATGTTTGTTTCACCAACTGAATGTAGTAAGTGGATGCAAGAGATTAATTCAATCGATGATAAATTAAATCTCTTTCGAGAAGGCCAACAGATACAGGTTTCTGACTTTGAACACATTAAGCATTTGAGCTTAGGACAGTTTTTCCAACCAAAAAATTACTTATTTAGGTTCATGGGTTATGCAACAAATTTAGAACACGTATTTCTACTCCGTAAACAAATGCGTGGAACATCAGACGATGTGGAGGATTATATTACTCGATTTACACCACCGCAACTCGTGACCTTACACATCGACGAGTTTGTCAAACTCTATTGCGGAGAAAGTCTAGAAAAATCAGATCAATGGTGGGATTCGCGGATCATAACCCCTGATGCAACGCATGGATAATCCTAGTATCCCTATTCGGTCTAGGATTAACATCGGAGTTTAGTCAGTCTCTAGCATGAATATTCATGGAAATCCAGATGGCAAGGGATACGAGTAGTACACAGACGCACAAGAAACCTCATGATATCACAACAAAAATTCAAAATCAGAGTGGCAACGTTTCGAAGCGTGAAACTATAGAAGCGTTAACTGAAAGTGCTCGTACCGGGATACTATCTGGAAATACCATGGTACTAAGTTCTTGATCAGTAATTAAGAATCCATAGCACGGAATCCTGTTTCCAGCGTGATAGAAGATATTTCTTTCTTAATTTGGGAAATGTCTGAATCATTTACGACGTGAACATGTAATTGCTCAAGCAGAACTAAAAATTCCAACCTAACTCTTAGATTTTGACGATGTTGATTGTTTATGTCTAATCCAATTTTACAGTAGTCAATCGAGGAGTGATAGTCTTGGGAAGCTAGAGCAATCTTAGCCAATTCTACATAATCCCATACTTGGTTATTGGTTAGTTGCAATTTTTCATCGCGTTCCAGACATTTAAGAATAATCGATCGGCTTTCGTCATAGTTTCCCAGTAGCCTCATCAATTGTGATTTATTATGAAGGAATTGCTGGTTCAAATAGCCACCCACACCCAAGCGCAAATATTCCTCAGATTGTAATAGTCTGCCTAGGGAATCCGTATCTTTTGCTTCAAAAAGCATTCCCTTTTCTATGGTATAAATCGAGCTATGAAGTGACAATCGCTCATCTGTTGAGAAGTTATCAGAAGAAATCGTAGATTTTATCATTCTAATTTGAGTGTAATCAACTTCCTTTAGTAGAAGTTGCTTTAGCCTCAAAGAACGAATTTGGAATTTACGTAGAGAATACACATGATCATGTATTTCTGGACTTGATAATATCTTTTCGGTGAACACTTCGGCAGCCAACCAAGATTGCCTTTGTAATTTAATTGCGTGAGAATTGGCGATTTTATAATAAATTTCGTCTTTTTCGACGCCTGAATAGATGTCCAATGCTTGGCTGGTAAGTTTTAATTGGGCGATATTACTTCTACTCGCAACACTTGTTATATTCTTCGATAATTGAACAAGACTGAGTGCGATATAAGTTGGATTTTTAGATTTCTTTGCAATTTGAGTAAAAATTGGTTCCAACAACGAATGTTGTTCATGGCGCCTTGATTTTTTTAGATCCTCGAGATAAGAATTCATTGTCCCAAGTTGCAACTTTTTGAATTCCTTAACGGTCAGTAAGTTTTGAGAGGTGAAAGATTCATTGCCCTTTTCGGAGTTATGATGAAAATCCATTGCCTTGGCAATAGATTTCGAGATTAGTGCTCCTCGATTAAGAATGCCATAGGATGTGAATGTGGATGGTATAACCGCCAAAATGGGTATGAACCTATCAAATTCATAGGCTATGTCTGATGATAAATTATAATTTACAACGGCATAATCATATGCCTCCATGAGTGAAAAATATCCTAATAAGTAAACGAACGGTACCCAGAATATCATTGTCAAAGCGAGAAAAGTTTGACTAGAAGACTGACTTCGCATGGAATCAACTCACACCCCCCGAGTAAAATGCTTTTGCACACCCTAGGATAATAATTGACTACAACCAATGAATATTCGTACCGGGAATCTCGCAAGTTCCGTCCGGACAATTTCCATTCCTTTCGTACCCTTCTTCGTACCGGGATACTATCTAGAAATACCATGGTAATCTGGATTTAGGAAAGTAGACTATTCACTCATGCGCTGCTTCTTGTATTCCTTGAGATCTTTGCTCAATTGTTCAAGCCCCCAGATAAGATGGGAGAAGCCCGGATAACCTGCCCACTTGGGGAAAGCACCCGCCATACCTTTCCATTCACTTCCATCAGTGACGGTGTCAGCGTCCAAATTACTGTACACAGCACGCATAATGCACCTCGTTATCGCTTTTGAAAATGCTTCTTGGTTTGCCAGCAGTGCTTCCCAAGATGGACGAGAAGGAGGTCCGCTGTGTACACGTACAATAAGGTCTATTGAATTGAGAAAATCATAAGCTGAACCAAAAGATCCAGTCAATACAAATTCATTCATCCAATTTATCGGGCTTTCATTACTGTTTTCTTTATTTTCATCGGTCACTTCGATTCCTCTTTTTTCTTTTTCAGAAGTGTTTACTTCTCTATTAAATTAAGAAATCAAGAGTATATGAATCAATAATTCAACGAAACCGAGTAGAACATCTCTACAAGTTACGTAACAGTTTGAGAATGAGGTTTTGGGATTTTTCCGTTAGAGCGTTTTCTTTCAGTGTCTCAAGTTTCTCAACCCATAGGTGTTTATTCTGCTGTGTAAAACTAGATTTGTTAATTTGAAATTCTAATTCTAACAAATCGATATATACACTGTAAAAAGTATGTAGTGGATTTTCCCTGGCCAAAAAAATTAGGTCTCTAACCGAACGATTTGAAGGAGAAGGAAATGGTTGTTTCATTTCAAACTCAATACATCGAATGATACTTGCCATCCCAATAGCAGTAGATGAAGGAGCATTCAGCGCATGGGTGACAGAATGATCCAAATGTTTCCATCGTTCACCAGTCCTCAACGGATGAATTCCGAGTAAAAGGAGATATCTAGAGCGAATATCAGAATATTTTCCTTTTTCTTTAGGAATTCGATTGTGGGATTCTACAATTCCCTCGACACTTTCTTCACTCAACTTGTTTGTATGTAATTGTTCAAAGAATCTTATGAAATGTATGTAGTAAAGAGAAAGTGATTCAAAATGAGTACCTTTAGCATCGATTCGAAACCGTTTTGAAACCGTCTTTAGAAATTCATAGTCGGTATTAGTATTTTTGCGCTCAAACAAAAGTATTGAATTAAGAATAAATTCATATTCGCCTAAATGTATATCTTCGAGATTTTTTTTTCGTAATTCGGTATACATTTCCGAGAAATGATTTGAATCGATATCCTCTGGTTCAGTGAATTCACAAAGCCACTGTAAAGAGCCTTCCATAATATTGGAATAAATCTTTCATATTTACCGATATTGCTATTATCGATTGACGCAAGTTAATTCTATGACTCGATTTGTTTGCCGCGGCTGGTACGATGAAAATTTCGGCAATGAACGAATGGATAAAATATGCAACAGCTGCATACCATGGTCTTGGGAAAAGGGAGATTTAGACAAGCCAAATGACAATGAGATGATAGAGATTGACAAAAAGGACTATGATGAGTGGGTTTCAAAAGTGGGAATAGTTCTGTTTAAGGGCGTTCCTGTAGATTTTAATCCAAATTCAGTCGAGGAAGGAAATTACGAAAATTATGTTTTTATTCATTTATTTCAGATGGTGACGATTTATGCTGATGATGAAATGGAGAGTAATTACAAGTTCATCGAGTCTCATCGATTTTCCACTTTTCGTGAGACAATAAGAGCACTCCATATGTACGAGTTACCAAATTCTTGGAATAAATTGGACTTCGAAATAGGAGAGCAAAGAGAGGGCTATCCATTCTTTTCCCCTCCCTTGTTCAAACTACGTATTTCTAATCTGAAAACGCCCATTGAAAAAGAATTTGAAGCAAAAAGATACGGCTGATATTCAATAAAATTCTATAGATGAGTGCTCGTACCGGGAAACTATCTGGAAATACCATGGTAAAGTTGTTTTTATTAAATCAGAAAATTCATTGAATAGTTTTAAGTTTAAATTATGCAAGAACTATTTACAGCCATATGCCTAAACCATGACCGGAGTTGTTCTTATTAGTGAAACATCAGTGATAAATCAAAGATTAATTGCTATTATTCTTTCATTGTTAATTATTCCAGTAATTTACTCTGATGCGGAACCTGTGTTGGATAAAGAGGGTAGATTTAGTGAAACATATGATTCTATTCACGGAATTTCAGATTCTAAATTTTTGCTCCGCAACTCTACTTCAATCACTCTTTTTGATGTAAAGACTGAACAAACAATTGATACTGCTCCTTGTACTGGTTTTCTGAGAGTTAATGTTAATTCAACAATAGCAATGTGTAGTGAAGCAACATATAATATAGAAATCTTAGGTTTTTCAATTCTTAATCAAGGACCTATCAATCGTTTTGCAACACCAACATCAAATTTAACTGTCACATTCAATGGAAATGGACACCACAATGACCCTAACTGTTTAAGGGGTTCCGGGGGATCAGTAAATATTTACAATGGCTCATTACTAGTGAATCAAGTTGACTTAGTTCATCCTACACATCGTCAGTGGAGCAGAATAAAATTACTGAATGTGTTTTTGTATGAAGATTCCAATAAGGCTAAAATTATTTACACATATCGTCAGTTACAGAATGGACCATGTGAAGATTCATACGCATCATATGTTGAGTTCGATTATGTAAACACCTCAGAATTGTCATTAAACTCAGGTGGCGTTGATTTAGGTTTAAGCAAAGATGTCTTAAATATAGATCACGGAGCTATTCTTTTGGGTTACCCTGGTACATATCGAACTGTTAGTATTGCAACTGGAGGAACAATTCCAATACCTAACGATAATCTAAATGGCCAATATTCGAGTAAATTTTGCTCGATATCATCTACAGATATGGGCGCAACAGGTGATTTCATAACAATAGGAAGTAATGATATCGAGATCAGAAATGCACCAAACTTACTCGCATGCACATCTGAACATAATGGAACATATCTTACACCTCAAGGATGGGGTAATGTATGGTATGATAGTGATCAAGACGGAACTGGAGACTTAAGTGACATTTTCCCTAATGATTCTACCCAATGGTCTGATCAGGATAATGATGGTTATGGTGACAACGCTGGAGGAACTACTCCAGATGGGTGTCCATCAGTCACTGGTAATTCGACAACGGATTTGTTTGGCTGTTTAGACAGAGATGGCGATGGATATTCAGACACCGGTGATTCATTTCCACTAGAATCTTCTCAGTGGGCAGATAAAGATGGCGATGGCTATGGTGACAATCAAAGTGGTAGATTTGGAGATAATTGCCCGCTAAAATATGGCGAATCAAATCGAGATTCCTATGGCTGTCCAGATGCTGATTTTGATGGCTGGAGTGATAATTTTGATACTTTTGATAATGATTCATCCCAATGGAATGATACCGATAGTGACGGTTATGGCGACCAATTAAACGGTTTCCAAGGTGATGCATGTCCAAAGAGTGCCGGAACCTCGACACTAGATAGATTCGGGTGTAGAGATACTGATAATGATGGTTGGAGCGATAATGGTGATGACTTGCCTGAAAACCCAACTCAATGGCTTGATAGAGATGGTGATGGGTATGGTGACAATGACTCTGAAGAAGCAAATGAAGTTGATTTATTCCCTTCAGACGGCACTCAGTGGAACGATACTGATGGTGACGGACATGGTGATAATCCGCATGGTACCCAAGGAGACTGGTTCCCTGATGACCCAATGAGATGGCGTGATTCTGACCAAGATGCTACTGCCGATGAAGATGATGCCTTCCCTAACGATGCGACACAACAAGTTGATTCTGATGGTGATGGTTATGGTGACAACTTAGATGGAAATAGAGGCGATTCCTTCCCTGACGACCCATTAGAATGGAAAGATTCTGATGGCGATGGTTTAGGCGATAATGCAGACTTATTCCCGTATGACCCTACCCAAACTGAAGATAGAGATGGTGATGGAATGGGCGACAATCCAATGGGCATTGGTGCCGATAAATTCCCTGACGACCCCACTCAATGGGGCGATATAGATGGTGATGGATACGGAGATAACCAATTAGGAAATAATCCAGATTTGTTCATCACTGATGCAACTCAGTGGGCTGACAAAGATGGCGATGGTCGTGGCGATAATGACCAAGGTAGGAATTATGACCGTTTTCCAGATAATCCGACTCAATGGATTGATTTAGATGAAGATGGACTTGGTGATAACCAATCTGGAACCAATGCCGACCCATTCCTGAATGATTTTGACAATGATGGCTACAATGATTCTATCGACATCTTACCAAAACTAGCTTCACCCGGAGACTTAGATGCTGATGGTTGTCTTGACGAAGTAGATGCATTTCCGTCTGATAGTCAAGAGTGCTTCGATACTGACGGTGATGGTGTTGGTGATAATGCGGACTCGGATGATGATGGCGATGGCTGGACTGATGCCGATGAAGAAAGGTTAGGAACTGATTCATTGTCTTCAAGTGACACTCCTGTAGATAGTTTTGAAATTGTAATTCCAGGAACTGCAGTTGGACTTGGTGCTTGGGATTTAATTGGAATATTTGGTGGCGTGCCATTTTTTGCTTGGATAGGTTTTGGATTCGCAACTAGAAATGGTCGCTGCCAAAGATATGAAGACTTACTCAACTCTGCAAACTCAAGAGAAGAACTCGAGCAAGTCGCATTACGTTGGGAATACTCATTGATGCTACGAATGCTTGGTCCGCACCAAGGAATTAGGCTAGAGAGATTACGTGCTGAACTTGATGATAAGTTCGAGAATGCGACTTATGACGAATCTGAAATTGGTTATGATCAAACAAACCGTGTCGAGAATGAAGGCAAAGATATACCTCCAATAAATGAATCATCCTCAGTTCCAACAAAAGAAACTGAAGCAACATCAACCGATGATTCTGGCTATGAATGGTTCAAACAAGGAGAAGAAAATTGGTATCGAACTATCGGTAGTGAAGATGAATTGCTCAAGTTTGAAGAGTAATCAAACATCTCGAAATTTCTATAGAACAAATTACTGAAAGTGCTCGTACCGGGATTTGAACCCGGGTCGAAGGAATGAGAGTCCTTCATGATGGGCCACTACACTAT
>Ga0206125_10005655_pt1 | contig 10459 bp, 11 predicted proteins | sample Helgoland_Spring_4_FD_148598 | JGI IMG/M metagenome (GOLD analysis project Ga0206125, IMG submission 148598) | Pelagic subsurface seawater microbial communities from Kabeltonne, Helgoland, North Sea - Helgoland_Spring_Bloom_20160331_1 | ecosystem: Environmental > Aquatic > Marine > Epipelagic ...
CTGAAAAAGAACGGCCTGTCGCTGACGGTCTGTTCTGTGCCGCGCCAGTTGCGTGGTCAGCTTCAGCACATTACCCGGCTCGAATGACGCGCCTCTGACCCCGCGCAAGCGCGGATCGTTGGCATCTGGCACCCCATAAACCAATGCTCTGTAATACCGTTCCACCGTATGGGCCGCGAACTGTTCCGATAAACCGTGATGCGCCACATCTGATTTAGCCACGACCAGCAATCCGCTCGTATCCTTGTCGATTCGATGCACAATGCCGGGCCGCTTCATCCCGCCCACACCCGACAGGTGAGCGCCACAATAATGCATCAGCGCATTCACCAACGTTCCCGAAGGCGAACCCGGCGCGGGGTGCACCACCATGCCCGCCGGCTTGTTCAACACGATCAGGTCCGCATCCTCAAACACGACATCAAGCGGAATGTCCTCAGCCACCAAATGACTGTCCTCAGCAACTGGCACCGTCACATCAACCCTTGCACCTGCAGCGATGTGCGCTTTGGGGTCCAACACGACAGCTCCGTCTACCCGCACAGCGCCTTCGACCACCAAACGCGCCAATCGGGTGCGCGACAACGCCGCCCCCTCTGGCACGTCGCGTGCTATCGCCTTATCAAGACGTACAGGCGGTGCATCTGCAATGACAAAGGACACGGACTTGGACGACATCGAAAACTCCTCAGAACCGGCCAATCTCAGGTTTCTGCGCCGGTTGGTGACAGCACTAACCGCCACAATGATCTTGGGCGTTCTAACCGTGATCGTGCTGCTTGTCATCCGGTTGAATACACCCGACAACACCCTGACGCTGCCCGACCGTATCATCCTGCCAAACGGGACTATAGCAACATCATTCACTGTTGGCTCGGACTGGTACGCCGTTGTTACACAAGACGACGAAATACTGATCTTTGATCAGCTCACCGGCACCCTGCGCCGCACGATCATTCTAGAATGAACCACCCATAACCTAGCCCAAAAAAGGGACGGCGGGCGGGCGCATTTGCCGAACGGCAAACAGACTGTTTCGCCAATTTAATCTAATGCAATTTCAGATCAATATTTGGTGGTACCACCTCCTGGTCTCGAACCAGGGACCTCTTGATCCACAATCAAGCGCTCTAACCAACTGAGCTAAGGCGGCACTGTCCAGAGGATTACCTATCCCTTTCGCCGATTGCAAGACCGCCAAAAGCGATAAAATCCGGTTTGCTCTTCCAAAATTCAGGCCAAATGATCACATGTGTTCAAACGCCGTTCAGGTGCACCCGCTCCCGACAAAAAAGCATTGACCAATGTTTGGCTTTCGCAACCCTGACAAGCATTCAAGCACAGACCTCAAGCATGAATAAATTCCATGGATTAATCCACAATTCTGGTCCCTCGGGCTGCCAGCGCATCAGCCAGCCAAGATCACCCACCTAGACCAAGCGCTGCTTAACGACAGAAATGCACGCAACCCATCGCCAACCCGCTTGCCAATCAAACCGGCACGAGCTAGCACACACTAGCAGTAAAAACGCGAGGCTCCCATGGGCATCAACACCGAGCACGACGTCGAAACCAACCTGCAAATCGGCCCAACCGACAAAGGTATGGTGCGAATATATGTCGAGGGAAAAGGTGTCGAAATCCCAATGGATTTTGACCCGGAAGAGGCTGAAGAAATCGCTGATGAAATCCGAGCCGCAGCAAAGGCCGCTTCGCTCTTGAAGAGATGATTATAATCCTCGCCCTTCGAGCTGCATCGCACAACTGAAGCCAATTGTATCATCCAAAGTCCGCACCCGGATCCCGCAGCGCCTGTAACCGCCGCGCAGCATGGCTTGCGAACTTGTGGACCATCGCCTTGCGCCGCGCGGGCGTCAGACGCTTTTCCGACCCCATGCGCAGGATATCAGATCCATATGCGTCGCCGATCATCAAACCTGTCTCTTCCGGCAACAACTCAACCGGAAAATCGACATCCACGGCCCAAAAGAACCGGTCGCACCACTCAAGATACCCCCGCCACTTGTGATCCGACATGAAATCTGCCCGACTTGACTTGCACTCGATCACCCAAACCTCTCCCTTACGGCCCAGCGCCATCACATCGACCCGCAAACCACGGCTTGGCACAAGCTCTTCAACCGTGGACCAGCCCAAAGAGGCGAAATGACGTGCCACCCCGCGCGCCAAAAGTTGGCCAGGCATCAATGCTAACGGTTCAGACAGGGTTTTCATAATTGAGAAATACGAACAATATAGGAACGTTTGCAAGGCATTCTGTGGCAAATACAGAGAGTTCCCTGCGCAACACACGCTTTATTTTCCACCATGAAACTCAGCGATCACGCCAACCACAAAACCTATAAAAGCGTCATGCGAAAAACTTGAATCAGCCAAAGCGGCCTGAAATCAATGATTTCAGCGCAAAAGATGGTCCTCGATGTTCCAGGTGTTTCGTCAAAGGCAATGGATGGCACGCGTAAAAGTAGCCATGCGCAAAGACACAGCTTAAAATGCCGGCAAGATAGTGGCGCCACAGATCCCCCACGCTCTTGTCCCCACCCCAGCATCGGCTTATGTCTGACGTGACGGGTTCTGCCCTACTCGTGATAGGTTGCATTCCGGTGGCCTTAAGCAATTCCGAGGGAGCTGGCTCTGTCCGGGCCTTGGTCCGGTTACCTGGCCCCCACCTGTACATACAGGTCCTCGGGAATGAGAGAACCAAACGGTTGCGGTGGTTCCCGTCACTCATGCCACATTTGCGCACATAAGGCGTTCGCTGACACCGATTGCGGCGCGCAAAAGAACAGATGTACCATTTGATAGAATACCTGGAACATCAGGCATCTCCTAACGCTTTGAAATCTTTGATTTCAGGCAACGTTAGGCGAGACTGGTTTTTCGCATAACGCTTTACTGATACTGTAATGTGATCGGAATTGGAGCTTTCAAATGTCCCTTAGACCAATACTCGAAACCCGTCAGGCACAACCGACCATGGAAGGTGCAGGCGTCCACTTGCACCGGGCTTTCGGCTTTCAAGACCCTAGCGAGCTGGATCCGTTCTTGCTATTTGATGATTTTCGCAACGACGTGCCCGCACATTTCAAAAAAGGTTTCCCTTGGCACCCACACAGGGGAATAGAAACAATTACTTATGTTTTGGAAGGCACTGTTGAGCACAGCGACAGTCTTGGAAACTCGGGCACACTTGGTGCCGGTTCAGTGCAGTGGATGACAGCAGGGTCAGGTATCCTGCACCAAGAAATGCCATATGGAAACCAACGTGGTCAAATGCATGGCTTTCAGCTATGGGGCAACCTACCCGCCGCACAAAAGATGACAGCCCCGCGCTATCAGGATATTGCCGATGCCGACATACCAGTTGTGACGGACGACGATGGCACAACCGTAAAGGTGATCACAGGAAATTTCTGGGGTGCCAGCGGTCCAGTGGACGGCATCGCGTCCGAACCGCAGTATCTTGATATCTTCGTACCCGCAGGTCTTAAAAAAGCGTTCCGGATCGATACTTATCGACGCGCCTTTGCATACGTGTTCCAGGGTATGGGCGCTTTTGCCGATGCCTCAACACCCTCAGGCATACTCCTTGAAAAAGAGGTTTCAGGGCAGGAACTTAACATCCGTGACCTCTCTGGAGATCGCACACTGATCCGTTTTGGAACTGGTGACGAAGTCACTGTTCAGGCAGGTCCCGAGGGTATCCGCTTTCTGCTTATTTCAGGTGCACCCATCGATGAGCCCGTTGCGTGGCATGGGCCCATTGTCATGAATACCAAAGCCGAACTGATGCAAGCCATGAAGGATCTGCGCAACGGAACGTTTATAAAGGCGGCACACTGAATGATCTAACTCGCCCAAGGGTCGGTGGGTGGGCGCCTTTGACCGCGAGGTCAAACAGAGCCGCCCTCCGGCCCAACCATACGCCGCACCATCTCCCAATACTGCTCCTGAACCGCCCCAAGGCTCAGGCGACCACCGGTGCGAAACCATGTACTCACACCAGTCAACATTGCAATAATTGCGAGTGTCGCAATCTTACGATCCGCAACATTAAACCGCCCCGCTTCCAAAATGCTTTCAAGAACAGCCTCATACTGCCCCCGCAAGGCCTCGATCTCGGCGAAATTATCAGGCTCCAGATTACGCAGCTCCATATAGGCGATAAATACGGCGTCAGGACGATCATGGTGAAAAGCTATGTGAAACCGAACGAAATTCTCAAGATCTGCCAACGGCATGTCGCGCGGAAACGTCACAGCAGCACGCAACAATTCGATCATGTGATCCCGCATCAGTTCAAATAACAATGTCTGTTTGTCCGGCGTGTAATTGTAAAGCGCACCGACCTGAACGCCAACTTCCATTGCGATCTGACGCATCGACACAGCGGCAAAACCGTGGCGCGCAAAAAGGCGCAGGGCCGCTGCACGAACGCGCGGGCCGGTAATATCTGAATGCGAGCCAGTGGTTCGTGCCATGCTTTGATGTTAACTGAACAGTCGTTCAAAACCAAGCCATGCTTGCACCGTACTCATCTCTGGTGCATCACAGGCACAGCTTTTTAATCAGGAATCCGATCACCCGTTATGCGTGCAGCCTGCATTACCCTCTTACTGGCTCTGACCGCCTGCGCCAAGTTTTCAGACATAGACGGCACAATTTCTGATGACTTGACGGATACGAACTACCCGCCTCTTGTACCGCTGGATCCGCTGTTGACCTCTGCCTATCCGGCCGGCGTCGATCCTAATCGGACGACACAAAACCTTGAGGCGCGCGTCAGTGCCCTAAAGGCAAGAACTCGTGATATGAAAAAACACGAACCGATAGATACCAACGCCCGGTTACGGTTGCGCAGCGGTATGCGCTAACCAAGCGCAGCAGATCAGGCAATTGCACCCCTGAGCAGAACTCGATACATCCCGAGCGACATAGCGATTTAAAGAAGGACTTTGCCATGAATACTCCCTTGCGCCTCGGCATCGCGGGTCTGGGCACCGTTGGCATAGGCGTGATTAAACTCGTGCGCCAGCAAGCCGCTTTAATCGCTGCACGCACGGGCTGTGACATTTCCATTTCCGCGATCAGTGCCCGCAGTCGCAGCAAAGACCGCTCTATCCCACTGACCGGTTATGCTTGGGAGGATGACCCCGTCGCGCTTGCAACGCGCGATGATGTTGATGTGTTTGTCGAATTGATGGGCGGAACAGACGGACCTGCTAAAGCTGCAACAGAAGCTGCAATTGCTGCTGGCAAGCATGTCGTTACCGCCAACAAAGCCATGCTTGCCATTCACGGCCAAGAACTGGCCGAAGCCGCCGAAGCGGCCGAGGTTTCATTACGCTACGAGGCCGCCGTGGCAGGCGGCATACCGGTCGTCAAAGCCCTGACCGAAGGACTTGCAGGCAACGAGATCACGCGCATCGTCGGGGTTATGAACGGGTCATGCAACTACATCCTGACCCGCATGGAAAACGCAGGGCTAACCTATGACGAAGTTTTTGCTGAAGCTGACGGGCTTGGCTATCTGGAAGCAGACCCGCAACTGGATGTGGGCGGCATTGATGCAGCACATAAACTGGCGATCCTTTCCGCAATCGCTTTTGGCACGCGCGTAAATTTCGAGGGGATCGAGCTAGAGGGGATCGAACGCGTCAGCATCGATGATATCCGACAAGCCGCTGATATGGGATACAAAATAAAATTACTCGGCGTCGCACAAAAAACTGGGCGCGGCCTCGAGCAACGGATGATGCCCTGCCTTGTGCCCGACACATCGCCGCTGGCACAGCTGCAAGGCGGAACCAACATGGTCGCCATCGAAGGTCACGCCGTTGAGCAGATTTTTTTGCGCGGCCCGGGCGCCGGTGAAGGGCCGACAGCATCAGCTGTAATGGGTGACATCTGTGACATCGCACGCGGTGTACGGTTGCCAGTATTCGGGCAACCCGCCATCAGTCTGGAACACAGCACCCCAGCCAAATCCGTGCTTCCCGCGCCCTACTATTTGCGCATGACACTGCATGACAAACCCGGTGCCTTGGCCAAGATAGCAGCCGTTCTTGGCGAAGCAGGCGTCAGCATTGACCGTATGCGCCAATATGGCCATGCAGATGCCTCTGCCCCAGTTCTGATTGTAACTCATACATGTACCCGCAGCTCTGTCGATCAGGCGCTTGATGCCATGCGCGGCACCGGTGTGCTGACAACAGACCCTGTTGTCTTGCGAATCGAAGCCGTTTGAACCCGTTCTACATCTTTTCCACAAAGGACTATTGCCATGACCGCCACCGCCCAATTTCAAGACCGCCTGCTGTCGTTGGGCCTTGCCCGCGTATCCGAGGCTGCGGCACTCGCCTCAGCCCGTCTGGTTGGTCATGGCGACGAGAAAGCCGCCGACCAAGCCGCAGTAAATGCCATGCGCGATCAGCTCAACCTTCTGGATATTGCTGGTGTTGTTGTCATCGGTGAAGGCGAACGAGACGAGGCGCCAATGCTGTTTATCGGCGAAGAGGTCGGCACAGGCAACGGGCCCGGCGTGGACATCGCTCTCGACCCCCTCGAAGGGACCACTCTGACAGCCAAGGATATGCCCAACGCGCTCACGGTTATCGCTCTGGGGCCACGCGGATCAATGCTGCATGCACCGGATGTTTACATGGACAAACTGGCCATCGGGCCCGGATTTGCACCCGACACCGTCACCATGGACATGAGCGCGGCCGAGCGAGTGACAGCTCTGGCCGCTGCAAAAGGGTGCGCACCCTCTGACATTACGGTCTGTATCCTTGAGCGCCCCCGTCACGAAAAAATCATTGCCGATGTGCGCAGCACCGGCGCTTCGATCCGGTTGATCACAGACGGCGACGTGGCCGGGGTCATGCACTGCGCCGATCCATCGACGGGCATCGACATGTACATGGGCGAAGGTGGCGCACCCGAAGGCGTGCTGGCCGCCGCTGCTTTGAAATGCATGGGAGGTCAGATTTATGGCCGACTGCTATTTCGCAATAATGACGAGCGTGGACGTGCCAGTAAGGCTGGGATCACCGATTTTGACAGGATTTACACGCGCGATGATATGGTCACGCAGGATGTGATTTTTGCCGCAACCGGAGTGACTTCCGGCTCACTTTTGTCTGCGGTACAGCGCGAACCGGGCTGGCTGACCTGCGAGACGCTTTTGATGCGCTCGAAAACGGGGTCCGTGCGCCGGATGAGCTACCGAACGCCAACACATACGGTCTGAGTAGAAATCTGCGACCAGACTGAATGGACGAATGTCGTCGCAAACAAGTTTCCTCGCCTCGAGCGAGGATATTTCTATCTAAAAGAAGGAGATTGCAGTGGCGTTTCTGGGGGTTGAGACCTCGCTGACAGGACGTGCCTGGATTGGCCCAGGGGCCGACACGATGCGCGCCGTTGAGGCACTTGCCCAGACAACAGACCTGCCCCCGGCGATATGTCAAATTCTTGCGCGGTCTGGTGTTTCAGCAGCGGATGCCGATGCCTATCTTGCGCCCACCTTGCGTGATCTAATGCCCGACCCACGCAGCCTTCGCGATATGGAAACAGCTGCCGCTCGTGTTCTTGCAGCCGTGACCAAACGCCAGCGTATCGCAATCTTTGCGGATTACGATGTGGACGGTGGGGCATCTGCTGCATTACTTTTGACATGGTTTAGACACTTTGAAATTGCGGCCACGCTGTATGTGCCGGACCGGATCGACGAAGGCTACGGCCCCAACGAGGCTGCAATGGCCCAGCTTGCTGCTGCGCACGACCTTATTATTTGCGTGGATTGCGGCACACTCTCGCACGGGCCGATCGACGCAGCAGTCGGCGCGGATGTGGTTGTGCTTGATCACCACTTGGGATCCGAGACGCTGCCTCGCGCTGCTGCTGTGGTAAATCCCAATCGGCAGGACGAGAACGGATCGCTCGCGCATCTTTGTGCCGCCGCAGTCGTATTTTTGTTGCTGGTTGAAACGGGACGACAGTTGCGCGGCGCGGGCAAGACCGGGCCCGACCTTATGGCGTTTCTCGATCTCGTTGCCCTTGCCACGGTCGCAGATGTGGCCCCACTTGTTGGTGTCAATCGCGCCTTTGTACGCCAAGGTTTAACCGTGATGGCGCGTCGGGCACGTGCAGGGTTCGTGGCACTTTCGGACGCGGCAGGCATGGATACAGCGCCCACAGCTTATCATTTGGGCTATATGCTTGGGCCAAGGATCAACGCGGGTGGGCGTATCGGGCAAGCTGATTTGGGCGCACGTTTGCTGGCCACTGAAGACCCACACGAAGCCGCCGCGCTAGCTGAGCGGCTAAATACTCTCAACGCTGAACGTCGCGACATCGAAGCCACCGTGCGCGACCAAGCTCTGACACAATGCGAAGCGCGCGGCAGCGATGGGCCGCTGGCGTGGGCCGCGGGGCCTGGATGGCATCCAGGCGTCGTTGGAATTGTGGCTGCGCGTCTAAAGGAAGCAACTCATCGCCCTGCCGTCGTCATCGGGGTGGAAGACGGCATTGGCAAGGGTTCGGGCCGCTCTGTTTCCGGCATAGATTTGGGTGCACCTATTCAACGTTTGGCTGCCGAAGGACTGTTAATTAAGGGCGGCGGCCACAAGATGGCCGCGGGCCTGACCGTAGCCGAAGACAAGATCGACGCAGCGATGAACCGACTGGGAGAACTGTTGGCGCGGCAGGGAGCAGACACGCTCGGGCCGTCTGACCTGCGCCTCGACGGGATGCTGATGCCCGACGCGGCCTCTGTAGAATTGGTGCAACAGATTGATACCGCTGGACCATTTGGCGCTGGTGCGTCTGCGCCGCGCTATGCTTTTTCGGCGATGCGTATTCTGCATGCAAAACGCGTTGGCGAAAATCACCTCAAGTTCACCTTCGGCACTCTGGGTGGTGCGCGGATAGACGGGATCGCCTTTGGCGCATTTGAAAATGCGCTTGGGCCTGCATTGGCTGATCCGGACGCCGGTCTTTTCCATTTGGCAGGACGATTAGAAATCAACACCTTCCGAGGGCGAAGTTCAGTTCAGCTTAGGCTTGAAGACGCTGCGCCTGCCTGAGCGATCAAGCTAATTGACCTGTACCCATTTTCTCGCGTGCAGTGCCATTTTTTCGCTTGCGCAGGATAGTCCGATTGCCTACACCACCGCTCACACTGAGTGTCCCGTTCGTCTATCGGTTAGGACGCCAGGTTTTCAACCTGGAAAGAGGGGTTCGATTCCCCTACGGGATGCCATTTAATATGTGCATCGGCTTTATTACTACTCACACACACTAGGCGCTCTTTGGTTGACGTAGTTCAGTATGAACTGCGACCTTCTTGGCGACTTTACGCAATTCAGGCGAATAGAACGTCAGCTGTCCACGCCCGCCATTCTTGGACGCATAAAGCGCAACATCTGCGTTATCTATCAAATCTGTAACCGGCACCGAAGACTTAGGATCATAAATAGCTACTCCAATGCTGGCAGAGATTTGGCACTCTTTCTCCTGAAACAATATCGGTTGCGACAAGCGTTCAATGATCCGTTTGCCGATGCGACGAAGAATTCCGGGATCATGAGCGTTGGGTAACAGGATAACAAATTCGTCCCCCCCGACTCGGGCCACGGTATCACTGTCACGGGTTTCTTCGACCATGATGCGGGCAACTGTCTGCAAAACGTGGTCGCCAGCGGCGTGGCCCAGAGAATCGTTGACCGCCTTGAACCAGTCCAAATCAATCTGCATGACGCCAAATTGTTTACCCCAAGAAGCATGACGCGCCAGTACGTAATCCATGGCGCGCCGATTCTTGAGCCCGGTCAGAGTGTCGGTAAAAGCTTGTTCTTCTGCAGCAATCATCGCCCCCTGAAGACGCAGGTTCAGCTTGCGTGACGCCTCCATCGCGGCGGATTTCGCTTCGACAAGGTACAGCATTTCGATGGTCAGATCCGTCGCTGCAAAGTCGACGCTGGTCAGCGCATAATCTGCCACAGCATCGACCACAGCAATGCCAAAGGACAAGTTAATAATGCTTTCGCCCGATGCCGTGCCTGGTACAAGGATGCCTTTGACCTCGGTCTTTGGATGATCGCGCAATTGCAGATGCAGTTTTGTTCCAGCAGCCGCGCGCAACGCATCCACCGTTCGGATCGCACGCGGGCGCTTCAGATCGAATATTTCAAGGAAACTAAGGCCAACTAATGGCACGTCGGGTCGCAGTTTTTGCAGAGTCGGCCCGACATGAACGACATGGCCCGTTGCAGATATTATCAGGTGCATGGGGCACAAGACGTCTAAAGCATGGGTAATTGTCGCATTATCCGCAATCATACCCGAACACCCAATTCAAACGCCCGACCTTCGGCAAATTTGGTCTCGATCAAAGAAACTGAAATCGTTTCGACTCCTTGGCTTTCCCCCTGAT
>Ga0206125_10005656_pt1 | contig 10459 bp, 5 predicted proteins | sample Helgoland_Spring_4_FD_148598 | JGI IMG/M metagenome (GOLD analysis project Ga0206125, IMG submission 148598) | Pelagic subsurface seawater microbial communities from Kabeltonne, Helgoland, North Sea - Helgoland_Spring_Bloom_20160331_1 | ecosystem: Environmental > Aquatic > Marine > Epipelagic ...
AGAATATTATAAACTATGCAAAAAACTATTACGGAACATCTGCTACATTTACTGCTGGTGTTACTACTAATGGCGTAACTTCTTCGTCAGGTATAACTGCACCAACATTTCATGGATCTTTAAAAGGTATTGCATCAATAGCAAGATCACAAAGCTATGGAGAGGCTGCAACTAGTGGTGGTACTGCTATTACAGACACAGCAACTGGTGCCACTGATACAACAGCAACAGGTCAACCAACTGCTGCGATAATGACTACCTATTTAAACTACGGCAATTATGGTGTAGAACAAGTATCGATTGATGAAGGTGATTATATAAAGGATAAAATTAATATCGGACCAAATACTGGATTCATTACTGAAAGACCACTTACTCAAAAAGAAATAAGAACTAAATTAAAAGATCCTGCAAATAATACAAATAGAGAATTTATTAATACGCTTTATGCCGAGAATAGAATATCTAAAGAATATCTTAAGAAAATACCACCAGAAATTGGTAGATCATATGATGGTAATATAAATTATATTCCATTTCGAGGAGAAGGATCTCAAATAGCTGACAGTGTATTAATTAAAGGTAGTCCTCAAATTCAACCTATTTTACCGGATAGTAGATTTAATCCTATGGCATTAGATCCTAAAAAAGGAGTATTTGCAATCAACCTAAAAACTTTATTAGGAACAGGTATACCATTATCTACATTTTGTATAGGAACTACTCTTGGTCATTTAGCTACACTCGAAGAACGACAAACTCTTGCAAGGCATTTATTATTACAAGCTGAAGTTATTAAGTATAAAAAATTAAGTGATCAGTTTAAAGATTATCAATTAGTAGTCGCTGAAGGAGTTTATAAAAAGGGCGCAAGTGAAACTCTAACTCCTGGTTCTGTTCCATTCCTTGCACAAACCGGCCGTGCAATCGTATATGAAATGTACGATGAACGTAATATAAGTTCATCAGAAGTTTTATTTAATTTTGCTACTAGACTTGCTGAAAACTTATTTGGTTATGATAAAATTATTATAGATTATGATCAACTTGATCCTGATGGTGCAACACTAAATGCTCAGATAATAGTTATTATGCCACAAGTTGATGAAGATTACAATATAATAGGTGCAGCTTTGCCTGCTTTAAAACTAGAAACAAGATTTAATAATGAAGTGCTAAGTAATACTGATTTAGTAGAACATGGCTAGAAAACTGTTATAAATAAGATCAAAGTATAAGAGAAAACAATGGCAACTAAGTTATCAGCAGAAGATGGAAATCTAAGTGTAAGTACCTTAATCGGAACTCGTACTAGACTATACAAAGATATTGATCTTACTTTTGCTAATAAGCCGAGTGGAGAAATATTTAAAAAAGAATCTGCAGCTGCAGTAAAGCAAACTGTTAAAAATCTTATGTTGACTAATTATTTTGAGAAACCATTTAAACCAAAGTTTGGTGCTAATCTCAGAGAAATGTTATTTGATCTTGCGGATGATGATGCCGAAGAAGATATAGAGGATCGAATTAGACATGCTATTGGCATTTTTGAACCGAGAGCTCAAGCACTTAATGTGAATGCGACGGCAACTCCGGATAGGAACTCGATACGAGTAACAGTGGAATTTAGAGTAATAAACACACAAGAGATAGTGACGGTTTCCACCGTCCTCGCGAGGTTAAGGTAACATGGCAACAACGATTAAATCCACCGCATTAGATTTTGCTAACATAAAAACTAATCTAAAAACGTATTTACAAAATTCAACTGAGTTTGCTGATTATAATTTTGAAGCATCGGGCTTATCTAATATTCTTGACGTGCTTGCATACAATACACATATCAATGCGCTGACTGCTAACTTTGCATTGAACGAATCATTTCTTGGTACAGCTCAATTGAGATCATCAGTTGTATCTCTTGCAACTGGTATCGGTTATGTGCCAGATACAAAGACAAGCGCCAAGGCCACCGTGGGCGTCACTCTGAACCTCTCAGGAGTAAGTGGTCGACCGAGTACAATCGATTTACCACGTTATCATAGATTTGCTGCAACTGTTGATGATGTAGCATATGTGTTTCAAACAACAGATGTACATACTGCAGAAGATGATGGTAACGGCACTTATGTATTTAAAACAGTAGATGGTTCTGCTGTCGTTCCGATATACGAAGGAACACGTAAAGTTAAAACGTTTCTTGTCGGTGAATTTAATGAAGCAGATGTTTATATGATTCCTGACATATCACTCGATGCAGATAGTGCACTTGTGACAGTCACCGAAGGAACGACTGATACTGTTTATACAAATATTACAGCTGCTACTACAATATCAGCTACATCAACAATTTATATTTTAAAAGAAGCGCCGAATGGATTTTATCAATTATCGTTTGGTGGTAATGGTATTCTAGGATTAAGTCCTGCTGCTGGTAGTACTATTACTGTTAACTATATATCAACAAAGGGTGCAACTGCAAATACTGCGACTGGCTTTACTGCAACTGATACTGTGACAGTTCTTGGAACTGCACGAACTCTTACTGTTACAACAACAGCCGCTGCAATTGCAGGTGGCGAAAAAGAAACAATTGAATCAATACGAACAAATGCACCATTCCAATATGCAACACAAAATAGAATGGTAACACCCGAAGATTATACTGCTATTATACTACGTAACTTTTCAACACTTATAAATGATATATGTTCATGGGGTGGACAAGATAATCCTGAACCTAAGTTTGGTACAGTCTTCTCAGCAATTGATTTTGAAGATGATGTAACCGCAGCTGTTCAAGCATCAACTAAAACTTCTATTGAAAATCTTGTAAACCAACTTGCTGTGATAGCATTTAGTATAGAGTTTGCAGATCCGGTTGATACGTTTATTGAAACAGATTTATTTTATCAAATCAATCCAGATTTAACTCCTCTTTCAACTAATTCTATTACTACCTCTATTAAAACAGTTGTTGCTGATTATTTTACTTTAAATACTGGTAAATTTAAAAAATCATTTAGACGGTCTGCTCTTCTGACACTTGTAGATGAAGTGAGTTCTGCTGTTCTTTCAAGTAGAGCTATTATACGTATGCAACAACGAATTACTCCGACACTTAATGTATCTAATTCATTCACACTTACTTTTCCATCGACTATTGCAATTCCGGCAGCAAAAGCAGTTCCTACTGACGCTGATTTTGTTGTAAAAAGTAATTCATTTACAGTTGATGGTCAAACATGTCGTATTGTAAATGAGCAAGCTCCAAATGTAGCAACAACTAAACTTCAAATAGTAGCATCTGGTACTGGTACAATTATTGTAGATAATATCGGATCATACAGTACAACAACCGGCATTCTTAGCATTGTTGGATTTACGCCGAATGGATTACTTGGTGGAGAAACATTTATTAAAATATCTGCAACTCCAGCAAATCAAAGTGCAATTGTTCCAGAAAGAAATAATATTATTAATTACGATCCAGACGCAAGTACCTTTACTGCAGTTGCTACAGAAGCTGATTATTAAAAATGGCAGATAAAACACTTTCAGATATAGGTAGACGCGAGCTCGATTTCACCGGAAATCAGATAGCAGAAGCATTACCAGAATGGTTTAGAGAAGATAATCCTAAACTTATTACATTATTTGAAAAGTACTATGAGAATCTAGATAGTGATGGTCACTTTGGTCATCAGCTACATACAATTCCTACTCTCAGAGATATATCACAAACCGCTAAATCAAATATTACATTTATAGAAGATGAACTTTTACTTGGTCAAAACTATGTTGAAGGTATTCTAGATAACCGAACTGGTGCAGAACTTTCAAATAACTTTTATAGATCAAAAGGTACTAAGTTTGGTATCGAACGATTCTTTAAAATGTTTTTTGGCGAAGTACCAGAAATAATATACGGTAAAGATCTTGTAATGAAAGTTGGTAATAATATTGGTCCTGAAACTGGATTAAGAATTACTGATCCTACAATATATCAATTCTGGGGAATACTTATTAAATCAGGTATTTCTTCATCTGACTGGTTAGAATTATATAAACTATTTGCACATCCAGCTGGTATGTACGTAGGTGCAGAAGTTGCAATATCAACAGCAAATGCAGATATTAGTTTTGATTTTATGCCAATCAGTGTTGCAGAAGATGAGGTTGCTGCTCAATTTGTAAGTTCTGCTAGCGCTTCACCATTTGCGCGTCAAGATCTTTCTGGTATTATCGGAACTACGAGTAAACCATACGATTCAGATGGCTCAACTCCAGGTGGAGCATATCGTGTTGACTTTGGCAGAGTATTCAATAGATCGTTTAACGATTCGGCTGAAGGTGGATTTAGAGATCTTGTTGCACCATTTGGTGCTGTGATTGATCACGGTGCAGTTACTGGTAGTGTTACTCTTACACTCGATAAAGGCTTGGTCACTGCTGTTACAACTGTTGATTCAGATTATGGTGCATTCGGTGTTAATCAATTCGGAAGTCTTGGTTATATTCAAAATACATACGGAAATCTTGGTAATGCTGCTGAAATTAGTTCTGAAACATTCGATCAAGATTCAGATACAAATAGAGATGGCGATATTAGAATGTCTAATACTCAGATTAGAATGGATGTTGATGAATTTAAATATTATACTGATTCTGCATAAAAAAAGAGTATAAATAGATACAAATCAAAGGTTAGAAAATGGCAAGACAAACAATAAATACTGGTACAGTGGCAAACGATAATACCGGCGATACTATGCGTAATGCTGGTACTAAGATTAATGCCAATTTTTCAGAAATTTATACTATTCTAGGTGGAGATAGTGTTACACCAACTACTAAAATGTCATTTGGTACTAATAGTATTATTGCTGAAGGTGCGACTGATGATGCACATGAAACTACTTTAGCATTTACAGATCCAACTGCTGACAGAACTATTACATTTCCAGATGAAACAGGAATTGTTCAGCTGACAGGTGGAGCACAGACACTTGCAAATGCAGTACTTACAACTCCGCAAATTCAAGATGCTGATTCTGATCATCAATATATATTTGCTACACCTAATCTAGCTGCAGACAGAACAGTTAATCTGCCATTACTGACAGACAGCGATACATTTTCTTTTGTTGGATTTACTGAAACTCTTCTAAATAAAACACTTACAAGTCCTGTACTTACTGCACCTAAGTTTGCAGATGCAGGTTTTATAGCAGATGCAAATGGTAATGAACAAGTCGTATTTCAAACAGCATCAAGTGCTGTTAACCATGTTGAAATAACAAACGCAGCAACAGGTGCTGCTCCTGCATTCAATGCTGTTGGTAGTGATACGAATGTTACAATGTCTCTTGCAGCAAAAGGAACAGGTTCACTTAATTTAAATAGTAAAATTAATTACACTACCGAAACTCTTACTGGTACAACAGTCGCTGCTTCTGCAGTTATTCCGGTTACTGTCCATAATGCAGGTTCTGCAGTTGCAGCATCGCTTATCAATGGTACAGTTGCTGGTCAAATTAAAAAGTTTGTTAATATCGGTGCAGGTGCAGTAACACTTACTCCGGCCACGTACGCCCAAGGAACTACAATTGTTTTAGCTCAGCATGATAATGCCGAACTCTTATGGACTGGTTCTACTTGGTATGATTTAGGTCAACAAACTTTACGTGACGGTGCTACTCTTAAAATTGGTGCACAGACAAGTGGTTTAGCAACAACTATCGGACACGCAACATCTGAAGTAACTGTAGGTGATAATCTTACAGTGACAGGTAATCTTACAGTATCAGGTACAACTACTACTGTTAATACCCAGACAATTAATGCACAAAATGCACTTGTATTTGAAGGTGCTACAGCTGATGCGCATGAAACAACTTTATCAATTATCGATCCAACTGATAATGATAAGACAATATCTTTACCAAACGTTTCAGGTACACTTCCAGTATTAGCTGCAGTAAGTACTACAGCAATTTCATCTACGCCAGAAGAATTAAACATATTAGATGGAGCTACAGTAGTTGTAGGAGAAATTAATGCTTTAGATTTAGGTGCAACTGCAGTCGGTACAGCTATTGCTTCAAAAGCAGTTATATTAGATACAAATAAAGATTATACAGGTATAAGAAATTTAACAATAAGCGGTGAACTTGATGCAGCTACACTAGATATTAGTGGTGCAATCGATGTTGCTGGTAATTCAGTTTTAGCATCTGTTGATGTAACTGGAGTTGCAACAGCTGCAACTTTTGAACCAGATGGAGACACAGCAGCGGGCGATAATGCTGCAATAGGTTATACTTCAGTACTCGGTTTAATCTTAACTGGTCAAGGTTCAACTAACGATGTAACAATTGTCAATGATGCTGATGCCACTGTTATGGGAGTTGCAACCGGAACTACAACAGCTAACTTTGCAGGACAAGTAACCGGTACTGGATTCACAGGAACACTAGACGGTATATTAGGTAGTGGTGCGGCTGCAGCTGCAACTGTTACGACTCTTAATACAAGTGGCGCTGTTAACTTAAACCTCGTTACTGACTCAACAAGCTCAACTTCAGGTGCACTGATTGTTGATGGTGGCGTTGGTATTGCGAAGAAGTTATTTGTAGGTACAGACTTAGATGTTGATGGTACAACAAATTTAGACGCCGTTGATATAGACGGCGCTGTTCAGATAGACGCAACTTTAAGTGTTGGTGTTGATGATACAGGATATGATGTAAAATTATTCGGAGATACAGCGAGTGCCTTCATGTTATGGGATGCCTCGGCCGATGATCTAATATTAAGTGGTGCCGCGGGTCTTATTGTTCCTGATGGTCAGTTAACTCTCGGTTCAACTGCAGTGGCTTCAACTGCAGCAGAATTAAATATATTAGATGATGCGACTCTTACAACTGCAGAATTAAACATACTAGATGCAAGTGCTGGTAATACAGCATTAGCTACTGATGTAGCAAGTAGCGCAGGAGCCGGTACATCTAATAACTTTAAAATTAAACATACTCTTACTTTAGCAGGTACATTAGCTGATGATGCTACACATGCTGATGTTGTAATAACAAACGATAAAGTACTTGCTTCTTCAGTAGTTATGGCTAGTTGCAGTCTTAATGTTGATGTGCGTATACATACAGTAGTTGCAGGATCATTTAAAGTGAGCGTTACAAATAAATCAGGTGGTACACTAGCAGATGATTCTACTATGATTTTAAATTACAGGGTACTCTAAGGAATTAAAAAATGGCAGCAATAATTACAGCAGAAATGAAAAAAAGATTCATCGATGAATTTAAAGCTGATGCAGATTCTGCTTCAGTTCGTTATTATATTGGTATATCTAGAAGTGAAGATTGGAATGACTCTGATACTGCTCCAACTCCGGTGAATACAGAAAGAGAACAACGTTTATTTAGACATGGTTTACAAAGTGTAAAGAAGGTTTCAGACTATTCATTTGTAATTCCACGTGTTAATTGGACTTCCGGTACAATTTATGCTGCATATAATGATGCGGTAGAAGCTCACCCAACTGTTCCTTACTATGCAATGGATGCATCAAATCAAGTTTATGTATGTTTGCGACAAGGTATAAATGCAGCTGGTGTAGCTCAGCCATCTACAGTAGCTCCAAGTGGTACAGGAAATGCTTCATTTACAACTGCTGATGGTTATGCATGGAAATTCTTATATACAGTCGGAACACTTGATGCAGCTGCTTATAAATCTGCTAACTTTATTCCTGTAAAATTACAAGGTGCAACCGACAGTTCTTCTCCTTCAACCGATACACAACAAAAAACAGTACAAGATGCTGCAACAGCCGGTAGAGAAATTGTAGGATTTAGTTTAGATTCAGGTGGTGCAGGATATTCTTCTAATCCAACTGTTACAATTAGTGGTGACGGAACAGGAGCTGCTGCAAGTGCAGTTCAAAGTGGTGGAACAATCGTATCACTTACAATAGATGATAGTGCAAGTACTCTTAAAATGGGTACAGGATATAATTACGCGAGCATCGTTCTAAGTGGTGGAGGTTCACCTACTACAATTGCAACTGGTAAAGTAATCTTTGGACCTAAAGCTGGATTTGGCGCAGATCCAACAGATGATTTAAGAGCTCGTGCAATTATGTTCAATGCAAAACCTGTTGGTGAAGAAGGTGGAGAATTTATTGTAGGAAACTCATTCAGACAAATTGGTCTTATTAGAAATCCTAAAAAAGCACAAACTGCCGATTCAGACTTTACCGGAGATGATGGAAACGCACTACGTAGATTAGCAATGCCTACAATAACAACAGCATTTACACAAAGAGCTGTAATAACTGGTGGTACATCTGGTGCAAAAGCTTTTGTGAATAAAACAGATTCAGATGAAATTTGGTATCATCAAACAGAATCAACAGGATTTATCGAATTTGCAGAAGCTGAAACTATTACTGATACTGCAGGTGGATCAGGTACTTCTCAAGCTACTGGAACAGACGGAGATGCATTCGCATATGTTGAACCATTAGTAGATAAATACTCAGGTGATCTAATGTATATAGAAAATAGGGCAGCTGTTACAAGAGCAGCTGATCAAACCGAAGATATTAAAGTTATCGTCGAAATATAGGGATTTACAATGGCTACTCAAGTAATACAAAATACGTTTGCAAATACCTATAAGGACGATTGGACTGATAGTGATAACTATTATAAAATCTTGTTCAATAATGGTAGAGCTTTACAACAACGTGAACTTAATTCGCTTCAAACAATTATTCAAGCTGATTTAAAAACGAATTCAGACTTTTCATTTAGACATGGTTCTGCTGCAGTTGGTGGCGGGTTTAGTGCTCAAAACAATAAAGATTTTATTAAATTAGATCAAACAACGAATGCATTACCTACAGCTAGTATCGAAGGAATTATATTCACTGAAGCCACAACCGGTATTAAGTTTAGAGTTGATAAAGTAACAGTTGCTGTTGGTTCAGATCCTGCAGTTCTTCATGTAACTTATACAGATAACGGTTCTGGTGATGGTACTACTGCTGGTCTTGTTGTAACCCCTGGATTTAATTTTACTGGTACAGATAGTACAGTGTTAACATCTCAAACTACAAATACAGTAGCAAATCCTGCAACTGGTTTTGGCACACTATTAACAGTTGCTCCAGGTAAATTTTATATAGATGGTCACTTTGTATTTACAGCGCTTCAATCGCTTGTTGTTTCTAAATTTACTTCAACGCCAGATGCAACTTTAGGATTTAAAGTTGTAGAAGAAATCTATACAACAGCTGATGATAATGATTTATTCGATAATAGTGGTGCAACATTAAATACTTCATCACCTGGTGCCGATAGATATCGAGTTACTTTAGTTCTTATCGATGAAACTGATACTGTATCTGGTGATTACTTTGTACCAGTTGTTGAAATGGTTGACGGTAAAATTAGTAAACAAGAAGGAGTAACAGCAGCTGCTTCTGGTTTAGAAAATCAATTAGCTACTAGAACACGAGAAGAAAGTGGTTCTTATACTGTCAATAGAATGCTTACTGATTTTGAAACAAATGCAGACTCTGCAACAAAACTTGATATGACAGTTTCTGCAGGTACTGCATATGTAAACGGTTATAGGTCTAAATTTATAGGACCTACAAGTTTAACAATAATGAAACCAAGACAAACTCAAACTTTTAATAATAGTGCTTCTTCATTCTCATTCGGTAACTTTGTAAAAATTACAACTATTAGAGGTATACCAGCCGTTAATACATTTGAAAAAGTTAATTTAAGAGATGCTATTACTCATGGTGGTAATACAATTGGATCTGCAAGAGTTAGAGCAATTGAAGAAGATGGAGATGAATATAGATTTTATCTTTTTGATATAGCACTGAATGCTAATAAAAACTTTGGTATGGTAAGAAGTATTGGTACATCTACAACTAACTATGGTGACGTTGATTTATTAAATACTGGTGTTGCAAATGCTGGTGGTAACGTTGCATTATTACAAGATCAAACTAATAATAATTTATTCTTCCCATTAAGTAAAGATAGAGCAAAATCAATATCTGATATAACTCTTACAGTACAGCGTATTCTAACTGGAACTGCAGATGGATCTGGTAATATTACTTTAACTGCTGCAACTTTGCTTGGAAGTGGCCACATTTGGGATGACACATCTCAATGGTTTGCTTCTGCAGATAGTGATGGTGTACACGATGCTAATGCTGTGTTTACTCCGGCATCTGATGGTACTACTGTTGCAGTTACAGGATTAACAGCAAGTAAAGCACATACCTTTGTAGCTTATGCACAAAAAGGTGCAGCAACTGTTAAAGCTAAAACATTGACAACAGTAGCAGCTGCTGATTTTACACCTGCTTCCGATGGTTCAATTAACTTAGCTAAAACAGATATATTTG
>Ga0206125_10005658_pt1 | contig 10456 bp, 5 predicted proteins | sample Helgoland_Spring_4_FD_148598 | JGI IMG/M metagenome (GOLD analysis project Ga0206125, IMG submission 148598) | Pelagic subsurface seawater microbial communities from Kabeltonne, Helgoland, North Sea - Helgoland_Spring_Bloom_20160331_1 | ecosystem: Environmental > Aquatic > Marine > Epipelagic ...
GATCCCATAAATCGACATCGGTTCTGATACTCCAGGACAAGCTGATGTCATTTAAATTCGTCGTGTTTCCCGGGTGTGTACCTGTAGGAAACACGGTAGAAATATCACTGGACAAATTCTCAGGATGCCACTCATCCACCGCATTTAAGGCCGTCATATTGAATTGCTTCATGGCGGCATTGGGTAAGGTGGAAGAACGAACAAAACGATAATCAAAATAATGACGAATGGCAGGTGTGCTTAAATTGGCCGCTGTTTTTATGTTTTCGTATTCGCAATAAAAATCGAAATCACTGTGTACTTCCGCAGCTTGTTTTGTAAATGTTCTTCCATCAATCACAACAGACAGGTTTTCTTCTTCGATATTGTCTTCGTCACTATTGTTGTTGTCGGGAAGTGCAATGGGGTCGGGCACAATATTTTCCCAACGGGTATAATCAAACTTACCATCGCCATTAAATAGGGCACATCCTCTGGTAGGCACCACAATTTTCCCTGGAGTTTTTACCACTTCACAAATGGTACCTCCATTGTCGCTAAACCCCGCCTGTGTTGGGTTGTATTGTCCGCCACGCGCGCCATCACGGATTGAAGACTGCCCTCCGCGTCCGTATTTTTGCGCATGTATACCCATGGTGTTTCCCAATCCCGGAAGGGTTACTTCGGTAATATATCCCCCGCCATTGTAATTGACACCTAAGATAAAACCGTCGGAATTAATGGTGTCTGTAACCATTCTTCGATCGGAAGAATTGTCAGCAACGACTTCAAAATTTTGTCCATAAAAAGAGAGGCTACAAAAAGAAATCAGACCTACTAAAGCGGTTTTACATGTAATTTTTTTTATCATAATACTCATTTTTTTTGTGTTGGGTCAAAGCACGGGCTTTGCCTAAAGTTGGTGTTCACGTTATTAATGGATTATCAGTGGTCAATTGCATTTGTTTTGCGATATAAGTAGCGTTTCGGTCAAACTATTTTATGCGTATGTCAATGAATATAGGTTGCAATTTTACAGGAAGTTTGCATATGTCGTCGCGCTTTATAAATGGCAAGTGCAATAAATAGAGAGCGGGTCTGCGGTACCCTATGTGAAGGATAAGCCCTTAAGATCCATCGTTTCATTCCCATCTCCGAAAACGAATGGATCTGTTTAGGCGTCCCTCTGCTTACTACTTTTCGTACAGGCTATGGTAACCTGCTATTTTTTCTTTTTTCGCTTTCTCTTTGGGTTTCCTTGCTTGTTTGCGGGTTGTCCGTCTAAATACACATCAAAATATCGAGTTGCGGCAGTGGTAGGAGGTGCAATATCTAAACCAGCCGGTATCAAATCATTCGACCAGTTTTGAAGTTTGTCTCTAAGACGGTCAGCAACATTGACTCTTTCAGAAATAATATTGTTGGTTTCCGAAATATCGGTATCTAAATTGAAGAGATATTCACGGTCGGCCATTTTAATGAATTTAAATTTACCCTCTCGTATGGCAGATTGAGCCGTCCATCTCCATAGCAATTCTTCGTGTGGTGGTTCTGTATTTACACCGGTAAGGTAAGGCATCAGGTCTACACCATCTAACAATTCCGGGTCGTCCGGAAGTCCGGCGAGCTTTACAGCCGTAGCGGCAACATCCAGCGACCAAATGGGTTGGTCGTATACCTGCCCAGCAGGAATTTGTCCTTTCCAAGACACCACAAATGGCACACGCATCCCTCCTTCAATCAAGGTTCCTTTTTCACCATTCAACGGATCGTTTAAAGAACCATCCCATCCAGCACCAATTCCCGGTGCATCCTCCTTGTGAATTTTTAAAGGAGCGCCATTGTCACCGATGTAAAAGATAATCGTGTTTTCCAATAGTTTTTCTTCCTCTAAGGTGGCCACAATTTGCCCTACACCGTCATCAACGCAGGCTAACATTGCCAATGCCAATCTTCTTCTTGTAGGCATTTCCCCTTGTATTTTATCTACATACGATTGCGGAGGATCCAGCGGTACGTGCGGTGCTCTATACGCCACATATAAAAAGAAAGGATCGTCCTTCAATCTTTTAATCATAGCCGTAGCAGCCATGGTACATCCTATGAGGTGGTTTTCTCTGGAATTGTACATGTTTAGTGTACGGTCATTTCCATTTTTGTCAATATTTGCAGGAAAGGATCCCTGGCTGTTTTGAGGGTAGATATAATCAAAACCGTGTTCCACAATTCTTTCTTTATCTCCCAAATGCCATTTTCCAAATTGAGCAGTTGCATAGCCAGCTTCCTTTAAACGTTCCGGTAATAGCTTTTGGGCACCCATAACTTCGTCCATATTATCCAAACCATTGCTTTCTACACCAAATCTATTTTGAGATCTACCTGCCAAGAGACCGGCACGAGAGGGGATACATTGCGGTGCAGAACTATACCCGCTGGTAGCTCTGACCCCAGATAGCGCAAGCGCATCAACATTTGGGGTAATCAAATCATCAAAAATATTTTGAACTCCCATATCTGCGTAACCATGATCATCCGTATAAATGACGATAATATTGGGTTTGTTGAATTCCTCTGAACCAACATCTAAGGCCGGTTTGTTTTCATTGTGTTGAGCCTGACAGCTTGCCAACGCGAAGCCGAATGCCAGAAGTGCAATTTTAAATCGAATTGTCATGAGTTGTATCGTGTTAATTGATGTCTATTTTTTTTGCTTTTAACTGGTTTGCAAATTGAATGCCATGCAATTCAGGATGGTATTTACTTGGGTCAAAATCTGGATTAGGACCTGGTACTACGGCATTTGTTTCTTTGAGATGTGCTTCAATTAAAGCATCGAGTTCTTTCACCTTGTCGGGGTAAACCGATGCTATATTGTAATCTTCACTAATGTCCCATTTTAAATTGTACAATTTATACTGATGCTTGTTGTTTTTTCCTTCGTGAAAAATTCGAATGAGTTTCCAATCGCCGGCATGTACGGACGCACAAGGAGGTAACCAATGTGGTACTTTGGGTTGGTGCGGGAAATAGGTCACAATTCCTTCTCTTTTAAAGGCCTCCCCTTTTAATGCGGGTGTAATATCTTTTCCATCAATTTGATGCTTTTTTGGAAGCGCTATGTTCAATTGGCTTAAGATGGTTGGGTATAAATCTGTAGACTGAATCAAAGCATCAGAAGTTGTCCCTGGTGTTGTAACGCCTGGCCAAGCAATGATGCAGGGTACACGTATTCCACCTTCATAGATACTCGCTTTCCCTCCCTTTAAAGGGGTGTTGTCGGTAGGTGCAGAAATGAACTTTTCTCCTGAGGGAAGGGAATCTGTAATCGTATTGTACATATTACCTCCATTATCACTATAAAATACAATCGCAGTATTGTCTTTTAAGCCGAGTCGATCTATTTCGTCTAACAATCTTCCTACCGATTGATCCAGAGAATGCACCATTGCGGCATAGGTGGGAGAATGTTGTGGGTTTGTCAAATCGGTTTTGGTTCTATAATAATCAACAAGACTTTTTTTGGCATCAAACGGTGCATGTACCGAGAATTGCCAATAATTCATAAAAAAAGGTTTTGAGGTGTCTCTGTTTCTAAGCCATGCGATGGCCTCATCGGTCATACGATCTTCTAGGTGTTCATTAGGGTAGTTTTCTTTGAAATTTGGAAACTTCCAGGGCGCTACAAAACTTCCGGCAGGCCCCGGTCCCGGCCAATGGGGTATATCCACATCAAATCCATGTTCTAAGGGGCTATACGGTTCTTTTCCTAAATGCCATTTTCCAAAATGAGCCGTAGCATAACCATCAGATTTTATCATTTTCCCTAAGGTAGGTAAGGTATTGTCGAGTCGTGAGGCCGAAATTGCGATGAGTGCTTTATTCCCCGGAGGAGATTTCTCTGGAAGTGATGCTTTTAATTGCGCTTCCTTCATATGTGCGGTAGGAGCCGTAATACCATTTCTGGCAGGGGTTTGCCCTGTTAAAACACTCGCTCTCGTTGGAGAACAAAGTGGGCTAGCGGCATACGCTCGGTTAAACGTCATACCTCTGGCAGCAAGTCGTTCAAGATTTGGCGTCTCATAATAACTCGTGTTGCCGTAGAGCGTAACGTCACTCCAGCCAAGGTCATCGGCAAAAATAAATACGACATTCATTTTTTCCTGACTGTTCGCATTGAAAAGGCAAAGACTAAGTGCAATTGTTAAAAGGTATTTCCTGATGAGGTATTTCATTGTATGTCTTTCTAGTAATAAAGAAACTATTTAGTATATATATACAATTCTCCAAATTGTATGATTGGTTCAAAATAAAGGATTATTGAATTGAAAATTATCCTGTAAAATACTGCTAGACTTGTTTTAAAGGACGGTATGGTGTGGTTAAGTGCATAAATTATAGGTTTTTAGGCACAGGTAATCTAGTTTTTTTAATTGAAAGAACGGATGTATCGATCTAAATTCATGTAGATAATCAATTGGATGGACTATAGGCTGTTCTTTAGATTGTTTGAATACACCTTTATAAAAGGACGCTAAAGTTCGACCTGTTTGACCATGTAAACAGTTGTATTTAAAAAAGAGAATAATTTGTATTTAAAATGTTTTTATTTGCAAATAATGCAGTTCGTTTGTGTAAAAATGAAACCCATGCAGTAATTAGCAGGATACTTTTGTTTTTATTTTATTCTAATATTGGGACATTCTAACTAACATAAACTTAACGAATACAATTTATGGATTACTATTTGAATTTTAGAAATCTCCTTTTATGGCTATGTATGATTGGAGGTATATCTGCTTTTGCACAGCAGAAAGTAACAGGTACGGTTACTTCCGAAAAAGGATTGCCTTTACCTGGAGTAAGTGTCATTCAAAAGGGCGTATTAAACGGTACTGTTACCGATTTTGATGGTGTTTATGAACTAACGTTAAGCGCTGGTGAAGATCTTCTTGTGATTTCCTATTTGGGTTTTCAAACCGAAGAAGTGAAAGTAGCCACTCAATCCTAAATTAATATCAGTCTAAAAGAGGACGTTCGGGCCTTGGATGAAGTGGTAGTGGTCGGATATGGACAACAAAAGCGAAGTGTGACTACAGGAGCCATTAGCTCCATTAAAAGTGAAGAGCTACAAGACAATGTGTTTACTTCAATTTCCGAGACCTTGCAAGGTAGAGCGGCCGGAGTACAGGTCATAGAAAGTTCAGGTGAACCGGGATCCGGATTGAATATTAGGATTCGGGGAACAAACTCTTTAACCCCCGGGCAACCTTTATATGTCATTGATGGCATTCCTTTAAGTTTAGGGGTTCAAGCAGAAGATGGCGATTTTTTTGATACCACAAACCCATTGGCTTCTTTGAATCCTAACGATGTAGAATCCATCGAAGTTTTAAAAGATGCAAGTGCTACCGCCATTTATGGTTCTAGAGCATCCAATGGTGTGATTTTAATCACCACAAAATCGGCAAGAGCAGGGAACGCAAGAGTAAAAGCCACCGTAAGATCTACCATTAGCCAAGTGGCAAATCCGATGAATTTAATGAATGCAGCACAGTATAATGAAACAAGAAATTATTTTGTGCAATTGCAAAACCCGGACAAAACCTATGAAGAGCTCCTGGCAAATGGTGATTTACCCTATGATGGCGTTAGTAGACCACTTCCTGAAGATAGCGGAGAAGGCACCGATTTTATTGATTTGTTATATAGACAAGCGTACTCTCAAAATTATCAATTAAGTATTTCAGGAGGAACTGAGGGAGTTTCTCAATTATTATCGGCCAATTTCGATAATACGGAAGGTGTTATTCTCGGTTCGGGAATGCAAAGAGGGAATTTTAGATACAATGGTAAATTAGCCGTGAATGACAAACTTTCTATTCGTGCCAATGTACAATTCAACGTGCTAGAAAATAGAAGAGTACAAACCAGTGCAAGAACTGGACTTGCAGGCGTTACCTTTTTGGCATTCAGATTAAATCCTAATACACCGGCAACAGATGCTGAAGGAGATTATAATACTGTTGATGAGAATGGAAATCCAATATCAAACCCAATCATAGATGCTACTGAGATGGACTCGTCCATTCTAAACAAAGATTTAATTGGTGGGTTTACAGGGGTGTACAAAATCACTGATGACCTTAATTTTACAACAAGATTAGGGCTTACGCATAGAAATAGTGAAAACATCTTTTTTGCCAATAAAGAAACCTCAAGAGGAAAACAAACCAATGGACGTATGATGTGGTCTACGGCAGAAACAACTTCGTTAACATCGGAGGCCTTTTTAAACTACGACAAAAAAATAAATAAAAAGAACGAGCTGAATGCCGTACTGGGAGTTGCATACGAAGATTTTGTTATTAAAAGACGTCGTGACGAGTACACAGATTTTACCTTTGATGAATTGGGGAGAAATGCCATTCAATTAGGACAAAGATTAGGGGTTTATGACAATTCAAAAACAAACTATACCATTCATTCTGCCTTTTTTAGAATATCCTATGCACTCAACAAAAAATATGTTTTTGATATCAATGGTAGAGCTGATGGAACTTCTAAATTTATCAACGGTACGCCTTGGGGATTTTTCCCTTCTGCCGCATTTGCATGGAATGCTAGTAGAGAGAAATTCATAAGACAATTAAATGTTTTTAGTTTGCTAAAATTCCGTGTTTCTTTTGGAGAAACAGGGAGTCAGAGTGGTGTAGGACCTTTAGCTACCCAAGGGATTTATGCGTTGGATAGAATTCCTCTGGGAGACGATACGCAGTACACGGCGACCTATCCGGCCGGAGTTTCTAATCCTGAATTAACCTGGGAAACAAGTACAACACTCAATCTTGGGGTGGATATGAATTTCATGAAAAACAGATTTAGAACCACGTTGGAATGGTACAAACGAAGCACAGAAGATCTGTTGACAAACTTGCAAATTCCTGCACAAACCGGGTATGCTTCAGCACCTGTAAATGCCGGAACGATTGACAATACAGGAGTTGAAGTTTCTATCGCCGGAGATATTATCCGCAATTCAAAGTTTAAATGGACAACAAATTTTAATTGGACCAGAAATGTTACCACTTTAAAAGATGTGGGGCTTAACGAATATATTGACAGTCCAACAATAGGTACCAACTTCTTTGGAGTCAATGCGTCAAGAAATTATCCTGGTGAGGAAATAGGATTGTATTTTGGTTACAAAGTGGTTGGATTGATTCAGCCCGATGATTTGGTAGATTTTCAAAATGGAGATTATACCATAAGAAACGGAGAAGATGGTCTGCCATTATACGCAACCACAGGGACTGGAGAAGCTAATAACGCTCCTGGAAAGTGGCGATTTGAAGATGTGAATGGAGATGGAGTAATAAACATCCAGGACAGAACAGTTATAGGAAATCCAAACCCCGATTTCTTCTTTGGATGGAACAATACATTTTCCTATGGAAATTTTGCCCTCTCCATGTTTTGGCAAGGAAGTATTGGAAATGATGTATTAAACCTCAATAAGGCTTTTACGGGTTCTGGATGGAACGGAAGTAATGGAACGGAGGATTGGTACAACAAGAGGTGGACCCTCGAAAATCAACATAACGATCCAAATTGGCCGGCATCAGGAAGTCCGGTAATCACAAACGTTCCAACATCAATCTCTGTTGAGGACGGAAGTTACGCAAGATTGAAAAACCTGACTTTAAAATATACCTTACCTGAAGTGAAAGGCTTTAGAAGTATCGATCTTTTTCTAACAGGAACAAACCTTATTACGATTACGAAATACACAGGGCAAGATCCTGAGGTGAACACAGCACGAAACAACAGTCCGTTGTTAAGAGGAATTGATTATAGCGCATATCCAAGACCACAATCCTATACCTTGGGTGTCAATTTCAATTTTTAATTGAAGCATCAAACAAAATAAAACGCCATAGGCGCGTATGAAAACGAAATAATTAAAATATACATTGATAAGATGAAAACATATAAAGTACTATTAATCGTATTTGGACTCTTTGTAAGCTGTAATGATTTAGAAGAAGAAGTGTACTCAAGCTTTCTTTCCTCAAATTTTTACCAAACTGAAGAACAATTTCAAACTCAAAACTTAGGTATTTATAACACATTTAAACATGTGCAATGGGAGCGCTATAATTATCAGTTCCTCAGTATGCCTGGTCGTTATTCTACAACAAGATTAGCCGGTGATGTATGGTGGAAGGCACCCATTTACGGTATACATGAAACTCAAAATGCAAATCAATTCAATTCTATTTGGACGTTTGCTTATAATGCTATAAACAGAGCAAATATAGTGATAAAATATGCGACTACTTCGCCCTTGTATGAAAGTGATAAAGCATTGGTAGATCAATACATTGCTGAAGCAAAATGGTTAAGGGCGTATACGTATTTTACATTGGTGCAAATGTTTGGAGGGGTGCCCTTATACAGTGAGCCGGTAGAAACGCCAGATACTAATGTGTTATTCAAACCACGCGTAACAGCTGAAGAAATCTATGCGCTTATTGTTGAAGATTTGAAATTCGCAGCAGATAACCTTCCGGTTATTTGGGAAAATACGCCTTCTGGTAGGGTGACCAAAGGTGCCGGGAATTTCTTATTGGGAAAAGTCTATCTTACCATGGCAGGATTACCGCTACAAAAAACAGCGCATTATCAAGATGCGATAGACATTCTTTTACCCATTGCTAACAATCCAGGGGACTATAATATGGCCTTGTTGAATGACTGGAAATCTATATTTGATAAAGACAACGAGTTGGGGAATCAGGAAATTGTTTTCGCACTTAGCAATACCTACGAATCTGGGTATGGGGCTATATTGCCATTTTTTACAAATCCTTCAAGGAGTAGTTTTGGAGGGGGTACCGGCCCCAATTACGCCTGGTCTTATGATTATGGTCTTGTAGAGCTCTATGAAGATGAAGATGTAAGAAAGCAAGATGGATTTACTTTTACTTATACACATACGGGTAATGGGAATACAATCACCTACAATCCTAATACAGCGAACCCAAGAGGAGCTACATACGCGGGTCGTAATGGTATCTGTGGTACAAAATATCAGGACGTTGTAGGGAATGGGAATAACGTACACGAAAAAGACGTCATTATTTACAGGTATGTAGATACTTTTTTAATGCTGGCAGAGGCCTATGTAGAAAGCAATAGGCCGGCAGACGCTTTAAACTACTTAAATATTGCGAGAGCAAGGGTAAATGCAAGTACCGTAACAGAGACAGATCAGGCAGCATTAAGAGAAATTGTTAGAACAGAACGCTATTTAGAATTGTATGGAGAATATCATGAGCTGTTTGACATGAGACGATGGGGAACTGCCGAAGAAGTCTTTTTAAACCATCCTACAAGAGCATGGAGAGCACCAGGCGCACCTTGGGATGATAAGTACTTATTGTACCCTATACCAATTGAACAAATTTCAGCAAATCAGAATTTGCTACCGAACAATCCAGGCTATTAATTTTTGATAAGAACTGATTAAACCAAATACAATTGAAAGTGTCAAAGCATGCATTAACACCCCTATATTACTTCTAAAATGAAAAGTCTGAAAACCATTATCATTGCGCTATTGTTAGTTGTATCCTATGTTTCGTATGCGCAAAAAAGCAAACCGGCACCTGATTTAGTCAATGTACACTATGGCGAAAATGAACGTCATGTATTGGATGTTTGGTTTGCCGATAAAGGCAAAACAACACCATTAGCCATATACATTCATGGAGGCGGTTTTCAGTCGGGTAGCAAAGAAAGAGTGAACAGCAAAGAACTCGTTGGATTGTTAGAAGCCGGTATTTCGGTTGCGTCCATCAGTTACCGCTTTAAAACAACAGACCCCTTACCTGCGGCACATATGGATGCAAAACTTGCTTTACAGTTCATACGTTCAAAAGCGAACGAATGGAACATTGATAAAAACAGGATAGGTGTGTTTGGGGGCTCTGCCGGTGCCCAGATATGTATGTGGCTGGCTTTTAGCGACGAAATGGCCAAACCCGAAAGTGCCAATGCAGTAGAAAGAGAATCTACCCGTGTTACCTGTGTCGCTACAAAAGGCGGGCAAACAACAATGGAGTCTTCCTTCTGGCTGAAACATATAGCCAAATTTGCGCCTGGTCAAGAGAAGGCCTTTAACGGAAAAGACCGTCTAAATACCTTTGGAGCTAAAACTTTAGAGGAAGCCAATGAAATAGCAAAGACAATTTCTGCCCTTGATTTGATAACTGCCGACGACCCTCCTGTTTTTATGCAATATGGAATGGCTCCAAATGCTAAAGTGCCAGAAAACCCAAGAAAAGCTAGAGGTTGGGTGGTACATCACGTAGATTTTGGAACCGTTCTAAAAGAAAAGATGGACGCACTTCATGTGGAATCCGATTTGAAATATCCGGGAGCTAAAACCACTTATGATTCATCAATTGATTTTTTC
>Ga0206125_10005663_pt1 | contig 10454 bp, 14 predicted proteins | sample Helgoland_Spring_4_FD_148598 | JGI IMG/M metagenome (GOLD analysis project Ga0206125, IMG submission 148598) | Pelagic subsurface seawater microbial communities from Kabeltonne, Helgoland, North Sea - Helgoland_Spring_Bloom_20160331_1 | ecosystem: Environmental > Aquatic > Marine > Epipelagic ...
AGGTGGAGAAAGAGATCAACTATATCGCTTTAGAGTTAATCCAGTGGTTAACTTCCCAGGCCAAGGTGTGGTTCTGTTTGGTGATAAAACTGCTCTTTCCAAACCTAGTGCCTTTGACCGTATCAATGTTCGTAGGTTATTCTTGGTACTTGAGAAAGCAATTGCAACTGCTGCTAAGTTTCAACTCTTTGAATTCAACGATGAGTTTACACGGGCACAGTTCCGTAACTTGGTAGAACCTTTCTTGAGAGATGTTCAAGGACGGCGAGGTATTACAGACTTTAAGGTAGTCGCAGACGGTACAAATAATACCGGCGAAGTTATTGACCGAAACGAGTTTATTGGAGATATTTACATTAAACCAGCTCGTTCAATTAACTTTATTACCCTAAACTTTATTGCAACTCGAACAGGGGTTGACTTTAGTGAGGTAGGAGGTTAATCATGGCACAGATAGATGATTTCAAATCCAACTTAATCGGTGGTGGTGCTCGTGCTAACCAATACAGAGTAACGATTACTCCGCCCCCTGGCATTGCAATTGGATTAGATGTTCGTAGAACTTCTTTTCTTGTAACTGCTTCTAATTTACCAGCTTCAACTCTAGGTGAAATTGCTGTTCCTTTTCGTGGAAGAAACATTTATGTAAGTGGTGATAGACCCGCTCCTGAAGCATGGACAGTTACATTCATGAATGATACAGACTTCATGATACGAAATGCAATGGAACGCTGGCAAAACGGTATCAATGACTATGCTGAAAATACAGGTGTGGTTGCTCCTGCTGATTATCAGACAGACTTAACTGTTGAACAATTAGATAGGGATGATACTGTGTTAAAGAGTTATATCTTTAGGTCAGCATATCCTTTGACAGTTGGTACTATTGAACTGACTAATGCTGAAGCAACGGAAATTGAAACCTTTGAAGTAACTTGGAGATATCAACACTTTGAGCCTAGTGGCGTAAGCTTCTAATTTTAACCTACTAAATATAACGAGTAGGAGATATTATGGCTGAACTTTTCGGGTTCCGTATAGAAAGACCAAAGAAGGCAGAGGGAAGTGTACCATCATTCACTTCCCCCACTGCCGATGACGGCACTATTGATATTGCTGGTGGTGGTTTCTTTGGACAAATTTTAGATCAAGACGGTAGAGAACGTACCGAAATAGATTTAATTCGTAGGTATCGTGATATTGCACAACAACCAGAGTGTGATACTGCAATAGAAGATATCGTAAACGAGGGAATTATTTCTAATGAAGACGATATACCAGTACAAGTAACTTTAGATAGACTACCTTTTCCAGAAAAAATTAAACGTAAGATTAGAATAGAATTTATGGAAGTTCTAAGGTTACTTCATTTTGAGGCTAAAGGTCATGACGTTTTTAGGCGTTGGTATGTTGATGGTAGGATATTCTTTCATAAAATTATAGATACTAAAAATCCTAAACAGGGTATTATTGAACTTAGGTATATTGATCCTACAAAGATTAAAAAAGTAAGACAGATTAAAAAGAAAAAGGACAATAATTCTTCTGTAGATATGATTCAAAAAACAGAAGAGCATTTTATATACAACGAAAAAGGAATTAATTCTGCTGGTTATGGTGGAAATACAGGAATTAAAATAGCCCCTGATGCTATTGCATACTGTCCCTCTGGACTTATTGATGGTAACTCTGGTAGAGTGCTTTCTTATCTACACAAAGCAATCAAACCTGTCAACCAGTTACGTATGATTGAAGATGCGTTGGTTATCTATCGTATCTCTCGAGCACCAGAGCGTAGAATATTCTACATTGACGTTGGTAATCTACCGAAGATTAAGGCAGAGCAATATCTCAAAGATGTTATGAATCGTTATCGTAACAAGTTAGTGTATGATGCAAGCACTGGTGAAATACGTGACGATAGAAATCATATGAGTATGTTAGAAGACTTTTGGCTTCCACGAAGAGAAGGTGGAAGAGGTACAGAGATCACTACATTGCCAGGCGGTTCTAATCTTGGTGAGATTGATGACATTGTATATTTTCAAAAGAAACTTTATAAGTCTCTCAATGTTCCTATTTCAAGAATGGATAGTGAAGCAGGATTTTCATTGGGAAGGTCTACAGAGATTACGAGAGATGAACTTAAATTTACAAAGTTTGTTCAACGTATTCGTAAAAAGTTTACACCACTGTTTACAGACATTCTTAAAACTCAACTATTGTTGAAGGGAGTTATTGCACCTGATGACTGGCCTATGATGCAAGAGCATATTCAGTACGACTTCTTACAGGATGGTCATTTTTCAGAGTTAAAAGATGCAGAACTTCTAGAAAATAGAATACAATCACTAGAAAGCATACAGTCTTATGTTGGAACATTCTTTAGTAAAGAGTATGTTCTTAAAAAAGTTCTACGTATGAACGATGCTGAAATTGATGATATGAGAAAACAAATACAACGTGAGACAGAGATTGATCCAATGGATGGTGGAATTGATATACCAGATGGTGGTGATGGTATTACACGTTATCCACAAGATGGTGCTGGAGGTATCATACCACCAGATCAAATGCCAGATTATGAAGAACCAGAAAAGGATGGAGAAAAATAATGAGTAGAGAATTTGTAGATGCAATTGAAGTTGGTAACAATATTGAAGCTGAAAAGGTTTTTACTCAAGGTATGGCTGCAAAGGTTGGTGATACTCTTGAAGTAAAACGTAAAGAAATTGCAAACACTTTTGTTCAAAGCATGAAAGTAGAAACAGAGAAAAAAGATGAGTCAGAGGTTTGACAATCTATATGAATCTTTAGTTGAGAAAGATGAGCATAAAAAATCTAAGGAGTATAAAAGACTTTCTCCTAAGATGAAGGATGCTGTTGATCTAATTTTCAAAAAAATGGATTCTAAACCTTCAGATTTCCTAAATAGTTTTGAAAAAAGTATAAAAGACGTATCAAAAAAATTTAAAGTATCGGAAAGAGAACTTTTAGGTTATTTTGAAAAAGAAATGTTGTCGATATAGGAGCTGATACATGGCATATGCAACACAAGAATTAGTAGATTCATCCTTTGAGTATATAATTAAAACTACTATTACAGGAACAAATGGAACTGCTACAAAAATTGTTGATGCATCAGAATTAACTGGTGCGGCCACTAATCCCAGACTTTCAATTGTTGCTTGTCAATGGTCAGTTAGTTCTGTTACAGAAATAGAATTTGATGCTACATCAAATGTAACTGCTTTAACATTAAACGGAAATGGTAGTTTTAATGTGAGTGGTCAGACTCTACCATCAATAGCAAACAACGCTGGTTCTGGTGTTACTGGAGATATTTTCTATGAAAATGACAGTGCGTGTGTTGGATTTATAATTTTAAAATGCAAAAAAGTATCAGGTTTTGATAACATATCATAAGGATAGCACAATGGATACAGTAAAACTTATAGCAGAAGCAGTAGAAGAGGTAGAGTATATCACCGAAGAAAAAGAAGGTGGTGGAAAGAATTACAAGATTCGTGGTATTTTTATGCAAGCAGACATAAAGAATCGTAATGGACGAGTATATCCTATGGAAGTACTTGATGAAGAGGTAAGAAAATATAATAAAAATTTTATTGAGCAAAATCGGGCATTTGGCGAACTAGGACATCCAGACGGGCCAACAGTCAATCTGGAAAGGGTTTCTCATATGATTACATCATTAAAGCCTGACGGTAAGAATTTTATTGGCGAAGCTAAAATTATGGACACACCTATGGGTAAGATAGTTAAAAACTTAATGGATGAAGGTGCAAAACTAGGTGTTTCCTCTAGAGGTATGGGAAGTTTGAAACAAAAAGGCGGAGCCAATGTGGTAAGTGATGATTTTTATCTTGCAACAGCAGCAGATATCGTAGCAGACCCTTCTGCTCCTAATGCTTTCGTAGAAGGTATTATGGAAGGAAAAGAATGGGTTTGGAATAATGGAGCACTTGTGGAAGCTCATGTTGCAGATTTAAAAAAGAAATTTGATGTAAAGAGGCATCAAAGGCAAGTAAATTTAGAGGCTTTAGAGTTTGCTAAATTTCTTGAAAAACTCTAATTTATAAATAAATATTACAAAAACTAGTTAAGGAGACACCCTATGTCCGAATTAGACAAAACAATTGAGGAACTTGAAGCAGAGGTTCTGGCGGAGCTCGAGGAAATCGAGGAAGCTAACGGAGCCGATGCACCTAAAAAGGGTGCTCTTCCTGCTGAAGGTAAAAAAGAAGTAGATAAAGTAACGCCTGGCGGAGAAGTAGAAGATACTGGTGCCGCAGTTGTTGATCCAGAGCAAAAAGATGCTCCTGCTAAGAAAGTAGCAGCAAAAGCAAAAGAAGTTTCTGGCGATGAACAACAAAAAGGTGAAGGTAAACCTGATAAACCCGAAAAACTTGCAGCCGGTGATCAAGTAGATCATGACGGTGAAGAATTGGAAGAAGCAAAATCTATGACAAAAGCTCAACATCTTGAAGCTATTGGAAAGATGAAGAAGGCTGAAATTGAAGAGATGATTGCTTCTCATCAAAAATCAGTTGAAGAGGCTTCTGATGCAAAGACTGAAGAAGAATTAAAAGCTCTTGAAAATGCAAAATCAGAAATCGAAGAGAAGATTAAATCTATCAGCGTTAAAGAAGACGTTGATGCTCTTACAGAAGGTGAAGAATTTTCTGAAGAGTTTAAGAAAAAAGCAGCTACAGTTTTTGAAGCTGCGGTTAAATCTAAGATGCGTTCAGAAGTTGAGCGTATTGTAGAGGCAGTAAATAGTGAAAAAGAAGTAGAAGTTGAAACTTTCAAAGATGAACTTACTGAGAAAGTCGATACTTACCTCAACTATGTTGTAGATGAATGGACTAAAGAGAACGAGTTGGCAATCGAGCGTGGATTAAAGGGCGAGATTGCAGAAGACTTTATCTCTGGACTGAAACAGTTGTTTGAAGATCACTATATTGACGTTCCAGACGAAAAATATGACGTTCTGGAAGCACAATCAGAAAAGATTGCTGAGTTGGAAGAAAAGATCAACGAAGAAATCCAAAAGAATGTTGACATTTCTCAACAAAACTCTGGATTGGTTCGTGAGCAAGTTATTGCTGAAGTTTCCGAAGATTTAGCAGACACAGAGATTGAAAAGTTCAAGTCACTTACTGAAGATGTTGACTTTGTAGACGAAGAGTCTTTCAAAGAAAAACTTGCTACTCTCAAGGAAAGTTATTTCCCTAAAGTTGCAACTTCCAGTAATGCAGGAACTTCTTTTGATGATGAAGATGGTGGCACCGCACAGGACGTTGATACGACTGATACTATGCAAAAGTATATGTCAGCTATCAGTCGTGATCATAAGGCGAGTGCATAAATTATAAACAGATGTAAATAAAAAGGAGAAACAAATGTTTCAGACAGAACATCTACAAGAAAAGTGGCAGCCAGTCCTAGAACATCCCGATCTGGGAAAGATTGAGGATTCTTACAAGCGGGCTGTTACCACTCTCATCTTGGAAAACCAAGAAAAAGCAATGCGAGAAGACGCAAGTTTTCTTTCAGAAGCAGCACCAGTAAACAGTACAGGTGGACAGATTTCAAATTGGGATCCAATTTTGATCTCACTCGTTCGCCGTGCAATGCCTAACCTCATTGCGTATGACGTATGTGGTGTTCAACCAATGACAGGCCCCACGGGCTTGATCTTCGCAATGCGTGCCAAGTTTGCATCTTCTGATGGTGCAGAGGCTCTCGTTGACGAAGCAAATACTGGCTTCTCTAACGATGATGCTGCTGGTGATCTGACATCCTCTGCGATGACAGGAACTAACCCAAAACTTCTGAACGATAGTCCTGCTGGAACTTACACAAGTCCTACAGGTATGACTACTGCTCAAGGTGAAGCATTGGGTGATGCAGCTGCTAACTCTTTCGCAGAGATGGCATTCAGCATCGAAAAGACAACGGTTACGGCAGTTACACGGGCACTCAAAGCTGAGTACACAATGGAACTTGCTCAAGACCTCAAAGCAATTCATGGTTTGGATGCAGAGACAGAACTCTCTAACATTCTTTCCACGGAAATTCTTGCTGAGATCAACCGTGAAGTTGTTCGTTCCTTGTATGTAACAGCGGTTGCTGGTGCTCAAGTTAACACAACGACTGCTGGTACTTTTGACCTTGACACAGACTCTAACGGACGTTGGAGTGTTGAGAAGTTTAAAGGTTTGATGTTCCAGATTGAACGTGATGCCAATGCGATTGGTCAACAGACTCGTCGCGGTAAAGGTAATATGCTGATTTGTTCAGCAGACGTTGCCTCTGCACTTCAAATGGCTGGTGTACTTGATTACACACCTGCTCTTAACAATAACCTCAATGTTGACGATACATCCACCACATTCGCTGGTGTGATGAATGGTCGTTATAAGGTATATGTTGATCCTTATTCTGCCAACGTAGCTGCTTCTCAGTACTATGTTGCTGGTTATAAGGGTACATCACCTTATGATGCTGGTTTCTTCTACTGCCCATACGTTCCACTACAGATGGTTCGTGCGGTTGGTGAGAACACCTTCCAACCCAAGATTGGTTTCAAGACTCGTTACGGAATGGCCGCAAATCCATTTGCTGCTGCCGGTGCGAGTGCTGATGGTTTCCCTGCTTCTGGTCTTAACTCAGATGCTTCCTTGGATGCCAACACCAACTCTTACTATCGTAGGGTTAAAGTTAACAATCTTATGTAATAATAAAAAACTTGACTACAAACTTAGAGGGTGCTTCGGCACCCTCTTTTTTTTATAAATAGTGGTGAACGGAGAATATTATGGTAGCAGAAGTACTTGCCGGTATTGCATTAGCAAAAGCAGCAGTTAGTGGTATTAAAAGTGCAATAGATACTGCAAAAGATGTAAATGATGTTGCACATTTTGTTGATGACCTTTTTAAAAGTCATGATCAAAGTCGTAGTGCTGCAAAGAAAGCACAAAAAGAGAAAAAGGGTGATAAAAAGTGGAGAGATTATCTAAGCACTAAACTTAAAGATGAAGATGATGATGTTAGTATGAGTGATACCATTGCAGAGGTAATTGAGCAAAAACAAATAGAAGAAGCAATGGCACACACAGCTAGACTACTGAATAGAAGATTTGGGGCAGGCACATGGAATGAGATATTAGATTTAAGAGAACAACGCATAAAAGAACTCAAGGAAAAACGTAAAAGGGTAAAAAAGAAACGAGAAGAAGCAGCAATGCAAAAAGATTTAGGTTATGAAGATACCTATGATAAAATACTAAAATATATGTGGCAAATACCTCTTATTATTAGTTTTATTTTAGGAATGTGGTGGTATATTTCTTGGGCTAGTAATGGCCGATTACCGTTTATCTGGTAGGAGATTATTGTGGCTAAATATCAAGTAGCAATTTATAATAAGTGGGTACGAGACAGGATTCGTGCTGGAGATGATCCCCCAAAAGGCATAGACCCAGCATGGGAAGAAGTTTATTATTTTGATACAGAAGCAATAAATGAAGAGCAAGCAAAAGAAAAGATGTTACACCAATATCCTACCGCACAGGGATTTGTTATTGAAGGTGTTGAAAAATATCTTAGTTCATAGTTCAACTAAATAGTATCATGGCTAGTAACATTACAATTCAAAGACAACCAACTAAGTTAGACTATGCAAGTCCAACTCAGTTTAAGTTTGGTATACACCAGTTGCCAAAAGTAGAGTTCTTTACAACAACTGCAACTGTCCCTGCTATTGCACTCTCTGATGTTGTAATACCTACTCCATTTAAATCCATACCCATGCAAGGAGATCAACTTACATTTGATAACTTGACAATTAACTTTATAGTTGATGAGTTTTTAGAAAATTATCTCAGTCTTCATGAGTGGATGACTGCAATAGGGTTTCCTAAAAATAGAAAACAATTTTCAGATTTTAAAACAAACACTTCAAACACACCAATTACTGCAAGAAGTGTGGCAAGTACGAGTGGTGATATTGGAGATGTGCAACCAGCATCACCTAACAATGCACTTTTCTCTGATGCTACTCTTACAATACTGTCTAACAAAAACAATCCCATAGTCAATGTTCTTTTTAGAGATTTATATCCTGTTGCAATGTCTGCTCTAGAATATAATCAGGCTGCAACAGACGTTGAATATCTTACGGCATCTGTAGATTTTGCATATCAGATATATGAAATTGAAGCAATTAGTTAGTATAAATAAAAACGAGCAGAGATTTGATAGACTTTAACAGACATATCAAATCTTTAGACTTAAATTCTGATGAAAACTCGGCAAGCCTCATCAGGGTCAACATAGTAAACAAGGAGTAATCAAACTCTGCTCAACATTTTTGAAGAAAGTATATTATGACATTAGAAGAATTGAAACAAGAATCCTACAAAGACCTTCCTGTGAAAAATGTAGAGAATATAGATCAGGAATCCTTTTACAATCAAGAAATAAAAGCCAAATGGTTAGACTATAAATCAAGGTTTGAACTTTTACTCGCAAGAAGTAAAGGTGACTATCAAGTATTGTATCGTGAGAAGTGGGAATACTACGGCGGTAAGTCAGATGCAAAAATATATGCAGCAAAACCCTTTGACCTTAAAGTTTTAAAAACCGATCTACAAATTTATATCTCATCAGATAGTGATGTTATAGAGCTTTCAAATAAAATTGCTTATCTAGAAACAACCATAAAATTTATAGACGGTGTAATTAAGTCTATAGATAATCGTGGATGGGATATCAAACACGCTATATCATGGAAACAATTTGAAGCTGGAATGATGTAAATGGACGTTCAAGATTATATAAAAGTCTATGAGGACATTGTAGATAATAGTTTATGTAATGACCTTATGAAATTTAAACACGACTTTAAACCATCGTCCTTTTCTAGTCACGAAAAAGTTCATGAAGATTCTGCAAACCGTGTTGTGATGGATGACGTTTGGGTTAAAAAAGACAGTGTGTTCTACACTCCTCTGAAAGATTGTTTTGTAAAAGCTATCAGACAATATGAGTATGAGTTTCCTCTTTTTATGTGTGAACATACCACAGATTTTAGAATTAATAAGTATGGCCCGGGCGGATTTATGTCAGAACACATTGACAATATTCATCACAGTCACGGACAAAAATGGGGATACCCTCATGTCTCTGCATTATTATATTTAAATGATGACTACGAGGGTGGAGAGTTTGTTGTTGCTAAAAAAGAAATAAAACCAAACAAAGGTTCTGCAATAATATTTCCCTCTAATTTTCTTTATCCTCATCAAGCAAAAAAGGTTATAGAGGGAACAAGATGGAGCATAGTAGCATGGTTGATGTAGTTTCTCATCATTTTTTTCCAACAGTAATTCATGAGTTTAATTTAGATATTGATACTCTTGATAAAAAACATATGGTGGAATATATTAAAAAAGGAGAAAAAAAACCAAACGGAATGATACAAACTGAAGATAATGTTCATAAAATGTCTTACTTCAAAAAGTTCAAGGATGAAATTATAGAATTAAATAAAAAGATACTTGATAAGTTAGGGTATGAGTACGAGGATGTAAATATAACTAGTATGTGGGGAAACGTATTGCATCCAGGCCAAGCTCACTCTCCTCATACACATTCTAATAATTTTTTGTCAGGAGTTCTTTATCTACAGTCTGATGATCTATCTGGTGGTTTAGAATTTTTTGATCCTAGATCACAAGCATTAGTTCTATGCCCTCGTATAAAAAATGGTAATGTAATAAATGCTAATTCTGTTAGATTTAACTCTAGAGAAAATATGGGAGTAATATTTCCATCATGGTTACAACACTGGGTGCAAACAAATAACAGTGAGGAGAGGGTGAGTATATCATGGAACACACTTGTCAAAGGTCATCATGGAGCTACCGAAGGAAAAGCAAATGCGTACTTTTAAGTGTTTTCCAACAGTAATTCATGGATTTAATTTAGATATTCCAATTCATGATAAAATACAGATGATAAAATATATTCAAAATTGTAAAAGTGTTGATCTTTTAAGTCAGACTGAAGATGATTTGTATACTATGTCATACTTTAAATATTTTAAAGATCAAATTATTAAATTTAATAAAAAGATAATAGATGACCTTGGATATGACTACGAAGGGTTAATATTAACTGGTATGTGGGCAAATAATATGGCATCTGGTGGTAGTCATCCACCGCATACTCATTCAAATAATTTTCTGTCTGGTGTATTTTATTTGAAAACAGATACAGCTTCTGCACAAATATCGTTTTTTGATCCTAGACCACAAGCTAATGTTATAGTTCCTCGTAAAAAACAAATGAATATGGAAAACTCAAATGTAGTTATGTTTGATGCTACAGAAAACACTGGTTTTATATTTCCATCATGGTTGCAACAT
>Ga0206125_10005664_pt1 | contig 10451 bp, 18 predicted proteins | sample Helgoland_Spring_4_FD_148598 | JGI IMG/M metagenome (GOLD analysis project Ga0206125, IMG submission 148598) | Pelagic subsurface seawater microbial communities from Kabeltonne, Helgoland, North Sea - Helgoland_Spring_Bloom_20160331_1 | ecosystem: Environmental > Aquatic > Marine > Epipelagic ...
TTGATACAGGTAGCTTTATGGTTACAGGTAGTGCTACAGATGCTACTTTAACATTCACAAAAGGTGATGCTTCAACATTTGACTTAGTAGTAGATAATGTAGCCAATGCTACAAGTGCTTCACATGCAGTAAATGCAGATACAGCTTCATTAGCTTTAGATTTACCAAGTGATGCTAATATTAATATTAATAGCATTACAGCAAGTTTTGCTTCATTTACTTCAGCAAGTATTGGAAGTTTAAGAACAGTAACAGGTTCAGCAGTAATCATTGGAGACGAGTTTATTATTCTAAATGCTGATACACCAACAGCAAGATATGCTGGTTTAGTAGTATATGATTCAGGTTCAGGTACTCCAGCTACTGCTTCATTTGAATGGGATGGTTTAAGTGATAACTGGGTTATTGTAGAAGAATCAGGTAATAGTGGTGTTGTATTAACAGGTCCTACTGGTTCAAAAGGTAGTGAAGTAGAACCTACAGTAAACACATTACAAAAAGGTGGTGGTCATCACCAACTTATAGATTCAAGCATTAGTGATGATGGAACATTAGTTACAATAGATGCTAATGTAAGTGCTTCAGGATATGTTAGTGCTTCAGCATTTATAGGTGATGGTTCACAACTAACAGGTATTGCTACAACCCCAACTTTACAAGATGTTTTAGATAATGGGAATACAGCTACAGAAGATATGACACTTAATGGTGTGCTTCATGTGGGTGATGGTGTATCAAGTAGAGTTATTAACATAGCTAATGTTGGATTTAGTAATACACCATCAACAGATGGAAACTCTTTTGGTAGTGTGATTATTGGTAGAGATAATGTTTCAGGTAAAGGTGCTTCTATTAGTATTGGTAGAAACAACAATAACAGAACTTTAGGTAATGGACAAGATAACTTTGTTATTGGTAGAGATAATGGTGTAAATGGAAACTTTACTGGTGCTAATGTAATCTTTGGATATGGATTACAGATTTCTGGTGATGGAAACTATAGGGCAATGATTGGAGGAGAAAGTAATACTTCAACAGCAGGTAGTCATAATGCCTTATTAGGTGGTAGTAGTAATACAACATCACATGCTAGAAGTGCTATTATAGGTGGTACAGGATTAGCTACAACTAAAGCAGATGAAGTAGTAGTAAAACACCTATCAATCTATGGAGATACATTAGTTGATGATGGTACAAATACAGGTACACTACTTAATAATGTTGGTCAATCAGCTGTTTCATCAGAAGATGCAGTAAATACTGTCATTCACTTAACACAAGCAGAATATGATGCCTTAACACCAGATGCAAATACATTATATGTTATTGAAGGTGCAGAGACATTAGGTGATACAGAGATAGATGGTCAGTTAACAGGTGCAGTAAATACAATAAGTGATTCAGGTGGTACAACAGCATTAGATTGTTCAGTAGGTAACTATTTTACATTAGCAATGCCTGCAGGAGGAACAACAGTTTTAACACCTTCAAATATTACAGCTGGTCAAACAATCAATATTAAGATTACACAAAATGCTTCAGCAGCTACTTTAACATATGCTTCAACAATAGATTTCCCAGGAGGAACAGCATTTACTATTTCAACTGGTAGTGGTGAAGTAGATATCTTAACATTAGTATCATTTGATGGTACAACATTGCAAGCAACAGGATTAGCAAACTTTAGTTAATAAACTATGATTATTACACCATTTGCCTTTATGGCACCATCAGGACCATCTTATGATGCTGATGCACAAGCATTCTTTACAGCAGTAGAAGGTGGAGGTGATACTCTAACTACTACAGAGAAAGATGCAACTAACCAGTTTGTATTAGATTTAAAATCAGCAGCTATTTGGTCTAAGATGAATGTTATATACCCATTTGTAGGTGGTACAGCTACCTCTACTAAATGGAACTTATCAGACCCACAAGATACAGATGCTGCCTTTAGAATAACTTGGGATAATCCAAATAATGGAGTATTTAGTGCTAATGGTGTACAAGGTGATGGTAGTAACTTTGCTGGTAATACACATTATAATCCATTAACTGAATGGAATGGGGTAGCAAGACACTTAAGTGTTTATTGTAACCAAGCAGGTAGTGCAGGTTATGATATGGGTGCTAACAACCCAGGTGTAGGTAATAATAATGTTTTGATTATAGAGTTTAATAGTAATACTTCTTATGTTGGGATGGGTGGATTTATTACTACTTCAAATACTTCAAAGAAAGGTTCTATTATAGGAACTTATAATAGTGCAAATAATCCAAGTACAATATTATACTTAAATGGTAGTAGTGCTAATAGTGGTAATACTACTGTAACTGATTGGAATAATCCTATAGCATTATTTGCTGATAATAGAAGTGGAACAGCTGATGGTTTTAACCCTGATGGGGGGAGTTATACAAATAGAAGAAATGCTACATACACAATAGGAGACCATTTAGATGCTACAGAAGCATCTGATTTGTATGATGCACTAACAACATTTAACACATCATTAAGTAGACAAGCATAATATCATAATGGACTCAATGACAAAAGATTCAGTAGCAAATGTAGCCTCAGCAGCAGGCATGGGATTAACGTTTATGGAAATACAATCTATGATTTCTATTTTAGTGCTTATAACCGCGTTAGTTCTTAACGTCGGTAGAATATATGCTTGGTGGAAGAAAAGCAAGTAAAACACATTAAAAACACAGAATAATGCCATTTAGAGTAGGAACAAATAGAATAGGTAGATTAGTAGTTGGGGATGCAGCATTACCACCACCACCTGCATCAGGGTTAATAGGTTGGTATGATGCTTCTGATTATACTTCAGGTACTACTTGGATAGATAAAAGTGTTAATGGTAATGATATAACATTATCAGGTACTTATTCTAAAGATACTTCTACAATGGGTGGTGGTAGTGTTTTTCTAAATACAGGTGCTGGAACTTCCAATACTGTTAGTGATTGGAGTGCTACAACAGAAATAACCCATATTGAAATACTTAGAACAGCAACCCCATTAGGAAGTTTTAAGTCTACTTGGGGGTTAGATATTGGTGGAACAGGTGCTGAACCTTCAGGTTTCCAACTTAGTGGTACAGGTAGAATAGAGACTTGGATTGGTGGTAATACAGGATATTATTTAACTACACAAGCATATAATACAGGGTACAATCAGTTTGTAGCAAGAAGATTACAAAGTGGTTTTGACCCAGCAACAGGAACATTAAAGATTAGCTATGGTGATTCAAATGCTACAGGTTTAACACAATATGGTTCTGGTGATTTTAATCTAAGTAGAGGTGGTAGTACAACTTATACTACAACAGCATCAGATAGGATGATTATTGGTCAAGCAGGTCAGTTAACAGCTTACAGACAAGCAGGTTATTATGCTGTAAACTTATTCTATAACAGATTATTAAGTGATGCTGAAATACAAACAATCTATGATTACTATTCATCAACTTATAACTTAGTATAATATGGGAATAATAGGAAGTGCATTTGTAGGATATAATAGAGTATATGGTGCTGGTAATGATAGAAGTATTGCTTCTGACTTTATAGCAGATAGTATGTTCTATTATAATCTAACTAATAACTACACATCAGGAGATACTACAGTAACTGATTTATCACCTACTGGGTTAAATGCTAATGTTATTGCACCTACTATTTATGGTGTAGATGGTACAGAAAAATATTTAACTACTCCAGATTATAATGGTGCTGGTTATATCAGTTGTGCAGGTAATAATGTTGAAGATGCTGATTTTTCTTCTACTGGAGTATCAGTACAACATTGGATAAAACCTAAGTTAGGACATAGCCCTAATAATCCACCTTATTTTACTGGTTATCCACAAGCAATGTTACAGATTGGCCAAGGAGGTAGAGTACCATGGGTAATGGAATATACAGCTACTCCTGCTTCTGCATATTCATTAAATGATTCTTTTACTGTTAGATTAGGTAATAAAGGTGATACAAATGCACAAGCAGATAGCTTTACTTATGTTTATGGTGCTTCACCTTCAACTATAACTAATGAATGGAGGTTATTTTCATTAGTATGGGATTGTGGAAACTCTTATGAAATGTATATTGATGGTGCCTTAGTAAAATCAGGTACAACAGATAAAACTTGGGAAGGTTCACATACATTAGATTATACTACTACTGGTTTAGCATTTGGGTCATCAACTGCATTTAAAAGTGAAGCTGAATGGAATACATCTATGTTAATAGCTGATAAACTAACAGCAGCAGAAATAGCATTATACTATAATCAAACTAAAGGAGTGTTTGGTAAATAATATTCCCTTAGGGTGCTACCTTAGGAAATATCTTTCCCCGTGGAAAACTTTAGAGAGTAAGAACATTTAGATTTTAGAAACTTGGGAAAGTAAGTAGGATGGGCGAAAGCCCATTCTTACATTCATGTCATGTTAAAAGTTTATTAATCGGTTGTATTAACTGTTCACTGATTAGGTTTTTATCATAAACTATATTTTATTTTTTTTGTTAGAGATTGGACGTTGTGGGGAAATCGCAACGTCTTTTCTTTTCTTTTGTAAAATACATACTTAAACTTGCCTCCCACACCTCTATTTTGTATTATTAGGGCATCAGGAAGTTTAACTAAATAAAATGTTATGAATAAGATAGTAAGTTATGAATGTAGAGGTTGTGGGTTAAGTAAGGAACGTAAGCACTTTCATTACAAGAACTTTGAAAATACAATACCCAGAAAGTTGTGCTGGGATTGTGAAATAGAGGATGTAATCCAAAAACAAGCTGTTGATATGTTAAAGGTAGCTAAGAAGGGATTTGAAGAAAAAGATGAACTTATTAGTAAACTATCTAAGAAAATAAGTATATTAGAAAAACAAAATAATATATCTGTAGCGATTCCAGGTAGAGGAGATGATACTAAAATAAAACATAAATCACTTAACCTGTATATGGAACCCAATAATAAGGAAGATGCTTGGTTTAAACATAAAGGTAGTTATAGAAAATATAAAACATATCCTAACCAGTATATTGAAGGTGATGTGTGTGTAGTTGTTAAAAGACCATATGGAGGAAATAAATATTATGGACTTCAGAAAATGTATCAATGGGTAATGGATGAAAAACCTACTACATACAAAATACAGAATAAAAAACAAGTTGAATCTCCTTTCTAAAGAATGCGTTTTTGAAGAATCCTACCATAGTTATAACCGTACAAAGGGTACTAAACTTCAGGAACCTAATAAAGATGGAAGCTTGTTGGTTCAGATAAAACATTATATTAAGCCCAGTTTTACACTTTAATATTTACATTTTCCTGGGATATGGGGGAGAAAAGATAAGAATATGACCAAAGAAACAAAAGATAGAATCGATGATTGGGTAGGAGAGAGATATGTGTGGTTAAATAACCAGATTGCTACTAACATCGCTAAGGGACAGATGGCACAACATGCTTCTGATTTAACCATTCACATGGTTGAAACATTATACTCCCAGCCTGAAGACAAGATTATTCAGATGCTGGATGATGATAAGTTAGGATGGTGGTTGTTAGTAGGTGCTTCCCAGCAACTTCGTTCCTCTACCTCTCCCTTCTACAGAATCTACAGACAAGAGAAGAGTTGGAGTAGAGAGGATGGAGTACCAGGTTCATTCAATAGTATATTTGACCGCCCAGAGGAGGTATATGATGATTCACTAATGGAATGTTTCCAGCAAGAATACAAGAACCTTCATTGGTACCTCCAGGCTATAATGAATAAGTATTGGTATGAAGGTAAATCATTAGAGGAGGTACACCAGTACTATAACATTTCCAAGGGACACCTTGTTAAAGATATGAACACAGCTATTAATCAAATAAGAGAAAAATGCAACAACTGTTAACTATTATTACTACAGCGGTTTTAACGTATACTTTTACGTTAGCGGTGCCGTATGTGAAGAGTAAGTACAACGCGTTTAAACACGCTAAAAAACACAAGCAAACCGCAGACAACATCCACACCCATAATATGGATATATTAGTTGAACAAATCAACGATTTACAAGAACAAATAAATAATGTTGTAGAAGCTAAATACACCAGAGATAAAAATAGAAAACACAACATCAGGAGAGATGTTAGAGAATATTTAAAGGAGTTACAGAATGACTGATTGTGAAAAAATGCAGATGTTTATTGATGATAACTATGCAATGGAATATATTATTTGGGAAACCGCAATACTAAAAGCAAAACAAAATGGAACAACAGACATTTCAGACATTGATTTCGATATCATTGATTAGTGTATTTGTAACAGGATACTACAGACCATTAAACCCTATTAGAGAATGGATTACAGATAAATGGGTATCGTTTTTTGTTAGAAAACAAATGTTTAGAACAGCAGAGATAGCTATTGTTTTTAACTGCAGTAAATGCATGGCCTTTATAGCTACACTACTCTATATGCAAAACTTTATTTATGCGATTATATCAAGTATTCTCGCGTTATTAATCAACTATATTATTAAATATGTTAGCGAAGATAAGTAAATCAGAGGCCCAATGGCTTCTAAACACATTTCAACCTATTAGAGGTGGAAGATTAGACAATAGTACATTTGGGATGTTTCTAAAAGCATATAACCTAATGAAAGGGGCAGATAGAAAAGTAGGTTGTTTCTCGTGTGAAGGCAGGAGTGTAGCAGCTATGGCAAATAGCATGTTTGAACAATACCAGAGTGAAATAGAGAAAATAGCAAACAAAAAGAATGCCAGCAAAAAAACCAAATAGAAAAAACAAACCAAATCAAAGTTTAGACATCTATAGAAATCACCATCAATGGGATACAACAAGAATAAAACGTACCCTTGACCAAGACAAAATAGATTGGTATATTAATAACGATTTGGATATCACCGAGTTTTATGATGATTTAAAGTTATATAAATACGATGATAACTCGAATAGATGGAAACATAAAAAGAAATAAAAATGGAGACGAAGGAATGCAAGGATTGTGGTAAGGAACTATCATTAGATATGTTCCATTATTCAGATAAACCTAAGGGTATATTAAAATCATACTGTAAAGACTGTAGCTATAAACGAAATAGAGTTTTCATTGAACAAGACCCATTAGCATATCAGTCCTATATGAAGCGTTACTATAAAGAAAATCCTGAAAAATATCCCGGAAACCATTATAATAAGAAAATCCCTGCCGAATGCGGCGTCTATATAGTTGATTGTCTCCTTACCAATGATAGTTATGTAGGTTGTTCTACTAACCTAAGAAATAGAAAGTGGAAACACTTTAGTAATCGAGGTCATGGTAAAAATAAGAAGTTATCTAAGTTAGTAAAAGAACTTGGTAAGGAGGCCTTCGATTTTAGGGTGTTAGAATATTGCGATAAGGAAGTAATGTTCGAGTTAGAGACAAAATACATTCAGATAATCAATCCAAACTTAAATAATAATAAAGTAAAATAAACATGGAAGAAATAAACTTCACACCAGAACAAGAAATCAAACCAGCAGTATTCCCTATTGATGCAAGAAAATGTAAGTCATTAGAGGAAATGGGGTTAATCATTAATGCATTGGGAATGGCAATGACTAAAGAGTTTGCTGCAGAAAATGGATTAGAACATTTATTAAACGAAGAAGCATAATGGGATTAAAGTTTAAAGTAGATGGTGTAGAACAACCAATATCGGGTACATCAGGGTATATAGATGAACCAGCAGAGGTACCAATGACGGAAGAGATGACTAAGCGTTTATGGGAGGTAATCAATGAAAATACTGAACTAAAACAACAACTCTATATGGTAGAGAATAAGTTAGAACAAATCAAGCGATTGGTAGCTGAATAAATGAAAATAGCGATAATCACTTGTGGGTCAAATAAAAAAGATTATCCTACAGAATCAAGGTTAATGTATGAAGATGGGATATTCTTTAGAACAATGCGAAACTATGTAGAATATCATTATCCTAAATATTATATCCTATCAGCACATTATGGTATTATGACACCAAATCAAGTTATAGAACCATATGAAGATAAAATGTTGTTTGTTCAACACTTTGCAAGAAAAAAAGCTATTAAAGAAGGTAGAAAACCACCAAGTGTAATGCCTAAAAATGATAGGTTAGAATGGGGTGAAATGGTAAATCAACAACTTAACCAAGAGGAATATAAACAGATAGATTGGTATGTAGGACATTATTATTGGAAGTATGTTAAGGAACACTTTACACACCCAAGAAATAATAAAATACTATTTGAAATACCTTGGGGTAAAAACCTACAAAAGTATAAGCTAAGATATGAATGATATGTATTACCATACGAGTAATATACTTAAAACATACAAGAATGGCAGGTAAAAAGCTTTCAAAATCAGAAACAGACGCAAGGATAGATAAATGCCTTGAACTAAGATATAATGCAGCTGACCCTATCCTATTTAAGGATTGGATAAAGTATTGTAAAACGGAGTATGATGATAAGAGTGAAAAACAATATTCAGCATATTGGAGTAAAGCAAAGGAACAATACGATGAAAAATGGCGTACTAAACTAAATGCATTACTTCATCCAGCCATGAATGAACTTGTATCCCTATTAGCTAATGAAGACTCTAAAATACGTCAACGTGCTGTAGACCAGATTGTTAAGTACACAGGTAACGATATCGAAAAAATAGAGGCGAAAATAGAAGGTAATATAGAGTTAAACTGGGGAGATGAAGATAGCAATACTAGGCTGTAAAGCATCAAAACAAGACTATGAATGTCCAGCTGATGAAATGTATTCTAAAAGTTGGATTTATAGGGCACAACGTGATTTTATTTCACGCGTTTATAATGATTACTTTATTTTAAGCACGGAGTATGGTGTGATTGAACCGACACGCGTTATAAAGCCGTATAATACAACATTTTACGATAGTATGGACATTAAGGCAGCACCACAAATAAGTAAAGAACAGGAAGAAAAAATACTTAAACAAAGTGCTAATGTGATTAATAAAATAGAAGGTCAAGTTGATTTACATATGTCAACTACCTACTATAAAAAACTAACTAAATACCTTATCAAGGAAGTTAGACACATAAAACCTAAAGCCGCATTTGGTGCTACTAAAAATGCCTATAATAAAGCATTAGAAATGTATGATGGAGAAAATATAGAGGAATGTTTAACCTACATCCAGAAAAAACACCCATCAAAATATAATGAACAAGCTAAATGGTTTGAACACCCTGAATATGGGGAGTTTTATGGTAAAGCAACCCAACTTGTTAAAGCATATCCTGGTTTAGACTTAGGTAATGCTTATCAAATGTCAACAGGTAGAACAAAAAGCCATAAACAATGGAGGATTAAATGAACGTAACTTTATTCACACCGCACTTAGGGCAAAAGAAAGTCATTAATGGCTTTGCTGATAGCGAACATAAGTTCGGTATAGTATCTTGTGGTAGGCAGTTTGGTAAATCATTATTAGCACAAAACCTAATGTTGTATTGGTTATTATCTAAGCCAAATCAAAAAGCAGGTTTCTTTAGCCCCATTTTTACCCAAGCAAAAAAGGTATTTAATGAACTTGAAGCAGCATCAAATAAAATCATTAAATCAAGCAATAAAGCAGATTTAACTATTACATTTATTAATGGTTCTACTATTCAGTTCTTTGGTAGTGAACGTTATGATAGTATCAGGGGTTTTAGTTTTAACTATGTAGTGATTGACGAAGCAGCATTTATTAAGGAGGATGCAGTTAACGAGGCAATATTCCCTACATTATCAGCATTAGGAAAAAAATGTCTTATTATATCTACTCCTAAGTCAAAAAACTGGTTTTATACGTATTACCTTAAGGGCATCGACGGAGGTAGTGACTACATTAGTTTTGCAGGTATTTCCACGGATAACCCGTATATTGATGTCGATTTTATTAACGAACAAGCCAAATCACTTCCTGCAGATATATTTGCACAAGAATACTTAGCACAGTTTTCAGAAGCAACTAATGATGTGTTTAGGGGAATAGATTTAGTTTGTAATATAAATAACTATGAACAACCGAGAAGAAGCACAAAATATTATTTTGGACTTGACATTGGACTCTCTGATGATTATACCGTGCTTACAATCCTTGACGAATCTGGACGAACAGCGTTCATTGATAGATTTAATGGGAAATCATTTGAAGAAGCTGGAAACATTATCATCAATCATTGCCGACGATACAATGTCAGAGGAGGAAATATTGAAACTAATGGAATCGGTAAGGCTATCTTTGAACAAGTCAGGAAAAGTGGTATTAAGTGTAGCCCATTCATAACGACACAAGATAGTAAGTTAACAGCAGTTAGGGCATTGATTCAGGATATTGAAAATCAAATATTAGAG
>Ga0206125_10005666_pt1 | contig 10448 bp, 7 predicted proteins | sample Helgoland_Spring_4_FD_148598 | JGI IMG/M metagenome (GOLD analysis project Ga0206125, IMG submission 148598) | Pelagic subsurface seawater microbial communities from Kabeltonne, Helgoland, North Sea - Helgoland_Spring_Bloom_20160331_1 | ecosystem: Environmental > Aquatic > Marine > Epipelagic ...
CACTACCGTTTTTATCTAAAGAAATGGCTACAGTACTGGTTTTATATTCTTTATCCTTTTGAATATAATAAGAGGAGATATTATATTTTTGAAGTTCTAACTGAAGTTCATCTCCAGATGTATCATCACCTAAACAACTGATAAGAGAAACATCATTTTGAAATGATTGCAATCTCAAAGCTACATTTAAAGGAGCTCCTCCAATTGTTTTATGTGTTGGGAAAACATCCCAGAGGACTTCGCCAAAACAAACTATCTTACTCATTGTTAATTTTTGACACTAAATAATAGTTCCAAGGTGATAACGTTAATTTATCGAGTTTAAACTCGATATTTTTGTTTTGCAATAGGTCTTTGTAATTACCTTCTAAGTTGATGGAAAACACTTGTTCTTCATTAGATAAATTCCCTATAAAGTATGCATCTACATTTTCTTTACTTCTTTTAAAAGCAACTATATTTTCATTTTGAGTAGACAATCGTTCATAAGATGCTGCTAATTTACCTCCATGAAATGCAACATGATTATTTTTTAAATCTCCTAACTTTGTAAGTAAATTCCAGGTGGCTCCTTTGGTTTTTGGAATACTATCTTTTTCAAAAAACTTTAAACGATGATTCAAATCGTATTCTTGACCACTATAAATTAAGGGCATTCCCGGTATAGTATAAACAAGAGTTGTTAAAATTTCACTAGCCGCTCCCATTCGCTCTTTAACAGTTCCACTCCAAGAATTTTCATCATGATTAGTCACAAAATTCATATTAAAATCTGAGGCCTCTAACAGTTCATTTTGTTTGTTCATATACGTGTCAAAATCACTTACAGTAGCTTCTCCTTTAGCTATACTATTTAAAATATGATGGCCTTCCCATGCATACTGCATATCAAAACCATTTCTAAATAGCTCGTGTTGTTCTGCTTCGGCTAACATAAAAATGGGCTTTATTTTTTTTAATTCACCAATTGCTTCTTTAAAAAATACAGGTGGTACTTTATGAGCAACATCCATTCTATACCCATCAATATCAAAATTTGCAACCCAATATTTTAAGTCTTTAATCATCTCTTGCTGCATGTCTAGGTTATCATAATTTAAATCTGCAGTATCTGTCCATCCCCAAGATTTTCCAGTATCTGGGTTAATGGGATCTATGATTTCGCCCTGTTCATTTTGCGTATACCATTCTGGGTGAGCTGTAATCCAGGGATGATCCCATCCGGTATGGTTTGGCACCCAATCTACAATTACATATATTCCGTTATTATGAGCGGTATTTATCAACTCTTTAAAATCATCTTTATCTCCAAATTCTGGATTAATGGCTTTATAATCAGAAACCGAATAATAGCTACCTAAATATTTTTTACGTTCTTCTTTATCCTCAATTTCACTTGTAAAAGATCCATCCGTTGCTTTTCTTTTAATCTCTGAAATTGGATTGATAGGCATTAACCAAATTACTTTAACTCCCAATTCTTTTAGCACTGGAATATCTTTTGTAAATGCTTTAAAAGTTCCTTCTTTAGAATATTGTCTAATATTAGCCTCATAGATAACTGCCGTTTCTAATACTTGATCAGAAATTGGAGCTATTCGTTTGTCATTTTTATTTACCTCTACATCTTGTTGGCAAGAAAAAAATAGAATTGATAATGCTACTACTAAATTTTTTATTTTCATTATTACTGCTTTTTTTCCGTTTTATTTATTTGTTTGACGTTTCGTTTAGTCTTAGTGCTAATAGGGCAGCTATTGCAAAAAATGCCCCTGCAAATAATATTGCAAAAACAGCATTATCAGATAATAAATATTTGTAAATAGGGCCAAAGGTTAGGGTTTCTATTCCCATAGGAATAACTATCATCATGTTTAAAATTCCCATGTACACCCCTCTTCTCTCTTGTGGTACAATTTTAGAAACCATGGTATAAGGTATTCCCATCATGGCGGCCCAGCCAATCCCAAATAAAATCATTGGCATTGTTACGAGCCAAGGATCAGTTATAAATGGGATACAGAACAGTGCTAAAGCTGTTCCAAAGAGGCTCATAGCATACATTTTTTTATTTCCAAACCTTAACGTTAAAGGAACTAAAATTAAAGCAATAAGCATGGTTGTTGTATTGTATGTTAGACTCATTGCTGCAGATTGTGATCCAGCTTCAGAGATAGAATAGCCCATTGTTTTCATGAACAGCGGTGTTGAAAATTGCCAATAGACAAATAAGGCATACCATTGAAAAAGATATACAGCCCCAATTTTCCACATAAATTTTGGCATCTCTATCACTGCTTCTCTAATTTCAACAAAAGGTTTAGCCATTTTATTAAATAATGACAGCGTTTTAATTTTATTAATTTCTTTTAATTCCTCCGCAGATGGGGCGATTTCAGCTGTTTTAAACACAGACCATAAAATAGTGGTTAAAGACAGTATAGCACCTATATAAAAAGAATAATAAATCCACTGTGGAATGGTTCCTGCAACATCTGCTTCTTCACCAAATAAATATTGAAACAAGAGAATAGATCCTGTAGCTAGTAATGTTCCCAATCCGCAAAATAAACTCTGCATTTGGTACCCTAAACTTAATTGTTTTTCAGGTAATTTATCTCCTACAAAAGCTCTGTAAGGTTCCATGGCAACGTTATTACCAACATCTAAAATCCAAAGTAAACCAACAGCAAACCAAAGAACTGGACTGTGCGGGAAAGCAAATAAACAGATACTCCCTAGTAGGGCACCAATCAAGAAATAGGGTTTACGCCTACCCCATTTTAAAGACCATGTCTTATCTGATAGTGCACCAATAATTGGTTGAACAATTAACCCTGTAACTGGTCCTGCAATATTTAATATGGGCAACATATCTTCTGAAGCTCCTAAATATAAAAAAATAGGGTTGATTGCTGTTTGCTGTAATCCAAAACTATACTGAATTCCTAAGAACCCAACATTCATATTAAAGATTTGCCAAAAGGATAAACTTGGTTTCGATATTTTCATATTGGTTAATTAAATATTGGTTTTTTAAAACTTTAAAACCACCGCTTGGTAGGGCTGTAATGTGATGGTGTTTTTATCAATTAATAACTCGTTGTAATTATTGATGAGAACTTCTTTGTAAAGACCCAAGTCAAGTAAATTAATCTTTGATGTTGATTCTGAGAAGTTTAATAGAATTTTCATTTGCTCATCATCCAAAGTTCTACTGTAAGCATAGATTGTGGGATGTTCTTCTTGAATAATTTCATAATTACCATATACTAGTAACAAATTATCTTTTCTTAATGCTACCATTTTTCTGAAATGATTCAATACAGAGTTTTGATCGTTTTCTTGAGTAGCCACATTGACTGTTGTATGATTTTTATGAACAGGCAACCATGGTGTTTCATTCGAAAACCCGGCATTTTTTGTAGCATCCCATTGCATTGGTGTTCTACCGTTATCTCTTGAAAGTAAATTTAATTTTTTTAGATAGTGATCCAGATCCTCACCATCTGATGCTGCTTTCTTATACCCATTGATAGCTGCAATGTCTTTGTACTGTTCAATTTTTGTAAATCCAATATTTGTCATCCCTAACTCATCTCCATAATATGTGTAGGGTGTTCCTCGCATAGAAAGAATAAAAGTATTAGTAACTTGGCAGAATAATCCTTAAATGCTGGCTTATCACTACCATATCGATTTATAAATCTAGATTGATCATGATTTGACAAATAAATAGCAATCCACCCTTTTTCAGCAAATGACTTATCCCATTTTGTAAACGATTCTTTAAACTGAGCTAGAGTACACTTCTCCAAAGTAGTAACCATATCTGTAGCTTCAAAATGATACGCCATTTGTAATTCATTACGATCCTTGTCTACTAAATCATGAGCGTCCTGTAAAGTACTACCAACTCCTTCTGAAACCGCAAATACATCATATTTACTCAAAACCTGTTCATTCATTTCTTTGAGATAAGTATGTATGTGAGGTCCCATACCATGATATTCAATTACGCTTGGCACATCTACATCATACCCTTCTGGAAATGGGGGGAATGTAATGTCTTTACTCACATATTGAAAAGCATCTAAACGAAAACCGTCTACACCTTTATCTGCCCAAAATTTCATAATATCATAAACCTCTTGACGCACTTTTGGATTTTCCCAATTTAAATCAGGTTGTTTCTGAGAAAAATAATGGAGATAATAGGCATCTGTTTGCTCATCATACTTCCAAGCATCACTGTTTTCATCAAAAAAACTCCATCGATGATTTGGTTTCCCTTTTTCAGCAGGCCACCAATGATAATAATCTCTATATGGATTGTCTCTAGAACTCCGAGATTGTTGGAACCATTCATGCTCATCACTACTATGGTTTACAACTACATCCATGATAAATTTCATGCCACGTTTGTGCAAACCTTTAAGCAGTTCATCAAAGTCCTCCATGGTGCCAAACTCTTTCATAATAGCACGATAGTCACTAATATCATAACCATTATCATCATTTGGAGATTCATAAATAGGGTTTAGCCAAACCATGGTAACACCTAAACTTTTAATATAATCTAATTTTTGAATGATTCCTCTTAAATCACCAACACCATTTCCGCTCGTGTCTTTAAAGCTTCTTGGATAGATTTGATATACAATCCCCTCTTTCCACCAGTTTCTTTCTTGTAGTGAGTTATTAGTCATTATATGTTTATGTATTTTAAAGTTTAATTATACTCCGAAACTACAACTAAAGTATTAAATTCTAATGAATACAAAGTGTACAATTATTCAGTGAAAAAAATTGAACATACTCTAAAAATTGAACAAATTTATTTTCTTAGAATCTATATTAAGGTACTAAAAACTATTCTTTTATAGGGAGGTATATTTGAGCTTCCCATTGTAATTCGTCACCTCCAAAATTTGGATTGCTATAAAAAACTTCCAGGGGTTTATTAGCTATCTCTATGCCATTATTTTCTGCATATTCTAACAACGCATACCAGGCTCTATCTGAGGTAATATAGTTTCCATTATAGGAAGCTTTTAAAGCTTTTACTCCATTATATTGTTTATACTTAATAAGTGGATCTATAGGGAGATAATCACTTTTTATGACAGGAAAACAAAAATTATAAGCTATACTATCATTTTGTGTATTCCAATTTGTTATTTCAACAAAAGGGGTTCCATTCATTTCAATATTTTCAGCAGAAAGAACGGAGGTTAATAGGGAATAATTTTGCATCATCCCTCTGGCTTTTTCAATTTGTAACCCTTTCATTGGAATATAAGCACAATAGGTAGTTCTGGTACTATCTATGCCAATTACACGTACTCTAATTTTGTTTAAGTGCTCTTTTAGCTTCCCTATAAAATCAGTGATAGTATTCTGTGTTCTTTTTTCGAAATCTGTAGTTCCAAGTGGAATAGATATTTTATTAGCAAAACTATGATCCATGTCTGTTACATAAACATTTACTTTTGAAATAGAATCATTTATCGAGCTTATAGACCAATCATAATTGAAGGTCGAGTCTTTAATTTTAATCTGCTGTGTTAAGTTTTTAAGATTTTCTTGTTGAATAGGACTTGAGTTTTCTAAACTTGTATTCCAAAGTTTGATAGATTGATTAATAGTTCCTGCAGTTGTTTTTACTTTAAAAGTAACTAAATAATCATAGGGTTTTATAATGAAATACCATAGTAAAAAACCAATTGTAAGAAATCCTATAATAGCACTGATTTTTTTCATTTTTACTTTATTATGTTAAAACCATAAAACTAATGAATAGTTATATTCTAGTTATTGAACATTGTTAATTTATCTGTAACTAATTCTCCAACTTTCCTTCCTTGGATTACCCCTACCTCTACAGCAGTTCTATAATGAATACCTCCATACATTCTACTAATTGCAGCTTCGTCTGCGGCATGTTTAAATGATGTATAACTTCGAATTGGTAATCCAAAAGGAAGTTCAGTATCGTCAGAAAAACTAAAATTATCTCCAAAAATTGAGGTTAATACAGTTGATGCTGCACCAGATACTACAGAATGACCACTTGTGTATTCTGGAAAAGGAGGAGTTTGTAAAATGGGTTTCCATTCGTCGTCAAAATAGGTGTTAATTAATGTTTCTGGTCTTACTAAATTGCTTCTAAATTTTTCATCCCAACAACTAATAAATGCATCAGCAATCGCAATAGATGTTTTGGTATAAGCAAAAACCGTTCTATTAAAGTCTGCCTTTTCTTTTTTAGCAGCAATTTTTGTAATGCCAATCCAATGAGCTCCTGGGGTTATTTTTTTGACTGCAAACATCAAATGACCACGAGTTACAGAAACGTAAGGGTTACAATCCCAAAATTGAGCAATAGCAATCTCTTCTGAGGTGTCTCCTTTTTTTGTGATTTCTTTACTAATCTCATATACCTCGACAAGTTCTTTGTAAAAATCAGAATTTTTATTCATTGAAAATTTTGGTGGAGGTATTGGTTTAAATTGGTCTGCTGAGTCTAAAACAAAAGAGCGTATTTTGTTCCAGTGAGGTTCTAAACCATCCATGTATGACGGAGGTGTAGGTTGCCATCTGCCTTCATCTTCAGAATCTACACTAAATTTTGGCATGGTTCTAGTTTGTGCATAATTATCTTTATTCATCCAATCTGAAATATATGCTGCAACTTCCAATCCGTAAGCTTTTGAATCCTTAAATTCTCTTGGATTACTAGCTTCCCAAACATTGTATAAGCTATCCCTATGTCTTTCAATTTTATCCTCAGAAAAAATCAATTGTTTGCTTAAATGTATATGCGCAATTAAAGCAGCAAGTGAATAATTTATTTTTTTCTTTTGATTTGGAGATGGGATAGATTCTAAATGACTTATTTGATTTTTTAAAGAAGAATATGTAGAATCATTCTGAGCTAATATTTCATAAGCTGCTATATTTGGATATACAAATACTCTACTAGCCACTGGTGGAGAAAATATATCATGAATCATGACTTCTACTACTTTGTCTATAGCTGTGTGAAAATGATCTGTAGTAATTTCTATGGGTGCTGAAATCTCTTTACAAGAAAACAACAATAAAGGAATTGCTATTGTTAGTAGAGTAGTTTTGAACGGTTTCATGATCTTTATTTATTCCATTAATTGATATACCTGAGCCTTATCATTATTGATAGTAGCTAAAACATATGGTTTATTATTTACTTTAATTATATTAAGTTTTTTTACTGCTTTTAGGCTAAAATCTAACCCTATTTTATTTCCCAATATAACTTGCTCTTCATCTATGATAAGAGCCCCTGGAAAAGAGTCGAATCTCCCATGAAAGGGTGTAACTCCAAAATAATTTCCTGCTGCTAGAATTTCATTTTCCCCATCAAAATTAAAATCATACTCTAAAAAAGAAGAAATTGGAGATACTTGCAATTCATTTTTGAAAGGGATAAACTCAAATGAATTATTTTCATTTTTTAGATATCCAGAAGCTAATGTGTGAACCTCAAATATGGTAGCTTTTTTTAAAATTGATTTTTGAAAAATTTTATCAATCGATTTTCCAGCCATGCTTTTATAGGTTGTAAACTTTTTTCGTAAGCTTACTATTTGGCTAGCAAGTTGATCTAATCCTAACAATGGATAATAGTCTCCATTTTTATAATTACATAGAATTGTTTCTGTACTGCCGTTCCCGTCAAAATCTGCATAATACATACGTAAAGGATGTTCTTTTGAAGCTTTAAATTTTGAATTTCTCCCCCAATTTCCAAGGAGATAATCCATATCTCCATCTTTATCTATATCAAAAGGGATAATCTGTTGCCACAAGCCTTTTAAACTTGAATCTATGATTGTTTCTTCCTCAAAAGACCCTTCGTTATTTTTAAAGAATTTTGGAGTCATCCATTCTCCAACCAAAATAAGATCTGTAAAACCATCCCTATTATAATCTTCCCATATAGCATCAGTAATCATTCCTATATTCTTAAAAGGCTGATTTTTTAGAAGAGAAAAAGAACCTTTATTGTTTTGTAAAATATAGTTGTTTGGTATTGCTCCAAAATTATTTGACACAGAATTATTTCCAATAAAAACATCTAAATCTCCATCATTATCATAATCGTTTGCTTCAATAACTGATGCATTTTCAAAATATTCAGGCAATTGCTCTTTTGTAAAACCAGTATGAGTTTGAATAAAATAGGCGTCTAATAAAGGCTTCATTTTATCATAAAAGTCTGCACCTCCAGTTCCAACTATAAGATCATTTTTGGAATCATTATTAAAATCTGCTATGAGAGCTACAACATCTTCATTTATGGAATCATTTGCAAAAATTTGAATCTTTTCCTCTTCATAAAGACCTTCTTTTTGAAGATAAACTTTAGCTGGATTAAACTTAGATCCTCCAAAATAAACATCATCTTTACCATCATTATTTATATCACCAACTGCAACTGCTGGACCTCTATCTGATGTTTGATAAGGAATTAGTTTTTGACGATTAAAATCTGTGTAATTATCTTCGGAATGACTAAAATTAAGTCCTAGATTATTTGAAACCTTTTTAAAGATTGGTGTCTCTTTTTTTATTAAAGTTTTATAATTAAAAGGTTTTGTTTTTTCTGGACTAACTACTATTTGCTGGTTAATAGCAATGTTTCTAAGAGTTTGATATGTTTTGTTTGGCCAAACCACTTTAATAGAATCTACTTGTTGAACAGCTCCGTATCCAAAATGTAAAATTGGTTCTGAAGAAGATTGGAACCCTCTCACTGTATACAATTCTTTAAATTGTAGTTTTCCTTCATGGTATGAATAAACTTTTGTTCCAATACCAAAAGTATTAGGTGCTGGATAGTCAAACTTTAATTGAAGATAATTTGATTGATTATCTGTTTGATTTATATATAATGAAACTTCTTCATCAATATTACTAACTACCATGTCTATATCTCCATCATTGTCTAAATCACCTAAAGCTGTTGCTCCTGATACCCCTTTTTTATTTGAAATCCATTGACCAGATTTATCCTCAAATTCTAAATTTTTCGTTCCTTTAAATATATAATTATGAGCTTCTCCTGATGGCATCATTTGTAAGGCCTCTTGATCTACTAACTTTGTATGATCAATTTTCTTTTGAATTTGATCATTTGAAATAAATTTGATAAAGTCTAAATCATTAGGTCTTTTTGAAATTCCGTTAGATATAAACAAGTCTTGTTCTCCGTCTTGGTTAAAGTCTGCAAATAAACTACTCCAACTCCAATCTGTGGCCGCAATTCCACTTAGCAAGGCAGTTTCTAGGTAACTAGAGTTTTGTTGATTTACATACAGCATGTTTCTAGTAAACTGGTAATGATACCCAAATTTTTGAGTTCTTAGTTTCTGAATTTGAATATTATCATCTCCTTCAGATGTTTTAAGAACTTCTTCATCTTCTGGAAGCATGTCTAAAGAAATAATATCGGGTAATCCGTCATGATTAATATCAGCTACGTCATTCCCCATAGAAAATCTAGTAGTATGTCCAAAGTAATTTTTTAATTGATCAGAAAAGGTGCCATCTCCATTATTTATGTAGTAATAATCATCTTCATGAAAATCATTACCAACATATATATCAGGATATCCATCTTGATTAAAATCTGCTATGGAAATTCCCAATCCGTAACCGTTGATTCCACCAAAAATTCCAGCAGCTTCACTTACATCTGTGAAGCTCCCTCCATCATTTCTAAGTAATTTATCTCCAGTTTGCTCATTTCTCTTGTAACGTAAATTTGCTTTACCAAAAGATTCTTGAGTGTGAATAGCATGGTTTAATAAATAAATATCTAAATCGCCATCTAAATCAAAATCTAAAAATGCTGCAGAAGAACTATAGGTATCAAAATCTAATTTATATTTTTCTGCGCTTTCCGTAAATGTTTCATCTCCATTATTGATAAATAGTTCATTGTACCCATAAAATCCATTAACACCAACTACAGCACACACATAAATGTCTAATAAGCCATCTCCATTAATATCTCCCATTACTGCTCCTGTATTCCATGAACTATTTCCTGAAACATTAGCTTTATTGGTAATATCCTCAAATTTTAAATTTCCTTTATTTATAAAAAGTTTGTTTTTTTCTTGATTTGCAGAAAGAAAAATATCTGTGAGCCCGTCATTATTTATATCACCAAGAGCTACACCTCCTCCATTGTAATAGTATAAATAATCAAGAATATTTAGATCATCAGTCGGAGTAATTTTGTTTTCAAAAACCAACCCTGTCTCTTGAGATGTTGGATTCTTGAATAGCAGCTCTTTTTTATTACATGCATAAAAGAGTATTGAAAAAACAACTATGATTATCTTTTTATTCATTTATCAAAAATAATTTTGGTTTTTCATTATTAATTGCTGCCAATA
>Ga0206125_10005668_pt1 | contig 10446 bp, 8 predicted proteins | sample Helgoland_Spring_4_FD_148598 | JGI IMG/M metagenome (GOLD analysis project Ga0206125, IMG submission 148598) | Pelagic subsurface seawater microbial communities from Kabeltonne, Helgoland, North Sea - Helgoland_Spring_Bloom_20160331_1 | ecosystem: Environmental > Aquatic > Marine > Epipelagic ...
ATCTTTATTCGAATTTTCAGGGGTTCCATCTCCTCCCTTAAACATCAATGCTCTTGATGCAAAGTGAGATTTATTTACTACTGGGTAACCAACACCATGTATAATATTTAATTTCCCCTGATCGTATAAATCTTTAAAATCTATAAATTCTGGATGTAAGTACACTTGGTCTTCTAATGCCAGGGTACTATCTAATTCTATCGCTTTGTTGGGATTTGCAGCAGTAATACTTTGTTTAATTTTTGGACGTAAATTGGCATAAGTGTCATATTGATTTAAAGGAATTACTGTATTCAAACCATCATTACCACCTCTTAACTGAACTAAAACAATACTTCTACCATCAATAATTTCTGGTGGTATACCATTTATTGCTGCTGTTTGATTGAATGCATTTGCAACGTGCCCGTTTACAAGAAATGTGCTAGCAGAACCTAATGCTGTTAAACGTATAAATTTTCTTCTATCCATGATTCGTTGCAATATTTAGTTTGTTTGAAATTCTTGCGCCCATATAAATGCTCGAAATAGTGGTTTTAGAGCTTCTTCAATTCCGCTGTTTGCATTCATATTGTCTGTAGTCCACTCATTTGCCCAAGTTATTGGTGATATTGACCCACCTTCTAATAAGATTTCTGTAGCAAAATAATTGATTCTTGCCGCATCTATAGCTTCTGGAAAAAAGATTGCCGCTAGTTCTGATACTAATGTTTCAGGGTTCGTAGGGTCGCTTACGTTATTTCTAACAAACTCTGAAATATTAAAAGTAGCCTTTAAAGTGTTTTTATCTAGTAATAGATTAGCTAAATCGTATCTTGGGATAATAGTTGATGTGTTAAACCAAAACTTATCGTAATCTGGAGCCTCATAAGTTGGAGGAAACCCTGCAACGGATGGCGGTCTAAATATATCTTGTCCTGAGGCTGTAAGTACCTTGTCACCCAAACCTTTGTAATAGAATTTAAGATAATGATTTCTACCATCAGTAATTGCATCTGGGACAGGATAATCTGTAATGCTGAGAGATTGTAGGGTTAAGTCTAAAGGAGATTTTATTAAGCCTCCAATAATTTCATCTGAATTATCAGAATCGTCTTTATCATAAAAATGTTGACTTTGAAATAATTGCGTTATCGTTTCTTCTAAGTTGTAATTTGCTCTAAAAGTGCTTGCTAAAGGTATAATAATGTCATCTTCAATTTCTTGAGTTATATTTCTAGAAACAAAAGCACGGTATAATTTTCTACAGATAAATTTTGCAGTTTCTGTTTGATTTAAAACCATTGCAATAAACTCTTTTAATTCTGCATGTATTCTTTCTATTTTTTCAGCTTCAGTTTTTCCAGTTGTGTCCCAAGCTTCAATCACATAATTATTAAATCTATTACTAAATTCTTTTTCACCAAAATCATGTTTGTTTGGTATAGCGTAACCACATGGGATATTTCCAAAAGCATCACCAGAGTCGTAATCTCCTCTATTGTTTTTTGTGTAATTCCAACCTGTTAAAGCTCTAGCAGCCTGTTCAATATCACTTTCAGTATAGTTTGTGTAATCTCCAATTGCTACTTGGGGTCCTTTACCGATTGTAAATAATTCTAAAATTTCTCTAGCAAAATTTTCATTTGGATTTGTATTAATGTTCTCATTGTTATTAAGAAACTTTAACATTACATTATTCTTAGTCATTTGATAGGCAAACTCTTTCCAGTCTCCAACACAGAAAAACTCGAGTAACATTAAATAATCATAATGAAATTCGTTATTTAATGTTCTAATTGAAGTCGTAAAGTCTGTGAATAAAAAATAGGTCATTTTAGCACGTAATGAAGTATCTCTTTTAGCTTCATCCATCCACCATCCGGCGAGATAATTGTTCAATTTTACTTGTCCAGACCCATGAGTATTATCAACAGGGCCATATATAGGATCATCATTAATCCAGGGAGATCCTGTATCATAATGAATGGGTTGTATTAGATTTTTTGCTGGGAAATCTAAGAGTTTTGCCATTGCCTGTGTTACCGTATAGTTACTAAATTCTTCGATTCTAGTTTTAGAAACGTTATAGCTAGCTCTACGTAATAAATGTTTAGCTAATCTTTTTCCTAGATTTCCTGATAAAGGTAACAATGATGCCATGGATTATCTCTTATAAATATATTTTCTAAAATTAACCTTATTGTAGGTGTAAAAGGTATTCAAATTGCACAATAGTTGTAATAAATGTATCATAATAGATAAATTAGCGTGTTTAGCGGCAACAATTCTTAAAAAATGATACTACAAATGCTGTTTTTTTACTTCAATGGTCTAAAATTATATTGATTAATAATAATTCGATCTTGTGATGTACATATAGTATTTTGTTAAACATTTATCAGGTTTAGTTATTGGTAAATAAATTCTTTAAAAGAGACTATAATGACTATAATCTCTTTTAAAGAATTTTATGTGATGTTTTCATTCCTAAACCATCTTTAAGTTTAAAAGTTTTTTAACTATCTAAACTAAAATCTTTCACTCGTCCTTTTCCATTGGTCGTGCGGTTAATAGTCTTGTCATGCATTAAAACTAAATGTCCATCTTTGATTTTTTGTATATCAATCTCAACCATATCAACACTCATATTTACACAATTTTGAATGGCTTGTAATGAGTTTTCAGGTGCATTTCTCCAATCTCCCCGATGAGCAACTACTATAATTTGATCATTTTTAGAATCTTCTAAATTTTGAATTAAAGATTGAATAGTACTTCTTTTAATTATTGAAGGCGTCTTATATAATTTTGATTTGCAAGAAACAAAAAGAAAAAAATGCAATATAACAAAAAACGAATATTATAATTTCGGATTCATAATTGAACTATTTGATATCATTTTTACTTAAAGATTATTTTCCCCAATATTCTTGCATTCTTTGTTGAAGTGCCGGATATTCTGAAACATCCAACTCGTATTGCTGTTGTAATTTTAGAATTTCATCCTTTAAACCTTTTGTAACTTTCTCCAATCCTTTTTTTCCATAAATATTATTTAGTTCAAACGGATCCTTTTTTAAATCATACAATTCCCATGTAACAGGTGTTTTCCAAGTATCGGTAGTACCAACAAGTCCTAAACCATCACCATAGTAAAATATTAATTTATAATCATGTGTTCTAACTCCTAAATGTGCAGGAACTGCAGAGGGCTCAAACTGCATCCAATATTGATAATACATTGATGTTTTCCAGTTCTCTGGTGTATTTCCTGTTAATACAGCTCGAAAACTTTCGCCTTGCATCGTTTTAGGAATAGAAACGCCTGCGTAATCAAGAATGAGTTCAGGAAAATCTAAGTTTGTAACCATTTCATTAAACTGAGTACCTGCTTTAATTTCTCCTGGTTTTCTAATTATAAAAGGCATTTTTAAAGATTCATCATACATCCAACGTTTGTCGTAATAGCTGTGTTCACCTAAAAACATTCCTTGATCTGACGTGTAAACAACCACGGTATTTTCGGCTAATCCAGATTCCTCGAGGTAATCTAACACACGACCCACATTTTCATCAATAGCAGCAACCACCCTTAAATAATCTTTCATGTATTTTTGGTAAGTAACAGCTATCTTTTCTTTGTTTGTCATTCCATCTGTATTCAATTTTCCTGTCGGATAATCTTTCCCTCTTTTTCCATCGTGCATTCTTTGGGATAAACCTAAGATATCTCGTCCATAAGTTCTAGATCCAAGAGAACGATGGCTTTTGTCTTCGTATAAGCTCTCTGCTTCAGGAATGGTTACATCATCAAACAGATGCTCATGTCTTGGGGCATATTCCCACAATCCGTGAGGCGCTTTATGATGTAACATCATAAAAAATGGTTTTTCACCTTTTCTGTTTTCTAACCAATTCAAAGAATTGTCGGTAATAACATCTGTTACGTATCCGTTATATTTTTTACCTTCTTTCTTTCTGGTCCATTTAGTTCCGGTTTCCTTAAAAATCGGATTGAAATAATCTCCTTGGCCAGGTAAAATACTGTAATAATCAAATCCTTGTGGTTCTGTATGTAAATGCCATTTACCAACAATTGCAGTTTCATACCCATTTTTTTGTAAAAGGGTGGCAACAGTTTCATCTTCTTTTCTTAAATCTCCCCATAATGTATGCACACCATTTTTATGTCCATATTGTCCTGTCATAATCGTTGCCCTACTTGGCGTACAAATCGAATTTGTAACATAACAATTGTTTAACAGAGCTCCTTCATTAGCCAATCTATCTATATTGGGTGTTTCTAAAACTTCTGAAAATCGCATTTTATAGCTACTAATGGTGTTGGCGGTATGGTCGTCGCACATGATCCACAGTATATTAGGCTTTTTCTCATTGTTTTGTGCTTTTGAAACACAACTGTTTGCAACTAATACGAGGACTAAAAAAATACTTTTTATTATTCTATATTTCATTTTAATATCTATTTAAAACTAACTAATATTTTTAGTGGTTCTGTGTTTTCAATTGTGTTAAGTTATAAATTCTGAGCAATGTGCTCTTTGTGTTTTAAAATATAACTGAAAGTTTATTGAGTAAAAAAAAGCGCTACATGAACAGGTAACGCTTTTTAAAAATAAATTATTTAATTGTAAAATCTAGTCATTCCAGTGTTCATCTATCGATTTTTGTATTGCTGCGTACTCTGTATCATTTTCTTTAACTTTTGTTCTTAATGCAGCCAACCTTACTTTTAAATCTTTGATTATGTCAGTATAAGCTTCGTTTCCATATTTATTATCCATTTCTTTTGGATCTTTTTTAAGATCATAAAACTCCCAAGCTACTGGTGTTTCTACAAAAGATAATGATGATGGATGATTCGCCCATTTTTGGGCTTTATTATTACGTTTCTTATAATCTCGGCCATAAAAGAAGATTAGCTTATAATCTTTAGTTCTTATTCCAAAATGCGCTGGATTGCTATGTTTATGTGCCATGTGCATCCAATAACGGTAATAAGTTTCTTTTTGCCAATCTTTTGGTTCCTTGCCTGTTTCTAAAACTTCCTTAAAACTAGACCCTTGCATATATTCTGGTGTTTTTCCACCCGCAAGATCTATAATAGTTGGTGCGAAGTCTGTATTGTTTATGATAGCGTTGGTGCGTGTACCTGCTTTAATTGTTTTAGGATATCTTACTAAAAAAGGCATTCTCATAGATTCTTCATACATCCAACGTTTGTCGATATAATCATGTTCTCCGAGCATAAAACCCTGATCTCCTGTGTAGATAATAATGGTATTATCCATTAAGTCTTCTTTTTCAAGATAATCGAATAAACGTTTTACATTATCATCTACCCCTTTTACGCATCTTAAATAACGCTTTAAATATTCTTGATATGCTAATTTTTTATATTCAGGATCTGGAATCTTTGGGTCAATATTCATATGCATTCCCATGTTACGGATGATATTTCTATGTCCGACAGATGAGCCAATAGTGTCCATCATGCTATCATTATAACCTCTGGTTGCAATAGAGCCATTTCCTGTATTATCCCATAAACTTGCAGGTTCAGGTATTTCAGTATCTGCTAAATAATCGTTGTAACGTTTTGCATGCTCAAAAAAGTCATGTGGCGCTTTAAAGTGGTGCATTAAGAAAAAAGGTTTCGATTTATCACGCTTTTCATCTAACCATTCTAATGATTTATCTGTAATAACATCAGATGAATGACCTTTATAAGTTGTTGCGTTTACTTCTCGAGTTAAGCCTTTTTCAAAACGCATACTTTTCTTTTCACCTGTTTCTTCATTACTATAAAGAGTAGGGTTGTGGTAATCTCCTTGTCCTGGTAATACATTGTAATAATCGAAAGCGTCCGGTGCATCTTTTAAATGCCATTTACCTACAATTGCCGTGTTATAACCCAGGTTTTTCATTTCATGCGCTAAATATTGACGATCTACGGGTAAAATACCTCCTAAATCTTTAACACCATTTACCTGTCCGTATTGTCCTGTCATTATGCTTGCGCGAGAAGGGGTACAAATAGAATTGGTACAAAAAGCGTTGTCAAAAATGATTCCTTCTTTACCAATTCTATCAATTGTTGGAGTAGGGTTTAAAGAAGCTAGTCTGCTGCCATATACCCCAAAACCTTGGGTCGTATGATCATCAGCCATTATATAAATAATGTTAGGTTTTTTTGTTTCTTTTAAATTACTTTTAATTTTTTGTGCACATGAGGTGAAACCTAATATAGCTAAACTAAAAACGATAATATAATTTTTCATTTCTTATAATGTTTGTTAACTCTTCTTTAAGGAGTAATTTATAGTTTAAAAACCTGTTCTAAAGCAATCCATTTTTCTCCATCTTTTGCCCAAGGTAATTCTTGTTGATAGTCCCACATTAGGTTTTCCCATTCTTGAACTTTTGGATTATTGGCATCCATTTCTGCTTTTTTAATAGGATCGAATGTCTCATCTACTTCCATAATCATAAACATTCGATTTCCCGTGAGGTAAATCTCCATATCTACGATTCCAGCATCTTTGATGCTCTTTGTAATTTCTGGCCATGCATTTCCTTTAGCATGGTATTCTTTGTATTCTGCAATTAATTTAGAATCGTCTTTTAAATCGCAAGAATAACAGTATCTTTTTGTACTCATTTTTTTTACTTTGCAAAATTATTTTTAAATACTCTCACACCGTAGTAAGCAATTACAACAAAACATAGTGTTGGTAAAAAGAACGAAAAATTAACTTCAGGAACTCCTAAAATAGATATATCAGCATATCCTTTTCCTCCCATGTCTAAAATTAAACCTTGCAATGTTGGCATTAACGCACCACCTACTATTGCCATTACTAAGAATGCTGCACCAAATTTAGCATCTTCTCCTTGACCTTCAAGAGCAATACCATATATTGTTGGAAACATTATAGACATAAAAAATGAAGTTGTAACTAAGGCATAAAGCCCAATCATTCCTGGAATAAAAATTGTAATTAGTGTGCATATTATAGCACCGATAGAGAAATAAAATAATAGTTTTCCACTATCTATATACTTAAGCAAAGCAGTACCAACCCAACGACCTACTAGAAAAATAATTAAAGCACTAATACCATAGGTAACTGCAGATTGATTATCAATACCTATTGACTCTGCATATTGGTATAAATACGTCCAACACATAATTTGCGCGCCAACATAGAATGCTTGAGCAATTACACCCCAAACAAATTTACCTGAACTAAAAAGTCTTTTTATAGAATCTCCAACATTTACTTTTGCTTCTTGATCTTTATTTTGAGGCATTTTCATAACTGCAATTACAACAAGGAAACCAATTACAGCAAGTCCTAAAATAACATACGGATTACGAATAACTTGTAAATCTGAAGTTCTTACTGCAGCTTTTGCAGTTTCACTCAATGATTCATAAATAGAGGTACCATCTGCATTTAAGTTATCTGATTGTAAAGAACCTAAAATAAATTTTTGAGCAATAATTAAACCACCTAAAGCACCAATTGGGTTAAATGCCTGTGCTAAGTTCAAACGCTGTGTTGCTGTTTTTTCATCTCCCATTGATAAAATATATGGGTTTGCCGTTGTTTCTAAAAACGCTAATCCAAATGTTAAAATGTATAAAGCTGCTAGGAAAAAACCAAAAGCTTCAAAAGCTGCTGCTGGATAAAACAATAAAGCACCTACAGCGTATAATGTTAAACCTAATAATATTCCTTTTTTGTAAGAATATTTGTTTACAAAAATAGCTGCCGGTAACGCCATAGTAAAGTAACCTCCATAAAAAGCCATTTGCACTAATGATGCCTGAAAATTGTCTAGTTCCAATACTTTTTTAAAGGCCGAAACCATTGGGTTTGTTATATCATTGGCAAATCCCCAAAGCGCAAATAGCGATGTGATTAAAATAAAAGGTACTACAACCGATTTGGATACTATTGGTATTTTACTGTTTTTCATAAAAAAAAATTTAGTTTAGTTAGTATAGTTATGACCGCAATATAAAAAAAGACAAGACAATCTTTGTATTCTTCTAGCCTTTTATAAAATGATATAATTTTTTTATTCTGTTAATAAAGATCTATCTAAGTTCACGTAACCACCATCAACAGTTATAAATTGACCTGTGGTATGAGATGATTTATCGGAAATAGTAAACAAACATTGATCTGCAATCTCTCCGGGGGTTGTCATTCTATTTTCTAATGGAATCTTCTTAACAATTGATTTTAATTTTTCTTCCCCGTTTTCTAATGTCTTAATCCAAGCATCATATGCAGGTGTCCAACTTTCAGCAATAATAATTGCGTTAGAACGAATATTGTATTTGATTAAATCTACTGCCCATTCTCTAGTTAAACCTAAAACACCTCCTTTAGAAGCTGCATAGCCAGAAGTACCTCCTTGGCCCGTTAAACCTACTTTAGAACCTATATTTAAAATATTTCCTTTCGATTCTTTCAATAGAGGTAAAGCATGCTTAACTACTAAAAAGTAACTCACCATATTTAGCTTTAAAGACCACATAAAATCGTCGTAGGAGGCATCTAAACCAACACCATCATTAACACCTACGTTGTTTATTACAACATCAATTCTGCCATATTTTTTTGAAATTGTTTGAACAGCACTTTCTACTTGTTCTGGCTTTGTTACATCTGTTTTGCAAAATAAAGCATCAATACCTTTTTTTTGTAGTTCTTCAACATACGCAAAGCCTCTATCGTTTCTATCGATTACTGCAGGTATTGCACCTTCTTCAGCTAATTGTTGTAGTATGGTTTCACCGATACTTCCTTTTAACCCAGCAGCACCAGTTATAACTACTACCTTTCCTTTTAAACCTAAGTCCATAGTGTGTTTTTATAAGTTATAAAATTCTATCGCATTATTTCCCATAATTGAATTTTGCTCAATTTGCGAAAGTTGTGAAATAAAATTTGTTGTTAATTTTTTAATTTTACTGTAATTTCCTGCGACTAAACATACCGGCCAGTCTGATCCAAATAATATTCTTTTACTCCCAAAAGCTTCTAAAGCGGTATTCATATATGGATGAATTTGTTCTGGAGTCCAGGTGTTGTATTCCGCTTCGGTTACCATTCCAGACATTTTACAAGAAACATTTTCATATTTACCTATTGCTGTCATCATAGTTGCCCATCCGTCAAAATAGCCGTCTTTTATATAAGGTTTGGCAATATGATCGATGACAAACTTTTGATTTGGGAATTTTTTTACAAATTCTAATACAGACCCTAATTGATGTGGGAAAACTAAAATATCGTATGTGAAGTTGTATTTTTCCAGAAAAGAAATTCCTCTCGAGAAATTTGGACGTAATAAAAAATTATGATCCGGTTCTCCCTGAACAACATGTCTAAAACCTTTTACAATTTTAGATGTACTATACTTTTCTAAAACGTCTTCAATGTTTTCTGCTCTTAAGTCTGCCCAACCAACAATTCCTTTTATAAAATTGTTGTTAGAAGCTAAATCAATTAAAAAATCGGTCTCTTCTAGGGTTTGATCAGCCTGCACTGCAACACAGCCATCAATGCTGTTCTCTTGATATACTTTTGCTAAATCTGAAGGTGAAAAATCACGGCGAATTACGGACATATCATCGTCAATCCAATCGTGTTTTACCGGTTCGTATTTCCAAAAATGTTGATGTGAATCTATAACCATATCTAGCTAATACTATTTTACAAAAGCTTGCAATGTTGCTTTCATTCCGTTCGTAATAATACTTTCTAAACTATTTGTTACAGTTTCTTCTAAACCTTCAAATTGTGTTAAATCTGTACCCCAAAAAGCCGTGTTTTTTAATGTTGCTTTTACAACAGATGCAGCATCACCTTTTACCCATTGTTCAGCAAAGAAATCTAAGACAGATTGATCGTCCTTTACAACATATTTTTCATCACCTCTTTCTCCTTTATAAAAGGCAATTAATGCAGCTAATGAAAATAATAAATGCTTCGGATTTTCGTTTTTTCTCTTGATATATTCTAAAACTGAAGGCAATACTCTCGTTTTATATTTAGATGTAGAGTTTAAAGAAATACTCATTAAAGCATGCTCTAAATAAGGGTTTCTAAAGCGATCTAAAACATCGTTTGAAAATTGCTCTAATTCTTCTTTCGATAAATCTAAAGTCGGACAGATTTCATTAAAAATAGCATCCTTTAAGAATTTACCCACAACCTCATCTTCTAAAGATTCTCGTACTTTATCAATTCCGTATAAATAACCTACCGGGACTAAACTTGTGTGAGCACCGTTTAATATTCTTACTTTACGAGTTCTATAAGGTTCTTGATTGTCTGTAAAAACAATATTTAATCCACATATTTCTGCAGGAATTTCTTCTTTTACAGATGCCGGTCCTTCTATTACCCATAGATGGAATTG
>Ga0206125_10005669_pt1 | contig 10444 bp, 6 predicted proteins | sample Helgoland_Spring_4_FD_148598 | JGI IMG/M metagenome (GOLD analysis project Ga0206125, IMG submission 148598) | Pelagic subsurface seawater microbial communities from Kabeltonne, Helgoland, North Sea - Helgoland_Spring_Bloom_20160331_1 | ecosystem: Environmental > Aquatic > Marine > Epipelagic ...
AATCCACCCCCCCCCCCAAAGTACCATCCCTCGTAGTGAACAGAATGACTGCGGGCTACGGTAGGGTCAAACTCGCCTTCGGTACTACTCCACCAAGTGGCTGATTCTCCTATTCCACCGTAGTTGGAAGGTCCGAGTACAGTTCCATCAACATCTTGGGAGACCCCAAGACTCCCACCCGGCATCGAATTGAAGTCATTGGGCTGGGAGACATTCTGGCCCCAGCTACTCATTTCATACCATCCGAAATCTGAAAACAATGGCCACACCATCGACTGTGTTGGATCCACTACATTCCGTAATGTTTCCCATTCCTCGTGTGTTGGGACATGGAATCCCGAAGGACACAAATTTCTTTCGTCTGCCGCAGCATGCCAGTTGTACAGACGACCATAGTTTTCGAGGCAGGCTGTAGTATCTGAAATTTCAAAACCAACAATGTCGATATAGTCCTGAGATAGGCCAGGATTTATACTAATCCCAAGGCCAGAAGTACCTCCGAACACACTGCAAGCAGCTTCAGTGGTTGAAAACCAATCGGCTGGACTCAAACCTTGAGGGATGTAGTCGCCGTTCGAGAATACAGTGGTCTTCAAATTTTCAGTTAACCAACATTGGTTTCCGATGGCGACAACCTCATAGGTATAAGAATCATGAACCACACTGTTCATGCAGTTCGGGCTAAAATCGAATTCACATGAACCGTCGTCAACGTTGGCATTTGCATCAAAATTGGAAGCATAAGGATCGATACAACCAAACACAGTGCCACCGTCTTCGACGCACCTTACGCTGCCACCATTCGTTTTATTCATAGATTCCCAATCAATGGAGGATCCATTGTACGTGAATCGAATGCCCGTTCCTTGATTGTCATCAATAGAGCCCTCAAAGTCATTCAAAGGAGTCCAATGTTTGGCTTCCTCACCCGAACCACCGAATCCGGCCGAGAATTCGTTCGGATATGTCCATAATAATCCTGAGGATTCCACACCAAGACCTGTCGCATTGTTTTGATTACTTGACCCTTGGTTATCCGGATTCCACCCTATCGTTGCCATGACATAGTTAGCATGGTCAGCGGTGCCGGTAAGACCTTCAGAGTTGAGATGATGTTTCAATGCAAGCCAGTCAGTCGTATCTGCTACATGCCAGCCACTTGGACAGAGCCCACGTTGATCAGAAACTGCATACCAATTGTATAGTCTACCGAATTGCCCTAGAGCCAAGTCTTCTTCCACGCAGGGATTGAAAGGGACAAAATAGTCCGAGCAACCTACGTTTACAATGTCTTGTCCGTATACAATGGAGTATGGCGATTCCGTCAGACAGATATCTTCGAGGTTTGGCTCAGTTGGTATTTCATCACCATTCGTGAAGAACGTAGTTCTCAAATTGGCTGCAAACCAACATTGATTTCCAACTTGTACTATAGGATAGTCGATACCAAAATAACTCCCACTGCTGGCCGAACTGCAGCTGGGGAAATTCGGTGAAGTACCATAATCACAAGATCCATCATCGCTCGTTGCATCGGGATTATAATTTAATGCCTGTGAATCTGTGCAGCCTTCTTCTGGTTGGCAGCTGACAAGCAGCAGGCAGGCAGCACTAAGCACGGTTACTATTCGCATAGCAGTAAAGTAAGGACCACAGTACAGAGTATCCTAATCAATTGTGGTCAAGTGATATGATCACAAACCCTGACTGTTCCCATGGACATAGATCCGGGTCTCCTCCAGGCATGCCTCCCAGATCGCAGAGGAATGGTTGAACACGCAGTTCGCCACATCGGTGAAGTTGCCGCCAATGAAGATGCAATTCTCGAACGTCGCTTCACTCATGGCTCCACTGTGCACTTTTCCGCCCGTGGTCAGGAACATGCAGTTCCGTACGATCAAGTGACCATTGCAATCGCCGACCCCAGACATGTGATAACTGGAATGACCATCAAACACGCACCGCAGAAACTCGATGCCCTCCACATTGCCCCCATTGCCTGACCAATAGCTTGAACTGAACGTTGCATAGTAGCGAATCCGACTGTCTTCAATGCGGATGTTGGATATGGGAGTGTTCGAATAGCTGTAATTGTAATATGGATAATCCACGTTGCAACGCTTGACCACCACGTTCTCCAAAGTCCCGGAACTGTAATACCCGAAATGGAGACCAGACATGTTGAGCCCTTCGATGACGCTTCCGGATGCATTCACCGTTGCGTCTTGATGGCGGCAATAGATGCTGCTGAAGGTGGGGATGTCCACCGAGGGGCCCCAGCCTTCGCCGATGAGGTGCAACTGCTTTTCTATGTCCAGGTCGCCGTAGGAAGTGGTGCTGCCGCTGATCAGGAGGGTGTCGCCGGCGGCCGCGGAGTCGGCGGCAGCCTGTGCGCTCGTGAATTGGGCGGGCTTGTTGGGGTTGTTGCTGACCGTCCAGGTCGTGGCCTGGGCGCCGAAGGAAAGCGCCAACAAACAGAAAGTTGCGGAAAGAAGGGGGAAGTAACGTTGCATCTCAGTTCAATTGGTATGGTCTGCATCCATAGCGGTTTGCGCTTTGAATGCAGTACCAATTAATAATAGGCTCTTTGTAATAACAAGGCCCCGACATAGCCCCTAGGGGCCATTTTTGCACGCGCTAAGGGCTGCAAGCGTTCTCGCCGGTGCTCAGGGCGTGCCTGCAGGCAGGTCCTCACGCGAGAGGCCGCCGGCGCGCTTGAAGAGGCCCATCATCATCTCTTCGGCCTTGGTGTCGGGCGGGCCGCCTTGGGCGCGCTCGAAGCCGTATGCCGCGTCGGGGCCGCGGTCAATCAACTTGAACCGGAAGATGTAGTCGTCGGCATCGGTGCCGCGCCCGGAGAAGCTGCCAAAGCGGAGGTCGTTGACCTGCAAGCTCCCGTCGTCGCGCAACACCGCATTGTAGTACCCCGCGCTGAACCAACGCAACACCCGCAGCGTCTCATCGGTCTCGAGGTTGTGCAGCAGTCCGTACCCCTTCTCCACAGGATGGAAGGTGATGGGAATCTCATCGAGGATGGAGTGCTGGGCAAGGAGGTATTCGTCGCCCGCATCGACCACCACGTTCCAGAGGAGGTTGTTGAAGATGGTGGGCGTGATGTGGAACTTCTCGCAGGTCCTCCCCTGCTCAGCCAGTGCCACTTCGAAGGTGTGGTAGACGCGGCTGTAGTTCACGACCGTCAGTGCCAAGTAGAAGCAGCACCAGCCCAGCCCTATGCCGTTCCACAGCCGGCGGCGGCTGTCCTCGCGGGCAAAGCGCGCCGCCACGAGCAGGCAGGCCAAGAAAGGAAACGTCCACAGCGGATCGGCCACCGCGATGGTGCCCCACGCCACGCGGGTGTCGGAGAATGGCGCATACAGCTGCGTGCCATAGGTGGTGAAGCAGTCGAGCAGGGTGTGCGTCAAGAACCCCCAGAAAAACAACAGCACCCATCCCTTGAGGTCCGCATCGGGGGCGGTCCAGCTGGCGTTGAAATAGCGCCTCCGGGCGTGTCGCCAGAGCCCATAACTGGCCACCGGAATGTAAAGGACCACAGGCAGCCATCCACCGGGCGCCATGATCTGCGTGATGAAGTTGACTACAAATCCAATGAGCACAGCAGCAGCCGCTTTGGTGACCACAGCAACCCTTGCGTGGTGGGGACTGCGGTACAATCGGTCGGTGACCCATCCGAAGCCCAGCGCTCCGACGACACAGAACAGCAGCGAGTGGCTGATGCCGCGGTGGAAGGCCAGGTTGTCGAGTTCGCTGAGGAAATACTTGCCGAGGACGTCCATGTCAGGAATGGTCCCGGCAACAGCCCCCCAGACCATGGCGCGGTTGCCAATGCGACGCCCCAGCACCACCTCTCCCACGGCGGCCCCCAACACAATCTGCGACAGTGAATCCATAAAGCAAAGGTCGGTCGCCCAGCGCCTCACCGAAACCCAGCAAAGACAAAATGCCCGCATGGGGAAACATGGGTTGCCCCGTAATTTCCCCTTCCCTACCGCAGCGCCCTCATGCAGACCACGGACATCCTCACATGCTTAAACCACTACTGGGGGTACCCTGATTTACGGCCGGCCCAGAAGCCGGTTATCGCCGAAGTCATGCAAGGCAACAGCGCCTTGGTGATCATGCCCACGGGGGGCGGAAAATCCATGTGCTACCAGCTCCCGGCCATGTTGAGGTCGGGGTTAACCTTGGTGATTTCGCCCTTGATCGCCTTGATGAAGGACCAAGTGGACGACCTCCGTCTCAAGGGCATCGACGCCGCTTACCTCAACTCCAGTCAAAGCACCGGAGAGTCCAATCTGATTTTCAACGCCATTGGAGACGGCAAAATGAAATTGCTGTACATCGCACCGGAGCGCTTGATGAGCTTGAAAGGCGCACTGCTCGAGCGCCTGAAGACCATCAAAATCGACATGATCGCCGTCGATGAGGCCCACTGCATCAGCTCGTGGGGCCATGACTTCCGCCCCGCCTACACCAAACTCAAGGACCTGTCGGAGCACTTTCCCGGGGTCCCCGTGCTGGCCCTGACCGCCACGGCAGACGATGCTACCAAGCGCGACATCATCCGACAGCTCGGGCTCGAAAACGCCGCCCTGTTCGAGAACAGCTTTGACCGGCCCGAGATCCATTACTCCGCCCAAGCCCGCACCGACGAGGTGACCCAACTGCTCGCCTTCGTGAAACAGCACGCCTCGGAATCGGGCATTGTCTATTGCCTGTCGCGCAAGCGCACGCAAGAAATGGCCGACCATCTGAAAGCGGCCGGATACAAGGCCGAGTGCTACCACGCGGGACTCTCCAGCCAAGAGCGCATGGAGCGGCAAGAGCAGTTCATACGGGACGAAATCAACATCATGGTGGCCACCATTGCCTTTGGCATGGGCATCGACAAAAACAACGTGCGCTACGTGGTCCACATGAACCTGCCCAAAAACATCGAAGGGTACTACCAAGAGACGGGCCGGGCGGGCCGCGATGGGCTCGACAGCAAGGCCCTGCTCCTGCATGGAGGGGGCGATTTCCGCACCCTTTCTGCCCATTGCGAAGTCGATGGCAACCTCGACCAAAGCAACGTGATGCTCGGCAAGCTCAGGCGCATGCAAGACTTTGCCGATTCACGGGTCTGCCGGCGCAAAATCCTGCTGCAGTATTTCGGAGAGGAGCTGCAGGAGGACTGCGGCAACTGCGACAATTGCGAGACCACTTTTGAGGAACATGACGGTACAGAGGACGCCCAGAAGCTGCTGTCGACTGTGGCCCGCTTGGAATGGTCCTATGGCCTGGCCCACATCGTCGACATCCTCCGCGGTTCGCAGGCCCAAAAAATCACCGCAGCGCAAAAGGCCTTGTCCACCCACGGCATCGGAGCAGACAAAAGCAAACAGCATTGGATGAGCATCGGCAAGGAATTGATCCAGCAAGGATGGCTGAACCAAAGCGTCGGCAAGTTTCCCGTGGTCGAACTGAACGGGCGCTCTTGGGAAGTCCTCCGGGGCCAGGCGCAGGTCATGCTCACCGCATTCAAGGAAACCAAACCCGTCAAAAAAGCGGGCAAACGGGCTCAAGCCCCCGCCTTCGAGGCAGGCTCAGAAAACCAAACGCGCTTTGAAACGCTCCGCGCCGTGCGCACCCAATTGGCCAAGGCATCCAACGTGCCCGCCTACCTCGTCCTGTCCGATCGCTCCCTCAAGGAACTCTGCACGGCACTTCCCGCGACGGTGGCAGACTTGGATTCCGTGCACGGTTTTGGCAAGGTCAAAATCGAAAAGTTCGGCCAAGCCTTTCTCGATGCCTTGCATCAAATGGATGTGTGACCCTCCCCTCATACGCGTGTAATGCAGACGTGACAATAACATAACTGAACCGGTCTGTTCATCGGACCATGTTCAAACGTAATTTCGCGCTTTTTTATTCCAAGCTCATGAAGGTCATAGGAAGCGTCGAATGGTGCGGATTCCCGAAGTTGGGGATTCCTGCAGTCAAAGCCCGCGTCGATTCAGGCGCCAAGACATCGTCACTCCAAGCCAACAAAATCAAGCCGTTTATCAAAGACGGTCAGGAGTGGGTCAAATTCGAAATCAACCCCATCCAAGACAACCGCAGCATCATCCTCACCTGTGAAGAGCGGGTAATGGGACGCCGGCTGATCAAGAACACCTCAGGCATTTCCGAAGAAAGGCTCGTGATCACTTCACTCATGAAGTTGGGCCAGCATGAATTCAAAGTAGAGCTCACCCTCGCGAACCGCGATGCCATGGAGTTCCGAATGCTGCTGGGACGGGATGCCTTCATGGATACTTTTTTGGTCGACGTGTCCCAAGAGTGCGCTCAAGGGGACGTCACAGAGCCAGAACTGAAGGCGTTGTACAAAGCGTTTGACAAGGAAAAAGATGGCCTTCGCATAGCGGTATTGGCTTCAAACCCCAAGTTGTACAGCAACAAAAGGATCATAGAGGCTGGAGAGGCCCGTGGACATGAGATGGTGTTTCTCAACGTCGAACATTCATACATGAAGCTCGACGTGAATTCACCTGAAATCAGATACCGCGGCGGCAACATCCTCAATCAGTTTGATGCCATCATTCCACGCATTAAGCCCGCGGTGACTTTTTATGGATGTGCCTTGCTTCGGCAATTCAAGCACTTGGGCGTGTACTGCCTCAATTCAGCCGATGCCATCACCCAGTCAAGGGACAAGCTCTTCGCCTCCCTCTTGTTCTCAGAAAACGACATCAACATCCCCATCACCGGCTTTGCAAAATCGCCACAGGACACCAAAGACTTGATCCGCATGGTGAACGGGGCCCCCTTGATCATCAAGCTCCTCGAGTCCACACAAGGCCGTGGAGTGGTCCTCGCAGAGACGGACAAGGCTGCAGAAAGTGTGATCAACGCCTTCAAGTCGGTCAAGGCCAACATCCTCGTTCAAGAGTTCATCAAAGAGGCCAACGGCCAAGACATCCGTTGCTTTGTGGTCAACGGCAAGGTGGTAGCCGCCATGCAACGCCAAGCCGAAAAGGGGGAGTTTCGTGCCAACATCCACCAAGGCGGGACAGCCTCCATCATCAAGATCACCAGCGATGAGCGCAGGTTGGCCATCAAGGCGGCCAAAACTCTAAACTTGGCCGTTGCCGGAGTGGACATCATCCGCTCCAACAAAGGCCCACTCCTGCTTGAAGTGAATTCTTCACCCGGACTCGAAGGCATTGAAAAGGCCACGGGAATCGACATCGCCAACTCCATGATTTTGGCGATAGAGCGCAGACTCAAATTCAACATTTGACCTGGGTTCTGTTGCATTTCTGCACCCCATATGGCGTCGCTCATCGGCGCGCGCTCGGAGCCAAAATCCGCCACCAAAAAAAAGTCACCCGCGCGTTCGGAGGTGACTTCTCTTTGCATTGGCAGTAACCTAAATCCAGCAAAGAACCTGAGGGAGAAACCATGGGTTACAGCTGCAATTTGCGCGCTCAATGACGCGCTCAGCGCATCGAAATCGTGATGCTTAGGTAAACCTCAAATGAAAAAAAAGAGGCCCTCAATAGACCAAGGTCTGCATGGCGTGCGGCAGGATGCTGGCATTGACCTCCTTGTCACCGACGAGCAGAGCGTAGTCGATGGGGGCATCCGTGCGGTTCATCACCACGGTGACCCGCTCTCCTGACGGGTTTTCAAACGTGGTGCTCTCGAGGGTGCTCCGGCTGGCGGAAGTGCTGACACGGCGCGCACCCGGTTTGATGAACTTGGAGAAGTGGCCGATGTAGTAGTAGGTCGGCGTAAGGATGAGCGCGTCCGTCTGCGTGTCACCGTGGATGGGCGCGAAACAGAAGTTCTGGACGTGGTTGGGCCCGCCCCCTTCGTTGAGCAGGATGTTCCAATCCGTCCAGCCCACGGTGCCGCTGTTGAAGTCGTTGATCATGCTGTTGCCATAGCGCTCGGCGTTGGACCAGCGCTCGTAATGGGCGCTGTCAAAGCCCTCCTGGCATCCTTCCGTGAACATCAGCTTCTTGTCCGGAAAGGACTCCTGGATCAGCTTGAGATTGTCATACTTGGGCAATCCACCGGTCCAGGTTTCATACCAATGGAAACCAGTTCCCCACGCGTAGGAAGCGGCCACCGAATCCTCGAAAATCGTGTTGGCCCGGTGGGTGATCAGGTCCCGGTTGTGGTCCCACACCACGATGTTTTTGTCACCGTAACCGGCGGCCTCCATGGCGGGTCCGAGGTGGAACTTCAAAAAGTCCCGCTCCTGCTCGGCCGTGTAGATGCAGGACTCCCAGCGCTGCACCGCCATGGGCTCGTTCTGAATGGTCACCCCCCAAACAGGCAGCCCCTGTGCTTCATAGGCCTCGATGAACTTCACGAAATACTGCGCCCATGCTCCGTAGAACTCCGGCAGCAGCGAACCGCCGTACAACATGTTCCCATTGGTCTTCATAAAAGCCGGCGGGCTCCAAGGACTCGCGTAAAAGACGAGGTCCTCTCCCACCATTTCTGCCGCACGCTTGATCATCGGAATGCGCTTCACCGTGTCCGGCGCGATGGAGAACGTGGCCAGCGCCGAGTCCCCTTCTTCGATGTAGGTATGGCTGCCCAGCCCGAAATCGCAAGAGTGAATGCTGGTTCGGATGATGTTGTATCCGATGCCCTCCTCCCCATAGTAGGCCTCCAGCAGGGCTTCCTGCTGGGCGGGACTCAGTTGGGAAAACACCTCGGCCGAAGCGTCGGTGATGGCCCCACCGATTCCGAGAAAAGTCTGGAACTTCTTTTCAGGATTGACGAAAATGGCCACCTCCGTTTCGAGGGGCTGGCCAGCAGATTCAAATGCGAGCACTCCATCCTCCGACAACCGCTTCTCCGTGTTTTCAGCAGTTGTGTACACGCGGGCCGCGTCCAAAGCCTTCGCTTCAGTCTGATCGGAAACCGCAGAAGGCACAGAATCTTGCGGGGTTGGCTGTTCCCCGCAACTGAGCAAGGCGAGGACAAGAACCAGTAGGGAGGTCAATCGAAGCATAAGACGGGCTGTGAATGGCGCCTGAATTTACACCGACGACGCAGAACCCTTGACAAGCGTGTACTCACCCTCAGGCCCACGCAAGACACCGTCTATCGCCTCACGATGCGGTGCATTGCACGGCAAAATTCAAGGATTGAAAACCTCCCACGCTGGAAGTGCCCCCCACTGAAAGTCAAACAACGCCGCGTTTTCCCACGGGCTCCCCTCAACACTGGTTTCTCCTTGCGAGGCCACCCAATCTGGGGCCCAGTAGCACCAACCCAAGCAAACCGCTGGCCCCAAGTCGTCCAATGCGGTGTGCAACGCTTCCAGGTATGCCCACTGTCCCGCCGGCGAAAATGGATAACCCGGAGTCTCGTCTCCGATCCACCAGAGGTTGTCTGTCCAATCCGACCATTCGGTGGTCCATGCATAGGCCGTTTCGGCAATGAACACCGGGGCTCCTGTGGTTTGACTCAAGGAGGCCACCGCATCCGAAATCGCATCTATATCCTGAAGGTGCCATTTGCTGTATTGACTCACGGCAACGACATCCGGAGTGTATCCGGCCTCGGACAATTCTTCGAAAAACCAAGGGGCTGTTTCCAAACTCGAGACGTGCACCGCCACTTGGCAGTTGGGGAAAACCTGCTCGACAACCTCATGGCCAGAGGCAAGCAATTCCGCCAGCGGCCCAAAACCACTGTCAATGCCACCATGAGGCCACATCATGCCCTGGTCGATCTCATTGCCAAGCTGCACCATGGCAGGCTCTATGCCCTGCACATCCAACGCTTCAAGGGTGCAGTGCAACCAGCATGACATCGCATCCTGCAGTTCTTCAAAAGACATGTTCTCCCAAGCCGCTGGCATTTGCTGGTGCCCTGGATCAGCCCAAGTGTCGCTAAAATGGTAATCAAGCAGAATGGACACCCCCAATGAATCCCACTTGGCCGCTTCTTGAGCGACCCCCAACCAGGAGTTCCTCAAGTTTGGGTACGGGTTGTGCCATACCCGAAGCCGAACCAGATTTACCCCCTTCTCTGCCATCCACGCGCGCGGCTCGTCGATGTCGGCCCCAAACTCATCTTGGTAAACCACGCCATCCCCTTCCATTTCGGACAAAAAGGAGACATCGACACCCTGCCATGCTTGCGAAAAAGCCACTGAAATTGGCAAGAGAATCAAGATCAGAAACACAAACTGGCGCATCCCCACCAAGATAGCCCAACTCCAAACATTGCGCAGAGCAAGAGGCAAACGAAACCACCCTACACCCCGGACTTAACCGAGGTTTTAGAGGCATTGAGGTACAACGCCCGTCGTTGTACCCGCCTTTGGCCCGCCTCTCACGAGCACTGACCATGTTCAACCCTCTTTTGGTCTGGCTTTACCAGAACTCAGGACCTACAAGGTCAGTCAGACGTCAAG
>Ga0206125_10005675_pt1 | contig 10436 bp, 8 predicted proteins | sample Helgoland_Spring_4_FD_148598 | JGI IMG/M metagenome (GOLD analysis project Ga0206125, IMG submission 148598) | Pelagic subsurface seawater microbial communities from Kabeltonne, Helgoland, North Sea - Helgoland_Spring_Bloom_20160331_1 | ecosystem: Environmental > Aquatic > Marine > Epipelagic ...
GAGACCTTTGATGCCAAATTTTTAACTTGGGGTTATTTTTTAGGTCTTAATAGTTACGATTTTAAAATTGAGTACAAAGATGAGCTTGGTAATACCAATACAGACGTCATTGTTGAGCCCACTACAGGTTTTAATGTGGGATTAATTGGAGATATGCGCATTAATAGATACCTAAATCTAAGGCTAGAACCAGGGCTCTATTTTACACAAAGAAACTTAATTTTTCCAAGAATTGGTGATGAGATAGATGCCCTGCGTGAGGTTAAATCTACCTATATTCATTTGCCTTTGTTACTCAAATTTAGCACCAAAAGACTCAACAACTGGAAGCCCTTTGTGGTGGGCGGAATTTCCACTTCTTTAAACCTATCAAGCAACGAGAAAAACCCCGAAGATAATAGCCTAGGGCAATTTAGAACCACCCGTGTTACCAATTATTTTGAGCTTGGTTTTGGCGTAGACATCTATTTATATTTCTTCAAATTTACACCCACTATTAGAGGTGTATTTGCAACAAGTGACGAGCTTGTGCCAGATAACAATCCACTGAGTACCTATACCTCAAATCTAAGCAGTATTAACTCTCGAGGGATGTTTATAAACTTTACCTTCCAGTAGTACGGGCAAATTCACTCAGCAATATTGCTGTGGCTGTTGCAACATTCAAACTCTCTGTAGCGTGCACTTTCCCATATTGTGGGATGGCAATTAAGTCAGTGGAAAGGGCTTTTATTTTTTGAGAAACTCCATTTGCCTCATTCCCAACAATTAGGATAGCATCACTAGCTAAGGTTGTTTCATATACATTTTCTCCATCCATGATGGCTGTATATATGGGTAGCTTGGATTGTTGCAAATAGTGATCAATTTCTAAATAATGTATGCATACCCTGGCTATAGAACCCATAGAGGCTTGGACAACCTTAGGGTTGTAACAATCTACCGTATCCCGGGAACAAACAAGTTGGGTAACACCAAACCAATCACAGAGTCTGATAATGGTCCCAAGATTCCCAGGATCTCTAAGGGCGTCCACCACAAGAGTTAGACCAGCGCTTACAAGAGGTGGTGGTGTAGGTATTTTAAAAGTGGCCAAGGAGGTGTTGGCCTTTTTTAGACAACTAATTTTTTGAAGAAGCGCTTCTGAAATTTCTTGCTGGCTTGTATCATCTGGGCTTGGATGTAAATGGAAATGAGAATGGAGTTCAAGCCCCTGGTTTAAGAGCTCGCCTATCACCTTTGGCCCTTCAGCAATAAAAAGACCTTCTTTGATACGGTATTTTTTTTGCTGTAAACTCGATATTAGTTTTATTTGACCTTTACTTATCAAATTATAGTATTTTTGATGTTTAGATACACAACCCTATTGACCCTTTCATAACATTTGAAATTAGGTGCCACAAAAATATCATTAATTTTAGGAATTACGACACTCCTGTGGTCTTGTAATGCAGTTAAAAATGTAGCCAATGGAGAACTTTTACTCACTAAAAACACCATTGAGGTGGATGGACAAAAAGTGGATGACTTTGGGGTTTTTAGTCAATTAACCCAAACTCCCAACACCAAAATACCTTTAATTGGTATTCCTGTAGGGCTTCATTTATATAACCTTGCAGACCAAAAGGCAGACAGCACTTTTACTTCATGGGTTCACAAAAAAGAGAAGAGAGAACAACGATTAATTAACCTTTTGTCTAAAAAACAACTAAAAGAATTAGGCAATTACTACAAGGGTTTTAATCAGTGGTTAAAAAAATCTGGAGATGCTCCAGAACTAATCAATCTGGCAAAAACAAAAAAATCACAGGAGCGTGTCAAGCAGTGGTATGCAAAAAAAGGATGGTTTAATGTGGAGGTGGATTATGCCATTACAAAAAACAAACGAAAAGCCAAAACAGCGGAGGTCACATACAATGTGAGTTTAAAAAAGCCTTATTCTATACATAATATCGAGAAGGAAATCGCTTCTCCAATTATAGATTCTATCCTAGAGGCTACTAAAGACAATACCTTTATTAAAAAATCATCCCAATATGCTGCAACAGATTTTGAGAGCGAACGAGAACGCATTAACCTGCAACTACGAAATTCTGGACTGTATAATTTTGATAGAGAGTACATTAACTTTGAAGCAGATACAGTAAACACAGGTAATAAAGTTAACATACGGTACATAATACCCCAGCGCACTATTGAGGTCAATGATACCACCAAAACAGTTCCTTTTAAAGTCTACAAGGTAAACCAGGTGAAGATCATAACAGATTACTCATTTGCCAACCAAGGCAGAAAATTTCAGGATTCTGTCAGTTACAATGGGTATTCATTATTTAGTTATGATGCATTAAAGTTTAACCCAAAGGCCATAACAGATGCCATTGCTATTTTGCCTAACAAAATGTACAGAGATGTAGATAGAAATTTAACTTACAACCAACTTAGTGATTTAAAAGTTTTTAAATACCCAAATATAACCTACCAAGAAGACCCAACAGACGTATCTGAGCAAGGTCTGATAAGCACTATTTTTTTAACACCTAGAAAAAAAGCTACACTAGATGCAAGTTTTGATGCCTTCTCCTCTAGCATTCAACAACTGGGTGTAGGTTTTAAAGGCTCGTTATTTTTAAGAAATGTTTTTAAGGGTGCTGAAATTTTACAGCTATCTGGAAATGGTTCGTTGGGAGCCTCAAAAGATGTTGCAGACAATAACAGATTCTTTAATATTTCAGAATTTGGTGTTACTTCAAAACTATCCATTCCAAGAGTAATGTTGCCAATTAATGTAGATCGATGGATTCCAAAATACATGGGGCCAACAACCAATATTAGTCTTGGTTTTAATGCCCAAAATAACATAGGGCTAGACAGGCAAAACTTAAGCGGAATTTATAATTACAATTGGCGACCCTCAAAAACCAGGACCAATAGCTTTGATTTATTTAACATTCAGTTTGTTAGAAACCTAAACAAACGCAACTACTTTAACATCTACACCAACTCCTATGGGCAAGCAAATAAAATTGCTCAAGAAATTGAAAGCTCCAATCCAGGTAGTATAGACCCATCTTTATATACCAGCAATGCAGACGATGAAATACAATTAAATATTCCCTCAGGAATAGATACATTTTTAAGCAACAGTGCCCAAGGGGTCTATCTGCTAGATCAGGAACAAACCAATACGCTTTTTAGTGTCATCCAACGCGAGGATAGACTTACAGAAAACAATCTTATTCTCGCCACAAATTATTCCTGGACACGTGATACAAGGGAGAATATATTTGATAAAAATTTCTCAAGACTACGTTGGAAACTAGAGTCTGCAGGAGAGATACTCTCTGGGATTTCAAACATTCTTGGACTTGAAAAAAATAATACTGAAAACTACGAAACATTGGGAGTGATTTTTTCTCAATATGCAAAAATAGAAGCGGAGTTTATAAAACACTGGCAGGTTTCTAATGATTATGTGGTAGCCTTTCGCGCTTTTGGAGGCATTGCCATCCCCTATGGAAATAGCCAAAGCATCCCTTTTACTAGAAGTTATTTTGCTGGTGGAGCAAATGACAACAGAGGCTGGAGGCCTTATGATTTGGGTCCAGGATCAAGTGGTGGTTTATTTGAGTTTAACGAAGCAAACTTTAAACTTGCCTTTAATGTAGAATATCGATTCCCAATTATAGGAGCCTTTAAAGGGGCGCTATTTTTTGATGGAGGAAATATCTGGAACGCATTAGACAATGTAAAAGACGAATCACTAAGATTTAGTGGGCTTGAGGACCTAAAAGAACTGGCCCTTGCCAGTGGCCTTGGTCTTCGGTATGATTTTGGTTTTTTTGTAGCCAGATTAGACACAGGGTTTAAAATACACAATCCTGCACTCTCCCCAGAAAACAGATGGTTTACCCAAGCCAACTTTGCCAATGCTGTTTTTAATATAGGAATCAACTATCCTTTTTAAAGGTCCTAAAATTTGTACCAAAAGGGTTATAATAACAGCTAGTTAGTGCCACAATATGGACTCTGTAAAAAGAGCGGTAAAAGCTCCAATATTGCCCCTACGTTATAACATAAATTTACTATTTTTGTCTTTAAATTTTTAATATAACATATGTCACATACAATCAAACCAGGAGTAGCCTCAGGAAAAGAAATTCAAGCAATACATGCCTATGCAAAAGAAAAGGGTTTTGCTATGCCAGCAGTAAATGTTGTGGGAAATAGTAGTGTAAATGCTGTAATGGAAACTGCTGCCCAATTAAATGCTCCTGTAAATATTCAATTCTCTAATGGAGGATGTTTGTTTAATGCAGGAAAAGGCTTATCTAATGAGAATCAACAAGCGGCCATTGCAGGAGGTATTGCAGGTGCCAAGCATGTTCATCAACTTGCTGAATTGTATGGGGCCACGGTTATTCTTCATACAGATCATTGTGCCAAAAAATTATTGCCTTGGATTGATGGTTTACTTGATGCGGGCGAGCAGCACTACAAAGAAACTGGAAAACCACTCTACAGCTCTCACATGATTGATTTAAGTGAGGAGCCCATAGAGGAGAATATTGAAATCTGTAAATCATACCTAGCGCGTATGTGCAAAATAGGAATGACCTTAGAGATCGAACTTGGTATTACAGGAGGAGAAGAAGATGGTGTTGATAATAGTGATGTAGATGTATCTAAGCTTTACACTCAGCCAGAAGAAGTAGCGTATGCCTATGAAGAATTAATGAAAGTGAGTGACCAATTTACCATAGCTGCTGCCTTTGGAAATGTTCACGGTGTGTACAAACCCGGAAATGTAAAATTAACACCAAAAATCTTGAAAAATTCTCAAGAATTTGTCCAGAAAAAATTTGGTACAGGACCTAATCCTATAGACTTCGTATTTCATGGAGGGAGCGGATCTAGTGTTGAAGAAATTAGGGAGGCCATTGGGTATGGAGTTGTGAAAATGAATATTGACACAGATCTTCAATTTGCCTTCACAGAAGGACCAAGAGACTACATGACCAAAAATATTGAGTATCTTAGAACTCAGATTGGAAATCCTGAAGGCGCAGATATACCAAATAAAAAATACTACGACCCAAGAGGGTGGATGCGAGGGGCCGAATTAACATTCATAAAGCGTCTTACAAAGGCTTTTGAAGATCTCAACAATGTAAACACATTATAAGAAAAACATCAGATTTTAAACAGAAACAATATGGCTTGGTTTAAAAGAACAAAAAAAGGAATTAACACTCCTACCGAAGATAAAAAAGATGTACCAAAGGGATTGTGGTATAAATCTCCGACAGGCAAAATAGTGGATGCAGAGGAGTTAGAAAAAAACTTCTACGTAAGTCCTGAAGATGGCTACCATGTGCGAATTGGAAGCAAAGAATATTTTGAAATTTTATTTGACAATAATAAGTTCAAAGAATTAGACAAAGATCTTACCTCTAAGGATCCTTTAAAATTTGAGGATAAGAAAAAATACAGCGATAGGCTAAAAGATGCCCAAAAGAAAACAGGATTAAATGATGCTGTACGAACAGCCGTTGGAAAATCTATGGGGCAAAACCTTGTGATTGCCTGCATGGATTTTAGCTTTATTGGAGGGTCAATGGGTAGTGTTGTTGGAGAAAAAATAGCACGAGCTGCAGATCATGCCTTAAAGACCAAAACACCTTTTTTACTTATCAGCAAATCTGGCGGTGCTAGGATGATGGAAGCTGCGCTCTCATTAATGCAACTAGCAAAAACAAGTGCTAAATTGGCCCAACTGGCAGATGCAAAAATACCCTATATATCCTTGTGTACAGACCCAACCACGGGAGGGACCACAGCCTCGTTTGCTATGCTTGGTGATATAAATATCAGTGAACCTGGCGCCCTTATAGGTTTTGCAGGACCGCGTGTTGTAAAAGACACCACAGGTAAAGATTTACCAGATGGTTTCCAGAGTGCAGAGTTTGTATTAGAGCATGGATTTTTAGATTTTATTTCACACCGTAAAGACATGAAGCGCAAAATTAATCTATACCTTGATTTGGTTCAAAACAAACCTCTGCGCAAAGAAACCGCATAATCCCAAAAATAGTTGTGGGGCACCCATACACTTATTGCTGATGCAAAATGCATTGTTTTTTAAATAAAATACTACCATACAATGCCATATCATTGAATTTTACTATTTTTGCACCCGGATTATGATAGTCATGATTCATACATAAAAATCATTTACAATAATATTAGCATGTATTTAGATCCAAAAGAAAAACAAGAGATTTTCGCCAAACACGGAAAATCTGCAACAGACACCGGTAACACGGAAGGTCAAATTGCATTATTCACTTACAGAATTCAGCACCTTACAGAGCATCTGAAAGCAAATCACAAAGATTTCAACACAGAGCGTTCTTTGGTCAAATTGGTAGGTAAACGTCGTTCTTTGTTAGACTATCTAATGAAAAAAGATATTTTACGTTACAGAGCAATTGTTAAAGAATTAGGATTACGTAAATAATCCATACAAGGGGCTTTTTGAGCCCCTTACTTTTTATATTTAAGTACTGAAAAGGCTTCCCTTTAGTTTTTCATTGGTCAAACCACACAACACAACAACACTTGGTTTGAAAATCAAACCTTGACCAAATTAACGATGCGCACTGCGCATTAAAAATGAAAAATATGATACCTAAAGTATTTAAAGAGGTCATTGACCTTGGTGATGGTAGAGAAATTACTATCGAAACCGGAAAATTAGCAAAACAGGCACACGGTTCTGTCGTGGTACAGTCTGGAAAATGTATGATGCTTTGTACAGTAGTTTCAAACTACGAACAAAAAGATCTACCCTTTTTACCCCTAACTGTTGATTACAGAGAGAAGTTTGCAGCTGCAGGACGATACCCTGGAGGATTCTTCAAAAGAGAAGCACGCCCAAGTGATGGAGAGGTGTTAACCATGCGTCTTGTTGACCGTGTGTTGCGTCCATTATTTCCAAAAAACTACAGCGCAGAAACACAGGTGATGATACAGTTAATGTCTCATGATGATGATGTAATGCCAGATGCAATGGCAGGACTTGCTGCCTCTGCAGCGATTCAATTATCTGATTTTCCTTTTGAGTGTGCAATCTCTGAGGCCAGAGTGGGCCGTATTGATGGAAAGTTTATTATAAACCCAACCAGAGCACAACTTGCAGACTCAGACATTGATATGATGATTGGAGCTTCTGCAGATTCTGTAATGATGGTAGAGGGTGAGATGGATGAGATTTCTGAAGAAGAAATGATCGAGGCCATTAAGTTTGCTCATGAGGCCATTAAAGTTCAAATTGATGCTCAACATCGTTTGGCTGACGCTTTTGGAAGAAAACAAGTGCGTGAATACGAAGAAGAGCCAGATAACGAGGATCTTGTAAAAAGAGTTCACGATATGGCCTATGATAAAGTATATGCAGTGGCTAAAGCTGGATCTACAAAAAAAGAACGTGGCGCTGCATTTGCAGAAATTAAAGAAGAAGTAAAAGCTTCTTTCACAGAAGAAGAACTAGAAGAATTTGGAGATAAGGTTTCTGACTACTACCGCAAGGCAGAAAAAGCAGCCGTTCGTGATCTAACTGTAAACGAAGGACTGCGTCTAGATGGTCGTAAGACAGACCAAATACGTGATATATGGTGTGAGATTGATTACTTGCCTTCTGTACATGGATCTGCGGTGTTTACTCGTGGAGAAACACAGGCACTTGCTACAGTAACTCTTGGAACCTCAAGAGATGCCAACAAAATTGATATGCCGTCTTATGAGGGAGAAGAAAGCTTCTACTTGCATTACAACTTCCCTCCTTTTTGTACAGGTGAAGCAAGACCTATTCGCGGAACCTCTCGTAGAGAAGTTGGACACGGTAACCTTGCACAACGCGGTTTAAAAGGAATGATTCCTGAAGATTGCCCTTACACTGTACGTGTGGTATCTGAGGTCTTAGAATCTAACGGTTCTTCATCTATGGCTACTGTATGTGCTGGTACCATGGCAATGATGGATGCGGGTATACAAATGAAAAAACCAGTCTCTGGAATTGCAATGGGGCTTATCTCTGATTCAGAAACTGGAAAATACGCAGTACTCTCCGATATTCTTGGTGATGAAGATCACTTAGGAGATATGGATTTTAAAGTAACGGGTACCGCAGATGGTATCACAGCTTGCCAGATGGACATTAAAGTAAAAGGATTGAGCTATGAAATTCTAGTTGCAGCCCTAAAGCAAGCAAGAGATGGACGTATTCATATCTTAGGAAAATTAACTGATGCAATTGCTACTCCAAGAGAAGATGTGAAAGAGTACGCTCCAAAAATGGTAGGAGTGCGTATTGCTAATGAATTTATTGGCGCACTAATAGGACCTGGAGGAAAAGTAATTCAAGAGCTTCAAAAAGAAACGGATACCACCATTGTTATCAATGAAGATCCAGTTACAGAAGAAGGAATTGTTGAGATTTTAGGTACAGGTCAAGAAGGAATTGACGCAGTACTTGCCAAAATTGATTCTATTACTTTTAAACCTAAAGTTGGTTCGGTTTACGAGGTGAAAGTAATCAAAATGTTAGATTTTGGTGCTGTTGTTGAGTATATGGAAGCTCCAGGGAATGAGGTATTACTTCACGTTTCTGAGCTAGCTTGGGAACGTACAGAAAACGTAAGCGATGTGGTAAACATGGGTGATGTGTTTGATGTAAAATACTTTGGTCTTGACAAACGCACAAGAAAAGAAAAAGTGTCTCGTAAGGCCCTTTTGGAAAAACCAGAGGGATACGTTGCACCGGCTCCAAGAGAACGCAACAATGATCGTCGTCCTCCAAGAAGAGATGACAGAAGAAAAAGAGACTAATACCGTTTCTTTTTACATTAAATAGCAAAGCGCCTTTGGTACCCCAAAGGCGCTTTTTTTTTACCTAACACACTCATAAACAGGTACTATCCAAAAGATATAACAGCCCTCCATAAATTTATTTACCCAAGTATAAATACCTAACCAACGAAACAGCTTTTTTTGTTACCTTTATAGCGTTGTACAATTACAAAAAGTATACACGATGATTCATACCATTTGTTATTCCAGTAAAGCCATTGAGGGTATTGAAAAAGAAGCTTTAGAAGGAATATACAATCAAACATACACCAACAATAGCCTAAGAAACGTAACTGGTATTTTACTATTTGAGCTAGGTAATTTTTTTCAAGTCTTGGAGGGAGATAAAGACATCATCATGCCGCTTTATGAGAATAAAATAAAAAATGACCCTAGGCACCATTCTATTTTTGAGATTATCAATAGACCCAAACAAAAAGCTTTATTTTCTAATTATAGTACAGATTTTAATATTGTACGCACAGCAGAGCAGTTAGAAACCATAAACGCTTATTTAAAAGACAATAAAGTTAGTACCTCAGAAAAAATTCAACGATTAATACAACCTTTTTTACTACTACCATGAGTAAAACTCTTATAGCTCCCTCTGTCCTAGCAGCAGATTTTGCCAATTTGCAACGTGACATAGAAATGATCAATACTAGTGATGCAGATTGGTTTCATATAGACATAATGGACGGGGTTTTTGTGCCCAATATCTCTTTTGGGATGCCAGTATTACGAGATATTGTAAAACATGCCACAAAGACCATAGATGTTCACCTTATGATTGTTGATCCAGATCGGTACATTTCGACTTTTAAAAACCTTGGCGCAGACATTCTCACGGTGCACTACGAGGCCTGCACACATTTGCATAGAACGCTGCAGGCTATAAAAGCTGAAGGTATGAAAGCAGGAGTTGCTCTAAATCCTCACACACCCATCACGCTTTTGGAGGATACTATTCAAGACATAGACCTTGTGTGCCTTATGAGCGTTAATCCTGGTTTTGGCGGCCAGAGTTTTATAGAAAACACCTATGATAAGGTAATTGCTTTAAAAAAATTAATTACTCGCAAAGGAGCCAACACTATTATAGAGATTGATGGCGGAGTTACCAATAAAAATGCAACACAACTCGCAAGTGCTGGAGCAGATGTGCTGGTTGCGGGGAGCTATGTTTTTAAATCTGAGGATCCTACCAAAACTATTACCAATCTTAAAGCGCTGCTAGCTTCTTAGATTCTATTTTTTATCATTTTAAAAATAAATAAATTTGTAACCTTTAAGTTACATGAATAATGTTACTTTTGCGTTACATTTTAAATACACAGCTATGGATGCAGAAATTATTATACCTATTTTAGCTATATCAACAGGAATTATTATTCCACTGGCTGCTTTTTATTGGCAGTACCTAGAGGGTAAAGAAAAAAGAGAAACAGCAGTAGAGATTTCAAAAAGCTTGAATGACCCAGATAAAATAGAAAAACTGTTGGCAATTTTTGAAGAAAGAAAAAAAG
>Ga0206125_10005684_pt1 | contig 10426 bp, 6 predicted proteins | sample Helgoland_Spring_4_FD_148598 | JGI IMG/M metagenome (GOLD analysis project Ga0206125, IMG submission 148598) | Pelagic subsurface seawater microbial communities from Kabeltonne, Helgoland, North Sea - Helgoland_Spring_Bloom_20160331_1 | ecosystem: Environmental > Aquatic > Marine > Epipelagic ...
GTACGTTGATATTCCAGAATGGGGAGGCAGTATAGATGCCCTTGAAATGGTAAGAGGTGCTGACGAGATGTTAGAAGACTTATCCGAGTATAAAGGGAATGATGTTTATGTGCAGTTTGCAACAAGTTCGTTCGAGGGGTCTCAGCGTTTGGTCAAAATACAAGAGGGTATAGCAGACGGAGGTGCTTACTATGGTTATCCGACAGATATGAAGCCAAAAATAATCTGGCTCTGCTCGGTATCTGATTGGTATTTCGGATACCATCCAAGCGAAATATTTTACAAGAACATAACCCTGTAGATAAAGCTGCTGAATATGAATGTTGAAAGTATCGTTTATGACCTATTCGGAGAAGTCACAAGACTACGAGAACGTATCCATGAATTGGAGAAGTATAAGAAGCTTGTTGAGGGAGAGTTACATCATATCGAATTCGATATCAAGAAGCTTAAGCGGTCTAACCTTTACGATGATGATAATGACTTACCGTTTTAAAATAGAGAGGGCTGGTTTTTAGACCAGCCCTTCACTAAAAACAAAACCTATGTACCTCACGTACATTGCAATACTAAGGCGGTCAGAATCATATCTCCAAGAATTGTGAGTAAGTAATAGTTGCTAACAGAGCGTTAATTCATACCATCTAGATTAGCGTGACTTACATTACCACGTAGATCATATATTAGCAATAACCAATTGATAGAACGAATGAACCAGCAACCAAAGCCAGACTCCAAGAAATACACTGACCTTATATATGAGATTCAGAAGGGTCAAATCAAAATACCAAAGTTTCAGAGAGATTTCGTTTGGAGCATAGATAAAACTGCTAAACTGTTAGATAGCATTTTAAAGGGCTATCCTATCGGTACATTCATTCTATGGGAGACCAATGAAAGGCTTAACGATATAAAGAACATTGGTAATCTAGAACTCCCTCCCGTTCCAGACGGCACTAAAGTGCAGTATGTATTAGACGGGCAACAGAGAATTACTTCGCTATACGCTGCTTTTCTTGGTGCGACTATTCAAAAGGAGGGTGAAAAGAAAACTACAGATTATGGTGGTATCTATATCGATTTAGAGGGCGACATTAATGATAACGATCAACAGATTATTATAGCCGATCAGCCTAAAGGTGAGTTCATCACCCTTAATGAGATTTTGAATTTAGAGGCAAACCTGCCCCAGATTATAGAGCAATATAAAGAACACAACACAACGATTTTATCATACGCACGTACCTTTTCCTCGTATGACTTTTCTACTGTTGTACTGAGAAAAGAAGATATTGATTCTGCTATAGAGGTATTCACAAGAATCAACACAGGGGGACAAACACTTACGCTGTTTGAAATTATGTCTGCAAAAACCTATGATGAAGATCAAGGGTTTGATATGCAGTCCAAATTTCAAAAGTTATTAAAGGAATTGGAGAGTACTAAATACGATACAATATCCCCTTCAATAATTTTGAATGTACTGAGCTTGATATTGAGTAGAAATAAAGAATGCAAAAGGAAAGTGGTCTTGCAACTCGAGAAGCAAAGTATAATTGATATCTGGGATGATGTTATTTCAGCATTAAAAGAGAGTATCGATTACTTCAGGTCAGTTTATAGAATACCTGTTTCAACTCTTCTTCCCTATGATGCGTTGCTAGTGCCGTTCACATATTTTTTCTACCACAATAAGGAAAAGCCTCAAGGGAAGCAGATTAAGTGGCTAGAGGAGTTCTTTTGGCGCATATCTCTATCCTATAGATATTCGAGTTCGACTGAATCTAAGCTAGCTCAGGACATCAAAAGAATAGATAATATTTTAAAGACGGGAAGACCATCATATGACGATCTAAAAGTATTCTTGGACTCTCCTGAGGATCTCATCGAAACTTCCTTTAGTGCTGGTAATAGTTATTGTAAGGCAGTCCTTTGTTTGTTGGCGTATTATGAACCGAAGGATTTTAGAAACAATGGTAAAGTACTGCTAGATAATTCGTGGTTAAAAATGGCAAATAGTAAAAACTATCACCATTTCTTTCCTAAGTCTTATCTAAAAAAGCAAGGTGTAGGTAACGCAAATAGTATAGTAAACATCACTCTTGTAGGAGCTGATTTGAATAAGCACAAAATCAGGGCAAAAGCGCCTTCGGTTTACATCCAAGAGTTTTTAGATGAGAACGAATCGTTACCGACCTCTATTCATTCGCATTTAATAGAAGACATTGACAGTTACGGTATTCATAGTGATGATTACAAAGTTTTCCTTGAGAAGCGCAGCAAATCGATATATGATGCATTGCGTAAACGCATAGAACTCAAGAATGAGAGAAATACTCACGATGCAGAACTTAAGGAGCTGATACATATTGGTGAAAATGAGACTATGGAATTTAAGTCAACGCTTAGGTATGATTTAAGAGAAAACAAAATCAATAAAAAACTTGAGTTCGTCATAGCCAAAACTATATCTGCTTTCCTCAATACCGAAGGAGGAATACTCATCATCGGGGTTGATGATAGTGGAAATGCACTTGGTTTAGATAATGACTTAGGTACGCTGTCTAAGCGAGATACTGATGCATTTGAGTTGCACCTTCGTAACATAATAAGTAAGCATCTGGGATCAAGTTTTGAGAAGTATCTTAAAGTCAATTTCCCTTCCATTGACGAAAAAACAGTGTGTAAGATTCAAGTGTTAAAGAGTGGTAAGCCAGTTTTTGCGACTTACGAAGGAGCAGAGAATTTTTATGTTAGGATCGGGAATTCATCAATTCCAAAAAACAGAGCAGAGCAAAGTGAATACGAGAAATTGCACTGGGGATAATAGAGATCTAGCCTCAGGAACATTTGGATAATAGCATCAATGGGATTAGCCAACCTCCACTTGTGAATAAGAGAAGTAGTAGTGAAATCCACCAATCATTGGGTATTAGAGTAGGGTAAGTGAAATCTTCAGTGGCAGACGTAAGCATCGCTGCGCATGATTTTAAAAATTAAAGTGAATGAATAAAAAAGACCTATCAGAATCAGACATAAAAGCAAAGTTTATCACACCTGCCATAACTGGTGCTGGTTGGGATGAGCAAACTCAACTTGGGCGTGAAATCTTTTTTACAGATGGTAGAATCTATGTGAAAGGAAGAATGACAGCCAGAGGAAAACGAAAGTTTGCCGACTATATTCTATTCTACAAACCCAATGTACCTATTGCTGTTATTGAAGCAAAAGACAACAAACATTCTGTTAGAGGAGGAATTCAACAAGCACTCGGTTACGCAAATACACTGGATATTCCTTTTGTGTTTAGTAGCAACGGAGATGGGTTTTATTTCCATGATAAAACGGCAACAGACGGTGAAATTGAAAAGGAACTTTCTCTTGAAGAATTTCCTAGTCCTGAATTATTATGGGAGAAATACAAAAAGTATAAAGGCATAGATGCTCCTGAAGTTGAAGAAGTAATCACACAAGACTTCTATCAAGACGGTTCAGGGAGATCTCCAAGATATTATCAGCAAAATGCTGTAAACAGAACGATTGAAGCTGTTGCTAAAAAGCAAGACCGAATCCTTTTGGTTATGGCAACTGGTACAGGAAAAACATATACCGCTTTTCAATTTATTTATAGACTTTGGAAAAGTGGGGCTAAAAAAAGAATTCTCTTTCTCGCTGACAGAACTGCATTAATTGACCAAACGGCAAGAGGTGATTTCAGGCATTTCAAAGATGCAATGACTATCATCAAACAAAAAAAAATTGATACTGCTTACAATGTATATTTAGCATTGTATCAAGGTTTATCAGATAGCCAAGGAGCGGATGCTTACAAACAATTCAGTCCTGATTTTTTTGATTTAGTTGTAATTGATGAGTGCCATAGAGGAAGTGCAAAAGAAGACAGTGCATGGAGGGAAATACTGCGCTATTTCAATACAGCTACCCATATTGGTATGACCGCAACGCCAAAAGAAACAGACAAGGTTTCAAATATTGAATATTTCGGTGACCCAATCTATACCTACTCTCTTAAACAAGGAATAGATGATGGTTTTCTTGCACCATACAAAGTGGTAAAAGTGACTTTAGATATTGATGCCGAAGGATGGCGACCACCAAAAGGATATGTTGACAAAGATGGTAATCCTGTAGAAGATAGAATCTACAATCGTACAGATTTTGACAGAAATATAATAGTTCAGGAACGCAGAAAAATTGTTGCCGCAAAAATCACGGAATTCTTAAAAGGATATGACCGATTTGCAAAGAGTATTGTTTTCTGTATTGACATAGAACATGCTGAAGGTATGAGAACTGCCTTGGCTAACGCCAATGCTGATTTAGTTGCTCAAAACAGTAAATACATCATGCAAATCACAGGCGACAACCAAGAAGGGAAACGTGAATTAGACAATTTCATCAACCCAATTGAGAAATATCCAGTTATAGCCACAACCTCAAAATTAATGACTACTGGCGTTGATGCTCAAACTTGTAAGTTAATTATACTCGACAGCAATATTGGCTCAATGACCGAGTTCAAACAAATTATTGGAAGAGGTACGAGAATAAATGAAGAATACGGAAAGTCCTATTTCACCATCATAGATTTTAGAAATGTAACCAACTTATTTGCTGACCCTGATTTTGATGGTGACCCAGTAATGATAAAGCAAGTTGGTGAGGATGATGATTTAACAGGTACAGAGGAAGAAACTACAGATGATACAATCACTGATGTTGATGGCGAAGAAGTAGATTTTCCTGAAACACCAGACTATCCAGAAATAGAGGGTGGTGGCGATATTGTTGAAGAACCTAGAGTTAAAATCCGTGTGGATGGTGTTCAAGTGAAAATTGTGAACGAGCGTGTTCAATATTTGGGTGCAGACGGTAAAATCATTACTGAAAGTTTAAAAGACTACACTAAGAAAAACATCACGGAACATTTTCAAACTATTGATGATTTCTTGAATCGTTGGAATCAATCCGACAAGAAGAAAGCAATTGTTGATGAACTTGAAGAACAAGGTGTGTTTTTTGAAGCATTGAAAGAGGAAGTTGGAAAAGATTTTGATCCTTTTGATTTAATATGTCATATAGCTTTTGAGTCTAAACCGCTGACTCGAAAAGAACGAGCAGATAATGTGAAGAAACGAAACTACTTTACGAAATATGGGGAAAAGGCTCAAGCAGTAATTAATAGCCTACTTGACAAATACACGGATGATGGGTTATTAACCATAGAAAGTACAGAGGTTTTAAAACTTGACCCCTTGAATAAGTTAGGCACACCAATAGAATTGGTAAAAGCTTTTGGTGGTAAGGCACAATATACGGCAGCACTAAAAGAACTAGAAAACGAATTATACAAAACAGCATAGATGGCAAACGTAGGCGCTGTAGTTAGCAGCATTAGAAACATAATGCGTCAAGACAGAGGAATCTCTGGAGATGCACAACGATTAGAGCAATTGGGATGGATGTTGTTCTTGAAAATTATTGATGATAAAGATCAAGAGCTTGAAATACTAAAAGACAATTACGTTTCCGTAGTTCCTGAAAAATTTCAATGGAGAACTTGGGCATCAGACCCGGAAGGAATTACTGGAGATGAGTTATTAGATTTTATAGACAGTAATGCTGAAAGTAATAGAGGTCTTTTTGCTTCATTGAGAAACCTAACGAGTATTACAAATCCAAAAAGAGCTTCCATTGTAAAAGAAGTTTTTGACGGTTCTAATAACTACATGAAGTCTGGTTATGCGATGCGTAAGGTCATTAACAAACTAAATGAAGTTAATTTCAACAATTCTGATGACAAGCATGTTTTTGGTGATATCTATGAAAGTATTCTGGTAGAGCTACGTGATGCAGGTAATAAAGGTGAATACTATACTCCTAGGGCTGTAACACAGCTTATGACTCAAATGATTGATCCACAATTGGGTGATAAAGTTCTTGACCCTGCTGCTGGAACAGGAGGTTTCTTAACTAGTGCCATTGACCATGTACGTGACCATTATGTAAACACCGTAGATGATGAACACATTCTACAAAACAATATTACAGGTTGGGAATTGAAGCCTGTGGCTTATGTTTTGGGATTGACTAATTTGATATTACACGAAATGGACATTCCTGATTATCATTACATGGATAGTCTAAAAAGAGAATACAATTCAATTGGCAAAAAAGACCAAGTAGATGTCATTCTTGCCAATCCACCTTTTGGAGCGAGTATAGCAGACGGTGTAGAAACCAACTTTCCTGCTACTTATCGTTGCAAGGAATCTGCTGACTTGTTTGTGATTTTGACGCTTCAATTATTGAAACCGAACGGGCGTTGTGCCATTGTTTTACCTGATGGCTCAATCACTGGGGATGGTGTCAAATCCCGAATCCGTGAAAAGCTTTTGACCGATACCAACCTTCACACAATAATTCGTTTACCACAAAGTACTTTTCACCCTGCCACGGTTAGCACGAACTTATTGTTTTTTGAAAAAGGCAGTCCAACCAAAGAAATTTGGTATTACGAACACAAATTGCCCGAAGGACAAAAAAGCTATTCTAAAACAAAACCTATTCAGTTTGCAGAGTTCCAACCCATTATTGAATGGTGGTATAATCGAGAAGAGAACGACCAAGTTTGGAAAGTGAAGATTGAGGACTTAAAGGATTGGAGTTTGGATATTAAAAATCCGAATCAGAATTCTGTTGAAATTGAGCTGTCCACTGAAGAAACTATTGAAGCATTGAAATCATCATTTGCTAAGTCAAGCAAGATTATCAGCGAACTTGAAAATCTACTAAAGTAAATGGCAAAGGAATATTTAATAGGAGATTTCCTAAAGCGGATTAAAAGACCTGTCAAATTGGTTGATGATCAAGATTATAAATTGGTTACGATCAAAATTAATCATAATGGTGTCTTACTTCGTGAACTTAAAAAAGGTGCATTGATAAAATCTAAAATGTATGAAGTAACGAATGGTGATTTTATACTATCTGGTATTGATGCACGAAATGGAGCATTCGGTATTGTCCCACCTGAGTTAAATGGAGCTATTGTAACTAATGACTTTTGGTATTTCGAAATTGATGAATCAATTATCTCGAAACGCCTTTTTTTGGAACTAACTGCAACCACTTGGTTTGATGAAATATGCAAAAGAGGTAGCGATGGAACAACACAACGAATAAGACTTCAAAAAGACAAATTTTTCAATCAAAGTGTTTTATTGCCAGAAGGCAACGAACAAGAGGAACTTCTAGAAAAAATATTGTCATTCAAAAGAGGACAATCTAATCAAGATTCAGAAATAATAAATCAAAAGGAACTTATAACTCAACTCAAACAATCCATTCTTCAAGAAGCTATACAAGGCAAACTTACCGCAGAATGGCGAAACCAAAATCCAATTGTAGAGCCTGCAAGTGAGTTGCTCAAACGCATCAAAGAACAAAAGGTACAACTCATAAAAGACAAGAAAATAAGAAAGGAAAAACCACTTCCACCAATTACGGAAGATCAAATTCCTTTTGAATTGCCTAAGAGTTGGATTTGGGCATATGCATCAGACATCTGTAATCTTTACACAGGAAACAGTATAAATAAAGCTGAGAAGGAAGCTAAATATAAAATAGAACAGCCTGGTCTTAATTATATTGGAACAAAAGATGTAGAGTTTAATATGGCTGGAATAAATTATGAAACAGGAGTAATCATTCCTGACCAAGAGATATACACAAATTTTAGGGTTGCACCTGAACATAGTGTACTTGTATGCATTGAAGGCGGGAGTTCTGGAAAAAAAATTGGTATTACTGAAAAAAAAATATGTTTTGGAAACAAGCTATTAGCCTCTGTTCCATTTTTAGATTTTATCGGTAAGTATCTTTATTTATACTATCACGCACCTGCTTTTGCAGCTGAATTTCAATCACAAAGCAAAGGATTGCGTGGTGGTGTATCAACTAATTCATTCAAAATGATAAAAGTTCCGATCCCACCTGAAAAAGAAATTATTGAAATTGTTCAAAGAGTTGATGGGCTATTTAACAAAAGTATCGAATTAGAATCTGAGATCATTGAGAGCGAAAAACACGCCCAAATATTAATGCAAGCGGTTTTGAAAGAATTGTTTGAGATTAAAAAAGAAGAAGCCCATACCTAGACTAAAACAAATTACGATTGAGAGTGAAGGCTATCCTTTATTGGGTGATGTAATCTTGCTGTGTGATGCTTTCAGCACAAATCACATGTGATGAAAGCTATCAAGCGTTGATAACAGTTTGATGATGTAGCTATAAGATAACCAGTTGTTGATATTGTGGTCTCTTGGTGGGGGTTTTTTGAGATACCTACCCACGCTCTTTGTGTATGCTTGCACGTTAATACTGTTAGCTTGTCACTAAGGTAAAGCTACAGTGTATTTCAATGGTGTTCAAGTAATGTGGATAAGTACGAATAACGAGTTAACCAATTGTTTGTCAGTAATTTACTGTTTAAACTTAGGTGTTGCCCCAAAGAACTCAGTAGACAGTCTATTACAAGCATTTATCACCGCTTCTTGGTGCTTTTTAGGGATGTAAATAGCATCGTGGACTACGAAGTAGTTAAATGGTTCAAGCTCTGTTAGAACAGCTGGTAATAGCTCGTGGAAGAACTTTGATTCAGTCTGTTGTAGCAGTAATGCTAGGTCTCTTGACTTCTTCTTTCCTTCCTTGCTCTGGGCTGCACAGATTCTGCAAAACTCATAAACCAGATAGTAGGTCTTGGCAAAATTCTCCAAGTACTCCGTGCTAATGGAAAGCTGTCCCTTTAGACCGTAATTCTCTTTGTTGTAGTAGTTAAAGAATATATCCTTGAAGAACTTCTCCTTTGCTTCCTTGCGAGCTTCACCTACTAGTGTCTTAGAACCAGATACCCTCGCATAACCTCCGACCTCATATACATCCTCTCCAACTTGCACTGAAGCATTCTGAGAGATGTTCTTGGGGTTGGCATCTTCGTAGATGTCATCAAGGAATACAGCGCTTACAAAGGCTGTAAAGTCAGATGGATATACTCCTTTCTCAAGCACATTAATGGGTTCATCAAGAAGCGGTATTATCTGTTCTATAAGATTGTCAGTCGCTGTTGTTTGCTTACCAAACTCAAAGGCGATTAGCCTGTGCTTTAAGGCAACGGCTATAACCTTACATAAGAATACCGCTTGAGAGCTTCTAAGGTCTACCTCAACATAAGTCTGTCCTTGTTCGTCCACTACAGCTTTACGGAATTCTTTAGGGCATTGTACAAAAGGGTGATATACCCTACCGCTTATATACCTTACCCGTGCATCTAATAGGTCTCTTGCCTCTGTTAGCTGTAGTATCTCTTCCTTGTGCCTTGTAGCGTTGGTTATAGCCAGTTTCTTCTCCTTGTCACTAGACTGCTTAATGTCCTCTATACGCTGGCTGTAAAGCTGTTCAAGGGCAGAAGTATCAATACTTAGGTTCAACAGCATATCTGCCTCTATTTCTATGAAGCGGTACTTCTTAATCTGCCTGCTAAGTGTTTCTCTTTGCCAGTCGTTGATTCTGTTTATTAGGGTGTTCTTGGTTATGTATACCTCTGTATACTGTTCATCTATTACCTCCTGTATGATGTCTTTATTGAAGCCGTATTCCTTGCAGAACCCTAAGTCTGTTGAATAGCTGTCATTTACCTGAATGATTCCGTCCGTTCTTAATGGGAATATTACTTGCTTGGTATAACGTAAGGTGTAGAGAAAACTTAGATACTCAGCTGTAATTGGTTTCTTCAAGAAGTAGTTACCACTTGGGTAGTTACTCATTATGTGATTTGTCAGTATTGAAAAGAAGTGAGCAACCTTATACCTAGAAGTATAACCACTTGAATCCACTCCAACATAATCCACTAAGCTATTAGGTATAACACATCTAAACCTATTTACCTTTCTACCCATTCTATTAGCTCCCTATATATGTTATGCATTTTGTACCCTTTGAAGGTAGAACACAATGTTTACTGAGGCAAGTCATACAGATTTACGGAACAATCAAACCTTTAGAGATTGGGGTCTTCTCACATACCTATTAATGGGTACGCACTAATCAAAAAACTAATGAGAAGTTCAGAGGGATGGGGTTATATACATATACAGTCGGACGGAATTGAATACCGAAACAGTTCCTGAAAAGGGAGGGGGTGTTTAGCAGTAAAAATCTTTATGACAGTTTTGGAATAATTGCCATTATAAACTCTCACAGCTTTATCTTTACGACATATTGTTTAATCAGACTATCACGTTTGTTAAGCTGTAACGCAAGTATAGCACGGAATTACAAACTCTTAACCTATATTTGCCCCTCGTTGGGGATGTAGCTCAGTTGGCTAGAGCGCTTGACTGGCAGT
>Ga0206125_10005692_pt1 | contig 10415 bp, 11 predicted proteins | sample Helgoland_Spring_4_FD_148598 | JGI IMG/M metagenome (GOLD analysis project Ga0206125, IMG submission 148598) | Pelagic subsurface seawater microbial communities from Kabeltonne, Helgoland, North Sea - Helgoland_Spring_Bloom_20160331_1 | ecosystem: Environmental > Aquatic > Marine > Epipelagic ...
TAGATTTCAAAGAACCTTACGTTTTTTCAAGCGAGAGAACCATTCAAAAAGGAGCTTACAAAATGAGTGTTCCACTTGTTCCAAATATTGGAGTTTTAAAAGCACCAAAAGGTAGTGAATTCTATCACGAACTATATAACAAATGTATAGATATACAAAGTCGCGGAAAGAATCAGGATAAAATAAAATATATGAGAGTTCTTCGTGAAATGATAGAACAATATGGTTATAGTAAGTATGTCAAAAAACCAGAATACTTTTGCCATCTTGATTGGTGGCATGCTAAAGATGCGTATTTACACGTTCCAAATTATCGAGAAAAATATGGAGTAAAGGGTAAATCTGTTAATAGTATGTTTACAGGAAAGAATGTCTATACTGTTCATCTCTGGAGAAACTTGGCAACACATAAATATAAATTAGACCTCAATGGAGAATTCCCAGAAATGAGTTTCTATGAAATGGCGAAACGCTATATTGATACTGGCAAGGTTCCCGAATTTAAACCACCAGAGAAAAAAAAGAAAATGAAAATGAAAACCAAGAAAAAGTCTAGAAATTAATTACCACCCTTTAGCTTTTAAATGAGGTGCCAACATTCGTTTGGCATTCTTTACTATTTTTTTAGTATCTGGATTACGACGCAATAATTCACGTAATTCTTCCGCGCTGGAAACTACGAAACAATTTACACCGTGACGAAATGGTGTTTTAACTCCAGCAACCCACTTACTACTTAATATCAAGGCACAATCCATATAAATTGCTTCAAGGAATGTATATTGACTACCACCACCATCGCGATTTATAGCAGACATATCAACCACAAATTTGCTGGTTGCTAAAAGTTCGGTTAATGCATCAAAAGTTTTGGGAAATTTACCTTTGTAGTAACGACGAAATTGTGTATCACGAAGTTTGTGATAAACGTATAGGTCATTCATAGCGCCATAAATTTCCACTGGCATTTTGAGACCTTTATTAGCTTCCACTATCATCTCTGTGTGTTTATCGAAATCCACACGAGAAAGACTAATTGCCTTTCCAGAGGTCTTCTTCTGGTCTCCTCTTGGAAACTTATATAATGGATGATATAAAAATGTGCTTTCAATTCCATGCTTTTCTCTTAATAATTTTTGAACAGTTTCGCGTATTGTAATAACCTTGAATCTCTTTAATGCTTCCAATACAGGTTCCTTTAATTCTGTAGGGTCGTGAATTACAATAGTTGCTGATTTTATTTCAGGAAGATACTGGTAATAATTTTTATCAATGGCGGTAATAAGAAGATTTGGTTTTTTTACTAAATCTGATATTGCTACATTTTGATATTCTACACCATATCCATATGGTCGTGTTTTACCCTCAGTTTTGTTACCTACTTTAAAAAGTGGATAATCGCACTTTAATGCGAGATGCGCAGTGAATGAAACCCAACCTCCGTATGGTGGTTTTGCCATATAAACCAAATTTCTATTTATATTTAAAGTCGTTTTTTTCTGCGTATTCTTTTTACTATTAGATACTCGTGCTACTTTACTACTCATTAATATAACCAGACAAAAAAATAATTATTTATTTAAAGACTTAATAATAGTTTAAGGATAATGCAAGCAAATTTTAATCCCAATTATTGTTTCAATAAATTGAATACCAGTAAAACAGAAAAAAAAATAGTTAACAGTGATAGTAATGTGAAGAAACCATTACTTACTGGAGAAGATAAAACAAATTATAAAACTATGAATAATACTGATTAATTATCTGTATCCTGGACTTCCATAACTTCCACCATATCCTGGCGTTGTTGATTCGTATTCATAGTCTCCCCAAGAGAACTGGTCTTTCGGCATAAGTGACCCCATATATTGTTTGAACTTTGGAAATGTTACGCTGTTTCCTGAATTATCTCGAATTATACGCATATATTTCTGGTCCAAAGGTAGATGACTATAATCCGTCGTGTTGAACACACCTACAATACACTGCTTTACATCTTCTTTCAAAGTACACATATAACTATCTGTCTCACTTTCTAGTTTTCGATATACCTTACGAGCTAAGTAGAGACTATCTGGTTCCTCCTCAATACATGCCACCGTAACCTCTACGCCATTATCCATGTATTTATAAATGTTTGTAATAGTTACATATTTGCCATTCTGCTCACTAGACATTGATAGATTTTTTTAAATAACGTATGATGTTTTTATAAAATCAATTTTATTTTTTTAAATTTAAGTTTATTTACAGTAATGAAACTATCAATGAATACCGACAATGATTTTGTTTACAAATACTACAAAAAAAAGGGATTTGTAGAAAGAATTTTGTTTGAAAACTTAACAGACTATCCTATAGATTTAAGTTACAAATATAACCTTACACCTAATATTCTAACTACAATTAGTTTCGCATTTCAGTTGATTTCTCTTCAATGCCTATATCTAGAATGTAATTTGGCTTTCTTCTTTCTATATTTAATTGGATATTATTTCGATTGTATAGATGGACCAATGGCAAGAAGATACAATATGGTCACTACATTTGGTGACTTTTATGACCATGCTACCGATATTTTTTGTTATGTATTATCACTCTATTATTACATATACACATTAAACCTATTCAGTTATAAATTTTTGACTTCGAGTTATTTATTGTGTTTATTTGGACTTTTAAAACATGTAGGTTGTCAAGAAAAGATTTTTAACAGTTTTTTGAAAAACAAAAAAGAAATATCAATGACATTGTATTTACCAGTATTATTGGTAGGAAATGCTGAAAAAGAAATGAAATATTATAGGCATATTGGATTTACAGTATTCACACTATTTCACGCTATAATTCCACTTTTAATATTTTAAGATGCTAATTCATAGTTACCTGAATCAGATGCCAAGTTGTATAATGTTTCCATTACTTCTGGATGTTCATAACTATTATCATAAATAGGTTGAGATTTTACTTCTGGACTAACTGGTTCTTCGTATAAAACAGTTTCGTTGGTTTCTGGATTATCATAGAAAACATTATTAACTACTGGTTGCTCATATCGTAAATTTTCCAAAACGCTTCTATTATACCTTTTTTTCCTGTGTGTAATCAGAAGAATGATACATACTAATATTACAAAAATACTGCTTATTGGTATTGCTATTTTTTTTATATTACTTGATGATGAACTCTCGCTTGTAATTATTTTCGGCGAGGAAGTCGGCGTGGAAGTCGGCGTGGAAGTCGGCGTGGAAGTCGGCGTGGAAGTCGGCGAGGAAGTCGGCGAGGATTTTTTTGAACTTTTTTTCGATGATTTAGAAAGTGAATGTGTATTTTCTATACAATTATAATTTTTCCATATACATTTATCGTGAGTTTCGCACGTAAATTTAAAGTAAATATCATCACAGTTATGGACTATAGAATTTAAAAGAACTATAGATATAATCATTTAATAGATATCTTATTGAGTTTTTAAGTAAAAAATTGATTTAAAAAATATTACATAGATGAATATAAGTATTATGTCTTTACAAAGTTACCGAGGATTAAACTTGGGAGCCCAGATGGTATCTGGTGTTGCTAGAAATTTTAAAAAGATTTCATTTTATCAACCTATTGTAGATATTTGTAATAACACAGGTGGAATTACTAATGAAGCGATGAATGTTCGTTTGACGTATCGTTGTGGATTATTTGATTTGACAGATAAAACAATCATTAATATTAGTGGAACTGGATTATACCAGACTCTTCAGAATATATTTACTAATAATGTCTATAATTGTTCAATCAATAAAACACAGGATACACTTCTACTAAATCAAGAAGGTAATATTTTAGATAAACCTACATTAATTAATACCGGAAATACTTTTAAGATTATGTGTAAACGTTCTTCTGTACCAATTATTAAGAATATTCTAAAAGACGAAAAACAGATTAAAATAGAAGACCCCAGTGATTTTGACCTATTTGCTCTTCAAGGTTCATGGAGTATGGCAGGAATAAACAAAATGTATTACTTCTTAAATCTTGACTTTAGAGAACTCCCAAACAAAAATCGTGAATTCATTATCCAAAATGATATTACTATTATGCGTAAAAGTATTACAGGTGCTGATGGCTTTTTAGTTAGTATTCCAAAAGATAAAACAGATGAACTATTTAATAAACTTCTACATCAACCAAATATTTATATGACTGGTAGTGATGCTCTATTGGTTAACAAAATGGAATCTAGAATGATTACTGATTTAGAAATGAATGGAGAGTATAATCCTATTGAATTGAATCAGTTAAACCTAGTAAGCACACAGAAGAATGAATTTATTGGAATAAATGGTGTTTTGGATATGAACAATAAATTTAGACAAAGTAAAACTAAGTTGATGAGCACGTCTTTTGATAATTATAATTTCACAAAGAAACCAATAAATATTTATAATAATGAACACGACCTCATAGGAACATTGAAAACAGTATCATATTCTCCCTATCTTGGTAAGTTTAAGGCTACTTGCGAAATAAATTCTGGTGTAGATACACAGTTTGGAATTATGGATAATAAAAAGATAGAATTGATGAATATCTTGTAAAAAATTCTAAGGTAATACTATAGTAGTATTATGAGTAAAACCGAGAAAAACGTAAATTTAACTAATGACCTTGAAACTAGAGTAGAAGGTGTTTTATATAAGAATTTCAAACGAGGATTAATTTTCCTTTTTGTATTCCTAATTTTTGTATCAAACTTTCTGGCACTATCAATAGCACTTCAATGTAACTCTGACAAAGGAATTTTCTATAGAATATCTTCGGGACTATTTTCATTTATGTTTGGATTCCTTTACATTATGATGAATTACCTTATGTTCCGTGTAAATTTAAAGAACTATCCATGTGAAATATGTTCAGACTTTCCATTCCCAATTGGAGGAAAAGACATTTATTAATTTAAATTAATGGAGGAAAAATCTGGCACCAGTGAAAACCATTGGTATTTTATATTCTTCACATGCTTCTATAACTGAATTGTCTGCGGTGCTTCCACCTGGTTGAACTATACTGGATACATTAAATCTTACAGCTGTATCTACATTATCTCGAAATGGCATAAAAGCATCCGAACTTAATACTATTTTTCTATTTTCTTCATTGAGAAACTCGTTTTTCTCATTTTCTGTAATTGTAACGGGTTCATTAATGAATAGTTTCTTCCAGTTTTCCAACTCTACTTCCGTAAAATCATTGCGAATATATTGAATAGAGGCATTTATACGGTCCTGTCTTTTTACTCCTTCACAGAAAAGTGTGTCAAGTGCTTTTACTTTTGGATGCTGGCGCAATCTCCATTCTCTGGATTTATTTCCAGCCAATCTAATACAATCTAATCTGTTCTGTTGACCAGCTCCTATGCCTATACAAACATTGTCAGTAGCTATTGCTATTGAATTACTTGGTGTATATTTTAAAGTAATTGTGGCTAGTATCATATCCAGTTTTTCAGTATTACTTAATTCTCTATCAGTTTTAGTGACTATATTTTCTGAGGAAAGGTCATTTAGAGTAATTGACTTCTTATTTATGTCTTGTGTTAATACTACACCACCTAACTCACGGTATTCAACCCCAGTAGGATAATTTTTATTACCCCTCAATACTATATATTTACCTGACTTTTTAGAGGATAATAATTCCAAAGCATCTAATGTATAATCATGTGCTATTATACCATCACTAACACATTTACATATATATTTGGCACATTGGGTATCTACGCATCCTGAAATAGCTATAAAATCACCAAAACTAGAGAGTGGATCACTATTTCTTGCTTTGATGTATGCTGACATTGAAGCGGAATCAGATTCTGTAGATGTTGCTAGTGCTACTCCTGCTGGTGCGGTGTGTTTAAAACTAGCAGCAGCCATTAATCCTGTTGAAAATTGTAATTCTCGAACCAAGCACCAACTTTGAACCGCATCTATACTATTAATATATCCAGGAGTTCCATTAAGAACTTGAAATGGAAATGTGGAATTAGACATTTTCATTAATTGCGAATTTTCCTGGTATGGATTACAACCATACTTTAATTTCAAATAACTAGTATATTTTCTATAATGAATAGTATCTTCTGATAGATATTTTGTAATAGCCGCGTCATATTGTGTCACATGGTCAAATCCCTTAACTGCCATTTTTCTCCAATAACTATTATCTGTAAAATTTAAAGTGGCGTGATAGTAATCGTGTGGACTTACTAATAATTTTACATTCTTAAAATTCTTTGCGGCTGCTCGTATAAGAGAAACTCCACCTATATCTATGTTTTCTATAGCATCATCCAAAGTTACATTTGGGTTCTCAATAGTTTTTTCAAAAGGATATAGATTTACAATTACTAAATCTATCTTTTCAATTCCAGTTGTATCAAACTTGTCGTCCCAGAGAAGTCCTCCATATATCTTTGGATGTAAGGTTTTTACCCTTCCTCCTAATATTTCTGGGAACTGTGTAAAATCAGACACTTGAATAAGAAATTCACGAACCTCTGGATGATTTTCATAAATATTTTTATAGGTTCCACCAGTGCTTAAAATAGTATATCCCTTAATGTGGAGAAATTCTATTATAATATTTAAATTAACTTTATCAGAAACGCTGATGAGAGCATATTTGGTCATTTTAAGGTAAGATTCTAAATTTCTTTTAAATAATTTATATTATACTATAATATACGATGAATCAAAAAACATTTTATATAATACTTTCAGTAGTAGTATTAGCAATAATTCTAGGTTTCGTTGTTTCTTTTGTCTTAGAAATACGCAATGACAAAAAAAAAGTAGGTAGTGAATATCCACCAATGAAAAATAGATGCCCTGATTATTGGGAAGTACAAGATGAAAATGTATGTCGAAACACCCACGCAATTGGATTATGTAAAACAGGCGGAGACCGCGATATGGACTTCAACGATGAATTATTTACTGGACGCAAAGGAGACCACTATAAATGTGCTTGGGCCAAACAATGCCAAGTACCTTGGGAAGGAATTGACAATTTATGTTAATTCTAATTTATTTTAGACTAACGTGCTTTTATAATTCCATCTTTTTGTATATTCAAGCATTTGATTCATTAATAGAATTTCTGATTCTTGCTCTAGTATAATATCTTGACAGAGTTGTCTTGTATAAGAATTCTTACTATGTAACAAAAGTCTTTGACTCATATCTACTGCTACTTGATGATGTGGTATCATATGTTTTAAGAATGAAATGTCTGTCACGGGCATATGACTCATATGTTTCATATGGGCATCTGGTTTGAAGAAAAGAGGGTCACAAGAATCTCCCATATGTCTAGACTTTTTTGGCTCATAATAAGCTAATTTTGATTTTATCTCTCTTTGTTTTGAGTTAAATAAGTTTTCTGCTGAAAACATATTGTCGGGTTCCAAGTTTTCCATCATTCTTTTCATTTCCCACACCTCATAACTTTGATGCCTTATAATATTTCGCGCCATAGCTAACATAATTGGATTACTTGAGGTTTTAATTAACTCTTTACTCATATCTATGGCAACAATATGATGTGGTATCATATGCTCTAGGTATTCCATATCTGTTAAATAATCTGTACATGGGTTTTTCGCTAAGTTTAATGTACTATGATTATGCCCCTGAAAATATTCACATGAAAGAAGTAATAGAGAGATGAATGAGATTAGTATTAAAATTGCTATTCTATAGTTTAATTTCATTATATATAAAATTGATATAAAAAATATTTGTATTAATAGGTAAAACTATGAATTGTCTATGGTTTGAAAAATATAGACCTAAATGTCTATCTGACATTTTGCTTCCAGCAGGAGACATAAAAAAGGCACGTGACTGGATACGTGATTTTAAAGCACGAAAGGAAAAAACACCAAATTGCCTATTTATTTATGGCGAACCTGGTTTAGGGAAAACTTCATTGGCGAGAGTGTTGCTGGAAGGATATAATTATGACGTATGTGAATTTAATGCTAGTGAATTGCGAAATCAAAAACAAGTCCGCGAGAAACTAGCTGAAATAAATGGAAATATGAATGTTATTTCGTTCATGGTTTCAAATAAAAGAAGTATGGGGGTAATTATGGACGAAATTGATGGAATGAGTGGTAATGACAAAGGAGGATTAACCGAACTCATGAATACTATTTTTACTAAAAGAAGTGGAAAAGACAAACGCCCAACAGGTTCTCCATTTATATGTATCAGTAACAGCATAGACAAGAAAATTAAAACTCTCAGAGACAAAAGTGTATCTATTAAATTCTCTAGACCCAGTAAAATGCTAATGACACGATTAATTGAACGAATTCTAAAAGCCGAGGGAATTGAAGTAGATTATTTCGAAATAGGAAAAATTATAACTCATAGTCAGGGTGATTATAGACGGTTGGTAAACTTACTAGAGTATCTATTCTATAATAAATCCACTGAAGAAGAAGTATTAGAAGTATATGAAAATATTGATAACTTATTGGCCAATTTTGAGAAAAAAAGTGAAACATCTACTGGATATGATTCGGTAAGTAGAATACTTAACACAAAGATGACAGTGGATGATTATTTTGATGAATACCATGAAAACCCTAGTTTAGTGAGCTTACTACTTTTTGAAAATATTGTTAATACAATAACGAAAAATAGAAAAGGTAGGAATACCGAAAAGACTGCTGTTTTGCGAGATGTAATGACTTATTATTCAGATACTGATAAATACGAAACTGCTTTCTATAAACTTCAAAAATGGGACCTTCAAAATTATATCTGTAGTGACAGATTAATTTCTACAATGTCTAAAGTTAATTCTCTGGAAAGATATAGTGTTAATCGGGATAGCTCACTGAATTATTCAAAAATGCTAAACAAAATATCACAGGAACATACACATTATAAACTGGTAGATTTCTATAATGTTAATTTCACTAATTATCACCAGAGAAGCGTTTATCATAAAGTAGCCGAATTTATAATTTATTCACTTATTTACAATTATGAAAATACTATAAAATGGTTAAAAATGAAAGGTATAACCTATGATGAATTTGAGAAAAAAATATGTAAAATTGTTAAAGCTGCTGAATTCATTAATGCTAGTGTGAGACGCGAAATTAAACTCGCTTTGGTTTATTAACTAAAATATAGTAGTATTATATATTATGGACTTAGTTCGAGACATATACTACAGTTTTTATCGAGAAAATCGTGGATTGTATAGACTTTTAGGTGTTACGCTTATTTCTACACCATTGAGGCAGATAAGCATACCTCATTTCTATGGTCAAATTATTAATGCCCTGAAAACTCCAGATATTACCAAAGCTAAACATTATTTTTTTATACTACTAGTAATTTGGGTAGCAGTTCAAGGTATTAATGTAGTTCAAAGTTGGGCAGAATTACATATTTGGCCTAAATTTACTGCCTATACAGAAGAAAGATTATTATATGAAATTATTGATAGATATAATACTCACTTTCAAGAACTTAAAACTGGTGAAATTATTACAAAACTCATTAAGTTACCTTGGATCTTAGATAGCATTCAAGACTATGTCCAAGAATTCTTAATGAATAATCTGTTAATTATAATGTCAAATTTAGGATATTTATTTTGGCATTCAAAGTGGTTAGGAGGAATATATTTATTAGGAATGGTAGTGTTTATAGCAATAGGAATAAAATTTGTAAATACTTGTGGGCAACATAAAGCAAAAGCCGAACAACACTATGATGAAGCTCATGGCGTCATAGAGGATATCCTATCTAATCTTATTAGCGTATTCACAAGTAAACAAACTAACCGAGAGAAAAAAATTGTTCGTAGTAATAATCAAAAAACAGTTAGTTATCAAGTTCGCCGACAAATGTGTAATTTAAAATTTAAGATAATCTTCTCAATAGTAAATATCCTTATATTTATTGGTTTGAATTATACAACTATTAAACTATTTACGGATAACAAATTAAACTTAGCATCTTTAACGGCCATATTTATCCTTAACTTTAATATTCTAAATTCTCTATTGATGTACTATAAAAATGCCAAAAACTTTGCTTCTGTTAAAGCTGATTTCAAATATATAAATAAGTTCTTAAATGAATTACCAGTTTATACTGAAAATGGAGATAAAATAATCCATAATCCAAGAGAAGGAATTTCAATTGAATTCTGTGATATTAACTTTACTATACCTGGAACTGAAAATCAAATATATGAAAAGATGAATCTCAAAATACCTATAAATCAGAACTTAGTTATTATGGGAAGTATAGGTAGTGGGAAATCAACCTTTGCTAAATTATTAGTAGGGTTACAGGAATATGACAGCGGTTCTATTCTTTTGAATGGTG
>Ga0206125_10005693_pt1 | contig 10414 bp, 8 predicted proteins | sample Helgoland_Spring_4_FD_148598 | JGI IMG/M metagenome (GOLD analysis project Ga0206125, IMG submission 148598) | Pelagic subsurface seawater microbial communities from Kabeltonne, Helgoland, North Sea - Helgoland_Spring_Bloom_20160331_1 | ecosystem: Environmental > Aquatic > Marine > Epipelagic ...
TGGAGGACCGGATGGCGGACCGGACGGTGGACCGCTTGGTGGGCCTGATGGTGGACCAGAAGGTGGGCCGCTTGGAGGGCCGGAAGGTGGGCCGCTTGGAGGGCCGGATGGCGGACCAGAAGGTGGGCCTGAAGGACCTGGTGGCAAGGTCGGGGGCGTGGAGGCCGTCATCGGCTGAACCGATTCGGCTTCCGGCTCTTCTTGAACCGTTTCAAGCTCGAGGGGTGGAGGGCTGTGAATCTCTGCTGCTTGAAGGAGGAGGTCACCTGTTGCTGGGGCAGTTGGAGGGGTTGGTGCCGCAGGAGTTGCTGCTGCTGCTTGGAGGAGAAGGTCACTTGAGGGGGGTGCAGCCGATGCTTCGGGTTTGTTTTGTTGCCAAGGAGGAATTCGAGGTGCGTCTTCTTCATCCGTGCTGTCTTGAGCGTCGTCGACGATGATTTTGGTCGAACCGCCTGCCGCATTTTCCCCGGTGTACGAGGTCATAACCATCTGGCTGGGATCGATAATCTCACGCTCATCGACGTTTCCAAACGAATCCAAATGCGTATTGAAAGCACCGCTGAAAAGGCTTGAGCCAATGGAGTTACCAAAAGCACGGCCTTGTTCTGCAACAAAGGTAAACCCTGCTTCGTAAGGTCCGAGTGAAAGCGATTGGCCACCGCCAGAAACGCTGAATGACCACGTGCCGTTTTCCAGCGGGAACTCAAACGTGAAATTACGTGTGAGGCCTGGCCCTAAAGAGGAGATGCCAGACTGCGATTCCACTTTTTGACCGTTGCTTGTGATGATGTGAATGTCAAGGCCACCAAGAGGTATTGCTGCCTCATTGGTCATATCAACGGAGACCAATACGACATCCTCGTCGTCGTCGTCAATGTCCATTTCAACCGAGGACAAACGTGCTTCAAGAGATGCTGTCCGAACTGAATGGTCGTCGCTCATGTGGGCCACCGTAGAGGTCTCTCTACAAAGTCCTACTTCAAATCAATGCAAGGCTTGCTCCCTTAACGTAGTCGAAGACGGGTCTCAGAGGGGAGAGACCAGTCGACTGCTGCAACGGTATGGTTTCGAACATCCAAAGAGGTCCGGTATTCGGCCTCTTTCGAACGGCCTCGAAGGAAATCTCGCATTCCAAACCACAAAACTCCCACGACAGGGAGCAAATAGATGAGCTTTCCAAACGCCCGTGGCCCCCAGTGGTGCCCCTCAAGCAAGGTGCCGTTATCGTGAACGATGGCAATTCGAAATCCGCGTTGTGCAAAGGAACGCCCAAAGGTTCGCCCGGTGTACTTGAAATACAGATAATGAGCACTGAAAAACAGCACCCAATTGAGAGCGAATGCTGCAAGATAAATGGCCCCTTCAGTCACCAATGAGTAAGACATGAGGTAGTAGAGAAGTTGCTGACCAGTGAGGAAGTGGAGAACCAATGTCAAAAGAACAACATCGAGCATGTAAGCGGCTGAACGTTTCCAAGCCGGAGCGATAAGCATGCCTTCAGGCGCCGAGGAAAGAACTGCTTGAGCGAGCGTGCCACTGCCTTGATGGACGCTGACTGGGCTGTCTGCCATGTTGAACGGTAACCGGTGCCCTTTGTCAAGTGTTGGCTTTACAATTCACCCGTGAGTGACGTGCCAGGCAAACAAGTTGCGTTCTTCGGCCCAATCCAACCATGCTCGCCATGTGCCGTCTTGGCGCAGAGTTTTGGCGTTTCCAAGAACGATAAGCCCTCGCTTGGCACGCGTTAGCGCCACGTTCAGCCGTCTGCGGTCTTTCAGGAATCCAATCTCACCCGCATCGTTGGCACGAACTGCTGAAAACACAATGATTTCTTTTTCTCGACCTTGATATCCGTCGACACTCTTGATTTCAAGGCCTTCATACGGCGCTCCTGTTTCTCGCCCGCCAGCCTGTTCGAACAAATCAACGAGCAACCGCACTTGACCGTTGTATGGAGTGATAACTCCAATATCAGAGGGCGTTAAATCTCCTGCTGCAAGCAAGTCATTGACAATGGAGAGGACTTTACCCGCTTCATCGAGATTTGATTTGCTGCTGCTTTCCTCATCGACGATTTCGTACCCGGCAACCGGGACAAAGGCGACCGGATGGTCCCAATCAGGCCACAAAAAACCTGCAGCAGGTGGGCGTTCCTCGGAACTGCACCCATCGTCAAGGCGACCTTCGTAGAATCGCGCACTCGGGTATTCCCGAATGGTTGGATGCATGCGATATTGCGTGGTGAGCATGTGAGCCTCCAAGCCGCATTCGATGAGTCGTTCAAACAACGAACGTCCGAGCCCTCCGTCTTCGGCAACCTTGCTGATGACGGTCGGGGGCAATTGCTTGTGATCTCCAACCAAAACCAGTTGACGACATCCACGAGTAATCGGAACCAAAGCACTCGGCTCACTGGCCTGGGTTGCTTCGTCCATGAGTACGACGGGGAACCGTCGTTCGCCCAGCAGGCTGTGACCTACACCGATGGTGGTTGCGCAAATGACTTCTGCACCGTCGAGAACTGCCGAAATCATGTTTCCTTCGAGTTGTCGAATTTCTTTGAAATTACGGTTGACGTCCCTGTGTGCCATGCCTTTTTCCTTACCTTTGAGACTGGAAAGTGAACGGCGTAAATCGTCGTTTTGTTCACGAATAAATCGCAATTCTTCTTGAAGTGGATGGTTTTCGATTTGCGCATCAAGCGTTGCGTCTCGGAGGTGTTCTCGAACCTTCACTGGCCGACCTATTCGGACAGCGTTGATGTTCAATTCAAGCAGGCCTTCGAGTAAATTATCGACAGCCACATTTGACTCGGCCGTTGCCAGTATGGGGCCTCGACCCATGCGAACAAACGCTGCAAGCAGGCGAATGGCGGTGTGCGTTTTACCCGTCCCTGGAGGTCCTTGGATGAGTGTGAGGCGTTGCTCAATTGCAGCCTCCACTGCAGAACGCTGAGATTCATTGAGTTGCATTTTTCCGATGCCAAGAGGTCCGTGGCGCTTTTGACCGCGGATTTCAGGTGGGCGTTGGGCCGATGCTGAAATGTCATGGAGGGAACCAAGCAAAACATCCCGCAACACCGTTCCGCTGTCGCTTTCCATCGAATGGAACGTTGTCAATGCCTCATGCATACGGTCATGAGCGACTCGATTGGCTCCTCGGTCAAGTCGCCACGTACCTTTTTTGATATCGCTCGGTTTGTCAGAGACTACAATTCGAATGCGCGTGGGGCCACGGTCCAGAACAATTCCTTCGACGACCTTTTCGCCCCACGGACGAGCGCGAGATAACAAGACAATGTCGCCATGCCCAAACCGGTGAATCGGCAACCTCGACTTCGATTTGTTCTCGAAAACGAGGATTGGATCGCCAAAGAAGCGCCCCTGAGTCCGACCTGTTAGGTCAAACAAAGCAAGGCCTGCTGCCAACAAGCGTTGTTTACTCCACTTTTTCCATCGCTCTTCGACCATCGCCGTTTCATCATCGAGTTCTCGACGAATTAACTTGGTAAAGCGAGAGAAGTGGTCTTGACCTCGTTGCCACTTGAGCGGCATTTCTTCAGCAAGCTCCTTGTCCAACTTCTTTTGAGAAGAGCTGTTGTTCATCCGACGGACTTTACCTCGCTCCTCCATGGCACATGGAGGCCCCCCTACTCCATCAGTATATGCCTTCAACAACGAAGTATTCACAGGTCGAGAAACCCCATTCCTTAAACCCAAATTGAAGGACGAGCATTTGGTGAGCAGTCTGTTTCGGCGTCGAAAAGAAGACAAGTCCAAAGAGGGGAATGTCTGCCCCTACTGCGAATTTGTTAACGAAGACGGTGCTGAGAATTGTGCTCAATGTTACTATTCCATCAATTTAGCACCCCGTGACCAACCGATGGCCACCCCCACGACATCCGGTTCAGACTTGATGAGCACCCTGCTCGAAGATAACGAGGCAATGGAGGATGATGTTGCGGTCGAGGCCGTGCTGTCTTTGGATGATGTTGCGGTTGATATTGACCAATACGAAACCAGCAACCCAGAGGGTGAGGATTCGTTCCAATTCATCAGCGGTAGCACGCCAGAATTGGCTCAAACCGTCGATTTTGAAGCACCGGAAGAAGTCGAACTGAGTGCCTCTGACGCTCCTGCCAACCCGGTTGTCTTTGACCTTGGAGAGCAAGATCCTCTGGATGAAGTTCCTGAACCGGTACCTTCCGGACTTGGTAACCTCTATTCTCCATCCGTCAAAATTGAGAAGGATGAAGATTTACTGGGCTCTGTTGGACCCAAAACTCCAGAAAAAACGTCGACTCCAGAGCTTCCGAACTTCGACAACCTCGCTCAAGCAAGTTCTGCTCCAAGCGATTCTGTTTCGGCTGCAGAAGCACCTCATGCAACCACTCCACAATTGCCCAATTTGGCTTCGACTTCAACGCCGGCGACACCCGATATCCCTCTCGTAAGCGCTGCAGTTGAATCACCGGTTGAGGCTACCCAAACACCTGAACTCCCGGTTGTATCCCAATCCGCAGAAACGCCTACTGTTCCAGTGGTTGAACCCGAACCACAACCCGAGACTTCGGCGCAACCCTCCACCAGGTTTTGGCCTTGGCCTGCTCAAGAAGCATGGGGCGCACATGAAGTCTACGGCGAAGTGGTGGCCGTTCTTGAAGCAATTAAAACCGGCCAATATCCAAAAGCCGCTGAAACGCTCGATGCACTTGGACCACATCTTGAGTTGAACTTTGAGATGTTGCTCCACATCGGTTCGGCTATGCGAGCGTTGAATCGTGAAGAACACCTGCAGTGGACGCTTGCTATGGCGAAGCATGTTCACCCGAACAATGAACATGTAGCGGCTGCAGTCGCACAACTGTCCTAGAGGGTTTGCCATGACGCCTGAACTCGAGTTTCGCTCAGATATGAGACTCATACCCGTCAGTAAATCCATCCTACCGTTGCTCTTAGAAGCCTACAATGAGGACCCTGAAGCGGCTCAAACTGCTCTCCCCTGGCTTGATGCTGAGTTCAATGTGCAAGGGCAACTCAGCGACATGCTGTTCGATGTAGAAAACCAAGCGGATGTTGACCGACTGCATTTCTGGTGGATTCGTTCCGAAGAAAAAGGGGCCTTTGTAGGGCTCATCGGACTCGGCGATGAATTACAATTGCTGCAATCCTCTTACAACCTTGGATACTGGGTTCGTTCATCGTTCCAACGTCAAGGTATTGCGCTTGAGGCAACACGTAAAATTCTCCAGTGGTTGGAAAACAAAGCGCGAGAGAACCAGGAATTCCATCGCATCGAAATAACCGTCCACCCGCATAACGAACCTGGACTGGCTACTGCCAACCGCATTTGTGAAGAGTGGGGTGGAGAAATTATTGAGCAATTCATTGGCATCGAAATTGGCCAACGTACCGTCCCACATCGCTTGCACATCCTCGATTTGCCTCGAGGTGACGCGGCTTGAAGGCCACATGGCTCACCGTGGATTTCGACGATGAGCGCCATGTGCCTCGCTTTTCAGGCCATCCTACGCGCAGCCAGCACGACCAAGCACACATCGAGCAGACGGAACTCAACAAACAACTTTCAGAAACGTTCCAAATTGGCATGAATGGATTTGAGAAGTGGTTGAAGAAAAATACGCACCCAGTTACTTTGTTTGTGATTGCCGATTTGTTCATGAGCGAAGAGTTTTGTCAGTGGTTTGCTCAACTGTTGAAGTCACACCCCGAACGGTTAACGGTCGGTTGCCACGGTTTGAATCACAGATCTTGGTCTGCCTGGCCCGAAGATAGAGACGGCTTTTCACAGGCTCTGCAACAATCAACGCAGATTCTACAAAAGAAAGCTGGTGATGCCTTTCGCCCGTGGTTTCGAGCACCAGGTGGCTATATGGCTCCATGGATGGCTCCCGTTCTTGCCGAACAAGGATACGCGGTTGATTCCTCAATCAACCCTTCTTGGTTGGTGAAACGAAAAGCCGGTAAAGGGAACTCCTGGAATGATGTTGCTCAAGCGCTTCAAGAATCGAATCTTGTTTCCCGGCCGTGGAAAACGAGCCTCTCCCTGCCGATGAACGGGCCAGCACTTTCCTTGTTCCCGCTCTCGTTGTTGGCTCGACGGAGTTGGAAGAAAGCCCCGCCATCGATGGATGTGAAGGACGTTGACCGGACGGTTACAGATTCGAAAAAGGAGGTCACGACGTTGTATTGGCACCTCTTGGATCATGCCCGTAAAGAAGGCATTTGGAGCCCACCGTTCAGATGAATACAACGGCACCCTCGTGTGCACCAAACATTAAGTCAGCAAAATAGAAAGAGGTATAAACTGTTTACTAAACCTAGACATATGTCTCCCCTTCCATATATCGTTACCGTTCCTAAAAAGTCCTTCTTTGATGGACAACTAACGATTCCATGGGAATGTCATGAGTCTTATTCAGACCACTTTGATTTAGACAAGGGAGTCCAAACAAAGAATATTTTTTTGAAAATAGGGGGGAAAAAATACCCTGCGAAAATATCTAAGTCTTATCAAAAAAAACAAGATAGATTCGTCATTCATTTCATTTGGCGCCAGGAATATGATACAAAAAAGGCATTACGCAAGTTATTCATCTACAGTTTTGCAGCTACGATAAGAGGGAATAATCCCCAGTTAAAAGAATGTGTAAAGTTTGAGCACGCTAAAGAAAATGGTTTGTTAGAACGATCAATCACGTTCAAAGTGACTCCAATTGCACAACATAAAACAGATTTTGATGAGATGTTCATGTGGATGGAAGATAACGATTATTTTGATTTGTGGAAGAACAAAGACAAAAATAAGGAATCAAGAGAATATATTTTCCAATCACGACGAAAAGATCCCAAATGGTATCATGTGAACGAATTGCACGAACACAGCGATTCTACCTATGTGATATACTTACTGCATCATAGTAAAAATAATCAGTTCTATGTTGGTAAAGCCGACAAGTTGGGTACTCGCGTAAAAAAGGGGCATAACGGCAACAGAGATGGATTAGAACACGATTGGGATATGTTCTTGTATTTCCAGATTGAACCTAAGATCTATGAAAAATATGTGCTTGAATTAGAAGATTGGGCAATACGACTTTTTGCATCAGTCCTACCTAGTGATGTTTCGAAATTAAAGACAAAGCCAATTAAAAATAACAAGCTACAGATGGTGAATCGAGCGGCCTTAAGAAGAAAGTGACCATTGAGGACAATATGCTGGTTGAACTCAATTTGAGTCATGTTTATCCCTACAGATTCTTGCTTGTTTGATTGAGAGCGATGTGTAAGTGAATATCTTACGTTCACAACGGTTTCTTCACATACCCTTGAACTTAGTCAATGTATTCTCAACGGTTTGCAGTGGGCCATATGGAACCGTACGCACGAATAGCATCCACTGCAAGCCCTTGTGCATGATTCAATTGCCTACGAGGGTTAGCGCATTAACCCCTTGAAGACGAAAGACGACTGTTGTGTTTGTCTTTCAGATATTCAGAAATCATCTCGCCTGAAAATACATGCCAAAGCGAGAACAGAAGCCGTTGCGAGCATTCCAACAAACGGAATTTCTTCGGGGTCTTCCTCCTCCTGTGAATTGCTCTCAACTGGTGAAGAACTGTTGGTTTTGCCAATCCAGTAATCACCACCGGCTCCATCACCACCAGACCCCAACAGAACGAACGTGTTGAATTCTACATCACCAACTGCCTCTGATGGAGATGTCCATGTCAAATTCCAGACGGTAGTAGATTGGCCATCAGCGGTCTGAGTTGCTCCTTCATCCAAAATGTGTGAGTTTGGATCGCCAGCATTTGTTGTGATAACTCCTTGGCTCGCAATCATGCGGTAACCATTGGCATTGTTGTCCACAAGGGATCCGTTATCCATTGTTACAGTGATTGAATAGGTTGTATTCGAAGTAAAATTTACCGGGATCCCCTCTACGGAGAAATCAAACGAAGCGTTGTTTGGTCCCGAATCTTCAACACCATGACATGTGCATCCATTATCAGCCGCAGAGCCAATACCTGAAGGCATACTCGAACTGATTGGAGCAAATGAAAGTAAAAATACCAAACAAATCATCACGCACAACTTTTTCATATTTAATGCTGCACAACGATGTCATTTGAAAGTTGTCCCAAGAAACCAATTTAAGTCCAAATTTTGATGCATTTTAGATCATCTCTACACAACGGGCCCCCTTGTATATGCGGGCGACCACAACGGTACCCATGTGATTGTATAGGAACACAACCGGGGCCCTTAAGTTTAGATTCTACCGCTCAATATTTGTTGATGAGGAAAAAGTAAATCCTGGCCAAAAAATAACTATATACTTCCAATTTTTCATTATTGTTATGATTAAACCAAATCTGATGGCGTTTCTTATGATTTCATGCGTCATATTTGTCCCCGGATGTCTTGAGGACGACAACCCTCCGCTAACACTATCAGTAAATGTTTCACACTATCCCTCAACTTCGACTAGTGCTGAAGCAACAGCAATTGCCTCTGGTGGCGACGAAGATTATTCATACACTTGGTCGATCAATGGTATGACCTTGACCAGCGATAACTCGATTCAATACCTAGACAATCTTAACCTCGGTCAAAACACAATTTCTGTGACCGTTACGGACGGAGAAGGCGTATCACAATCTACAATGCAAACATTCGTTGTTGATGCTATGCCACTACGAGGTTCCATTAATGCGACTAGTAGTGATACCGTTGTCATTGCATCCGCCGAAGAGGTGACTGGAGGAGTTAGTCCGTATGACTATACATGGGATCTCAGGCGAGCAGACGGTTCTGAAATAACCACAGAGTATAATTCGGATTCGTTTTATCGTTCTTTTTGGCGTTCAGATTCTGGAGATTATATCCTTTCCCTTACAATTTTTGACGCTGCTGGAACCAGAATTGAGGACTCATACTCATTTACCATTAGGGAGTGGGATTCAGATTGGAAGGTTGAATTTACATTTGTATCTACACAGTTAGACGGGGTATATGGGGAATACGATGATGTTGATTTCCGCTATTATTTCGATGAACAAAACAGGGGTGAGTTCGAAGTTGGTCAATTATGCGAAACTTCGACACGAACTGAAGGGGATGGAGTAGAACAATCGCTAGGTAAATCCTGTACGTTTGATGTCCCAGACGAAGATTTCACTGCCAGTATCACTACTTGTGCAAACATTAACTACGATTCAAGTAATGAGGAAGTGGTAGATATTTATTCTGGAAATGCCCTCGCAAGTGATATGACTGGATGTATACTCGTAAATGATTATGAAATTAAAGAGTATAGACTTGATATGGATGTGCTTGACTCGGAAAACGGCATTGATGATCAAGACAACGGAGACAATCCTTGGAATGGTATTCTGAATATCAAATGGAAGCTCATAGACGATGGAAAATACCGTTCCTTTGATGCGACTACTGGTGATGACTATGTTTCTGCATCCGCCGAAGAGGTGACTGGAGGAGTTAGTCCGTATGAATATTCATGGGATCTCAGTCGAGCTGACGGTTCTGTAATAATCAGCTCGTCGGGCGGATCCTCATCGTTTTATCGTGGGGGCTTAGATTCTGGAGATTATATCCTCTCCCTTGAAATTATTGACGCTGCTGGAACCATTACTGAAGATTCATACTCATTTAGCATTAAGTAATGGGTTTCAGATTGAAAGGTTGAATTTACATTTGTATCTACACAGTTAGACAGGATATATGGGGAATACGATGACGTTGATTTCCGCTTTTATTTTGATGAACAAAACAGGGGTGAGTTCGAAGTTGGTCAATTATGCGAAACTTCGACACGAACTGAAGGGGATGGAATAGAACAATCGCTAGGTAAATCCTGTACGTTTGATGTCCCAGACGAAGATTTCACTGCCAGTGCCACTACTTGTGCAAACATTAACTACGATTCAAGTAATGAGGAAGTGGTAGATATTTATTCTGGAAATGCCCTCGCAAGTGATACAACTGGATGTTTACTCTTAAGGAATCTCGAATTTAATGAGAATAGACTTGACATAAGTGGGTTGAAAGACTACAACGGCATTGATGTTCAAGACAACGGAGACAATCCTTGGAATGATATTCCTGATATCAAATGGAAGCTCATAAACGATGGAGAATACCAGTAATCTACAAATACAACTGTTGTTTAAACTAAACATTTGTTTTGCAAACGTTCACGAGGGGTTATCCTCAAGACCTCGTGCACAATTCGCCTGTTTACAAGGGCTTTCAGTCCGTCCTATTCGTCCCTAGCGTTGTGAACGGCCCACAGAGAACCCTTGTGAATTTCTATTTCATGCACAAGGGCGTTATGGATGAACCCATGTGAACATATGCTGTTCGCTTAT
>Ga0206125_10005697_pt1 | contig 10406 bp, 8 predicted proteins | sample Helgoland_Spring_4_FD_148598 | JGI IMG/M metagenome (GOLD analysis project Ga0206125, IMG submission 148598) | Pelagic subsurface seawater microbial communities from Kabeltonne, Helgoland, North Sea - Helgoland_Spring_Bloom_20160331_1 | ecosystem: Environmental > Aquatic > Marine > Epipelagic ...
CACTATTCTTTGAACGGCCAGATTTTGGCGAAAGAGCGGTTCTTGTTCACTTAAAACTGAATAGCGAGTCGGAACCTGAAGATCCACGCGAATTTGAAGAGTTAGTGATATCTGCAGGGGGTGATCCAGTTGAGTTTCTCACTGGATCGCGCTCGGCACCTCACGCCAAGTTTTTTGTCGGCACCGGCAAACTTGACGAAATTTGCTCAGCGGTTAAAAGCAGCGATGCCGAGCTGGTTATCTTTAACCACAATCTCTCTCCCAGCCAAGAGCGCAATATTGAAGCCGAATTAAAATGTCGGGTTCTCGATCGCACAGGTTTAATTCTCGATATCTTTGCCCAGCGGGCGCGTACCCATGAAGGTAAGCTGCAGGTTGAACTGGCGCAGTTGCAGCACCTCTCCTCGAGACTGATTCGCGGCTGGACCCACCTCGAGCGTCAGAAGGGTGGTATTGGTCTGCGCGGACCAGGTGAAACCCAGCTTGAGTCGGATCGACGTATGGTCCGAGATCGGATCAAATCAATTCAGGCACGTCTGTTAAAAGTGCGCAAGCAGCGCGCCCAGGGTCGCCGAGCCAGAGATCGCGCTGAGATACCAGCGGTCTCCTTGGTAGGCTATACCAATGCGGGTAAATCCACGCTGTTTAACAAGCTGACTGAGGCCGATGTTTATGTCGCCGACCAGCTGTTTGCAACCCTGGATCCAACTATGCGCAAAGTCGATGTGGCCGAAAAAGGCCCGGTTATCTTTGCCGACACCGTAGGCTTTATCAGCCATCTTCCCCACCGCTTGGTCGATGCATTCCGAGCCACGCTGGAAGAGGCCGCCAATGCAGATCTACTGCTGCATGTGGTTGATGCTGCAGCCGAAGATAGAGCGACTAATATTAAAAGGGTAGAAGAGGTGCTCAAAGAGATTGATGCACATCGATTGCCGACATTGATGGTGTATAACAAAATCGATCTGCTCGAGGACTCTGTGTCGCGGATCGAACGCAATGCCGAGGGTCAGCCGGTAGCGGTGTGGCTTTCGGCATTGAATGACGAAGGCTTTGATCTGCTGTTTCAGGCGGTTAGCGAACGCCTCCCGGGTCAGCTGGTACACAAGACGCTGCACCTTTTGCCCAAGCATGGTGCACTGCGAGCAGCAATGTATAGCCACAAAGCAGTTTTAAGTGAACAGGTTGATGACAACGGCTGCATCAATTTAGAAGTTAAACTTCAGGAGATGGACTTTTCCCGTCTTCTCAAGGCGGCAGGGTTGAAGTTAGAAGATTTGGTCGCATTGTAATTAGTTAGAGTTATTCACTGGTTAGATAGTAGCTAGTTAAAGTTAAAGGATTTAGAATTGCGCCAGAGCTAACACAGCAGCTGGTTAATATTACTTATTTTGGAGATAGATTATGTCCTGGAACGAACCGGGTGGCGGTAAAGACCCATGGGGCGGCAACAGAAACAATGACGGCCCACCAGATTTGGATGAGGCGCTGAATGCGCTGAAGAAAAAGTTTAGTGGCTTTGGTGGCGGTTCCGGTGGCACCGAGGGCAAAAGCCTGTTGCCGGTTGTGTTTGTCGTTGTCATTATCCTGTGGGGCCTGATGGGCTTCTACCAGGTTGACGAAAAAGAGCAGGCAGTAGTTTTGCGACTGGGTAAATATCACGATACCGTTGGTTCTGGTCTGCACTGGAACCCCAAGTTGATCGATTCAGTGACCACTGTTCGAGTCACCGAAGAGCGGCAGTACTCTGCCCGTGGTTTGATGCTTACCCAGGATGAGAATATCGTCGAGATATCACTCACTGTGCAATACAACATCGCCGATGCCAAAGCCTTTGTACTCAATATTCGCGACCCGGAAATCAGTCTTAAGCACGCCACTGACAGTGCCCTGCGTCATGTTGTAGGTAGCACAGGTCTGGATGGTGTTATCTCTACTGGCCGTGAGCAAATAGCGCTGAGCACAGCCGAGAAGTTGCAAGAGTATTTAAATATTTATCGCAGTGGTATCAACGTGGTAAAAATTAATATCGAAGAAGCGCGACCGCCAACCGAGGTTAAGTCGGCTTACGATGACGTGATTAAAGCCCGTGAAGATTTAGAGCGCCTGGTCAACGAAGCCCAGTCCTACTCCAACGGTATTATTCCTGAAGCCCGTGGTGCCGCTCAGCGTATGCGCGAGGAAGCTGAGGGTTATAAGTCTCAGGTAGTTTCCAAGGCAGAGGGTGAAGCCCAGCGCTTCGTCAACTTGCTCACCGAGTACGAAAAAGCCCCAAAAGTGACCCGTGAGCGTCTCTACCTAGATGCAGTTGAGCAGGTCATGGTCAACAGCACCAAGATCCTTGTCGATGCAGAGAGCGGCAACAATATGCTCTATCTGCCCCTCGATAAACTTATCCAGCAGGGCAGTCAAACCAAGCTTAGAGATGACTCTACCAGCGAAGAGCTGATTGATCGAATCTCTAACCAGGTTATTGAGAAACTGCAGCGCAACGTAGAATCAAATTCGGAGAGAAGACGATGAGCAATTTATTAAAGTCTGTGATTACTCTGGCGGTTCTTTTGATTATCGCCAGCAGCACATTGTATGTTGTCAGCGAAACTCAGCGCGGTGTAAAACTGCGTTTTGGTAAGCTTGTTGAAGCCGATATTCAGCCCGGTATCCACGTGAAGCTGCCATTGGCCGATGATGTGCGCTTATTTGACGCGCGAATCCTCACCGTAGATGCACAGCCAGCGAGCTTCTTTACCGTTGAGAAAAAGCGCTTGATTGTAGATTCCTATGCCAAGTGGCGTATCGCCAATGTTGAGACTTACTACAAGGCCACTGGTGGCGTTGAGACAGTAGCTCACAACCGTCTGGCCAATCGTGTTAATAATGGACTGAGAAATCAGTTTGGTACCCGTACCCTGCACGAAGTGGTCTCTGGAGAGCGCGATGCGTTGATGGAAGATATTACCTCTGAACTCAATGCATCAGTGCGTGACAGTCTGGGTATTGAAGTTGTTGATATTCGAGTTAAGCGTATCGACCTGCCTCAGGAAGTTAGCAGCCAGGTATTCCGCCGTATGACCGCCGAGCGAGAGAAAGAGGCTCGCGAACTGCGATCAACCGGTAAGGAAAAAGCCGAAAGAATTCGCGCCTCAGCTGATCGTGAACGCACCATCGAATTGGCCAACGCCTATCGTGATGCCGAGCAACTGCGCGGTACTGGTGATGCAGAAGCGGCAGGTATCTACGCTGACGCCTATCAGAAAGATCCGGAGTTTTACTCGTTTATGCGCAGTCTCAATGCCTACAAACTCTCCTTTGCCAACAAAGGTGATGTGATGCTGGTTGCGCCAGACAGTGATTTCTTTAAATACCTGAACAAGCAGAGTGGTAAATAATCGGCGCCTGCGCCGATTATTCGGCTATCGCCAGAAATTTTAATGTAAAAATTTCTGACACATTGATAGCACTTTGTTAAAATCCAAAAAGCCGGGTTCGCCCCGGTTTTTTTGTGCCGATTTTGGGGATGCTTATTGTGGTTAATGGTCGTGCTTAAAGATATTGGTACAGCAATCTGCCTGATGCTAGTGTTAGAAGGGATAATCCCCTTTTTATCCCCAGCCAGATGGCGGAATATGGTCCAGCTGTTAGCCACGGTTGACGACAGAACCATGCGCGCAGTGGGCTTTTTTAGCATGTTAGCTGGCGCCGGCTTATTATTTTTATTGCGTTGAGACATATCCCCGCGGATATCGCTCAGCGTCAAAGGGTTTTACAGGTAGAGGTTTAAAGACCACCATGACAAATGCAGATCGTTGGTTACTGCCAGACGGTGTTGATGAGGTGCTTCCAGAGCGCGCTCAGGTAGTAGAGTATCTGCGTCGTCAACTTCTCGACCTCTACCACAACTGGGGTTACGACCTAGTAATCCCGCCAATGGTTGAATTTACCGATTCACTGCTCAGCGGTTCCGGTTCCGATCTCGACCTGATGACTTTCCGTATCACCGACCAGCTCAGTGGCCGCATGATGGGCATTCGTGCCGATATCACGCCCCAGGCAGCCAGAATGGATGCCCACAGCCTGCGTCGCGAAGGTCCCAGTCGACTCTGTTATGCAGGCACAGTTCTGCACACACGTCCGCGCGGCCCGCTGGAATCACGCACGCCCATTTCACTGGGTGTCGAATTGTTTGGCGAAGCCACTATGGCTGCCGATATCGAAGTGATCGAACTGTTCCTGCAAAGTTTAAAAACCTCCGGTGTTGAAAATGTACACCTGGATCTCGGCCATGTGGATATTTTCCGCGGCCTGTTGGCAGATGCCGACCTCAACCCAGATCTTGAATCTGAACTGTTTGAGCTTTTACAGCGCAAAGCCAGCCGCGAGCTAAGTCAGTGGATAGAATTCAATATCAGCGATCCGCAGCTGGCCAACTGGTTAAATATACTGCCGAGTTTGACCGGCAGTGTCGAAGTGCTAGCCGCCGCCAAAGAGAAGCTGGCCGGTGCTCCAAAAGCTGTGCTCGACGCTATAGCGCAGCTTGAAGCTGTTGTAGAAGCGATTGCAGACCGCGATGTTACTGTTTATTTAGATTTGGGCGAAATGCCCGGTTACCACTACCACACCGGTATCGTCTTTGCCGCCTATGTACAGGGTTACGGCAAGGCACTGGGAAATGGTGGACGTTATGATCACGTTGGTGAAGCATTTGGTCGCCCGCGTCCCGCAACAGGATTTGCATTTAATCTGAAGTCACTGGTGAGCCAGAGTGTCAGTGGCCACAGTTCTGTGCCCGGCATCTTTGTACCCTACAGCAGTAATCCCCAGGCAGCGGAGCAGACCGCTCTGTTGCGCAGTCAGGGCAACCGCGTGGTACAGGGTTTTGAAGGCCAGCACATTGACTACAGTGAAGTAAATTGTGATCGTCTACTTGTAGAAGTAGAGGGTCAATTTGTCATTCAAAAGCTCGCCTAAACGGACAGTTTTGGCAGCGTAATCTTTTCGAGCAAGCAATATTATGGGTAAAAATGTCGTTATTCTTGGTTCCCAGTGGGGGGACGAAGGCAAGGGTAAGATCGTTGATCTGTTAACCGATAAAGCAACCGTTGTGGCACGCTTTCAGGGTGGTCACAACGCCGGCCACACATTGGTTATCGATGGTAAGAAAACCGCACTGCACCTTATCCCTTCGGGTATTTTGCGCGACCATGTCACCTGTGTGATTGGTAACGGTGTGGTTGTCGCCCCAGATGCGCTGCTTAAAGAAATAGCCATGCTCGAAGAGCGCGGTGTTGAAGTGCGTGATCGCCTTAAAGTGTCCGGTTCTTGCCCGCTAATTCTCGGCTATCATATTGCTCTTGATCAGGCTCGTGAAGCCGCTCGTGGCAATGCCAAAATCGGCACTACTGGACGCGGTATCGGCCCCGCTTACGAAGACAAGGTCGCGCGCCGCGGACTGCGTCTCGGTGATCTGGCCAATATGGAACGCTTTGCGGTCAAGCTGAAAGAGGTCCTCGACTACCATAACTTCGCGCTTACCGAATACTACAAAGCTGAGCCAGTCGACTTTGATAAAACACTGGCTGAAGCCAAAGACTGGGCCGCTGCACTGCTACCTATGAAAGCCGATGTCACCAAGATTCTTCACGATGCCCGCAAAGCCGGTGCCGATATTCTGTTTGAAGGCGCTCAGGGTTCACTGCTGGATATTGACCACGGTACCTATCCCTTTGTGACCTCATCAAATACCACCGCCGGTGGTGCAGCGACAGGAACAGGTTTTGGCCCGCTGTATATCGATTATGTACTGGGTATTACCAAGGCTTACACAACTCGTGTTGGCTCAGGTCCTTTCCCCACAGAGCTGCACTGCGAGACCGGTACTTACCTCAGTGTTAAAGGTCACGAAGTTGGCACCACCACTGGCCGCGAGCGTCGCTGTGGCTGGTTTGATGCGGTTGCCCTGCAACAGGCGGTATTAATTAACAGTATCTCTGGCATCTGCCTGACCAAGCTGGATGTTCTCGATGGTTTGGAAGAGGTGAATATCTGTGTTGGCTATAAAAACAGCGCCGGTGAAGAAGTGGGCGTTCCCTCCCACTCGGATGACTTTGAAGGCCTTCAGCCAATCTATGAAACAATGCCGGGCTGGAGTGAAGTCACTGTAGGTGCTCAGGATATAGATAGTCTGCCGGCCAATGCCCGTGCCTATATTTCGCGCATTGAAGAGCTGGTTGGTGCACCGGTCGATGTAGTATCAACCGGCCCCGACCGTATTGAGACTATTGTCTTACGTCACGCCTTTGCCTAAAACAGGCTTAGGCACAGACCGACTAAACCGCCTACCACCAAGGCAATATTACTAAACAGGCTTAACACCATGCCTGGGCCTCGATTTTCGGGGCTTTCCAGATAGAGTCGCGAGTAAATATGGCGGCCGACAACAAATAAAATTCCCGGCAGTAAAACCCAGGTCTCGCTTACATATAGGCTGAAAATAACCGTAGCTGGAATAAATATCACCAGCTGTTCCATGGTATTTTGCTGGATCCGGTAGATTCTTTCCCAGCGCTCATTGCCTGTAGTCTTTGGTGCCTTGATATCATATTTTCCACGGCTAAAACCGGTGCGGCCAGTAAAGAAAATAAATTGCAGTAGTGCGACCAGAATAATTGCGATGCTGTATTCCATGATGATCTTCCTATTCTCCAGTTTGGTTTTATAACGTTCATTCAGTTATAGATGAAAACCTTAAAGCTATTGCAAATAATCCTAGACCAAAACTCATTTATGCACAGCCGAGTTTGGAATAATCAATAATCTGTCGCCGCGAGTCCAGCTGGAAGAGATAATCGGCACGGTCTGGCATCTCCGCAAGGCTAAATTCGGTGATGCGTTGGTAATGAGCGATAAACTCGGCAATCTGCGCTTCCGACATAATCCCTGAACGGTCGGCTTCGCTCTGCTCAGCCAAGCGCGCAATCATTTTCTGTTCCTGTTCTAAACGCCAGTTAAATACTGTGTCGAAAGAGGGCGCACGGAGCATTATCAGCTTATCAATACCGTTGAAAAGCGGCTGGTAATCTCTGGCCAAGGCATTGTTGACAAAGTTGCGCCAGCTGCCATCGGCATCCCGTTCCAGTTCAAGGCTATTAACCGCTTGCGCCAGAGCCTCTTCAGGCTGTGGCTTGGCACCTACACACCAGCCTTCAAAAATAATCACATCTACAGCGCCATCAACCAGATCGCAATCAGCATCCAAATGGCGGTCGTCGGTACTTTTATCAAAGCGTGGAATCAATGTCTGCCCAGATCCCTCTCTTAGGCTGTCGATGGTCTGTAGTGCCAGAGCTATATCATGGGTGCCCGGCACACCGCGGGTTTTTAGCAGTGGATGGACAGTGGCAGCGAGGTTTTTTCGCTCGGCGCGAGTCAGGTAAAAGTCATCCAGCGAGAGTGAAACCGTCTTCAGGCCCTGCTCAGCGAGCATGGTGCACAGATAGTCAGCGAGGGTCGATTTACCCGAACCCTGAGTACCATTGATACCGATAATAAAGGCTGATTTACCCGGTTTCTTAAAATCTTCCACTAGAGGTGCAAACCATTTGTTGGCACTGTCGAGGTAGCTGTCGGGAAGTTGGTTGCGCTGAAGAAACTGTTTTTCTACGGGGGTCATAAAAGTGCTCTGGTTCTCGGTGGTTTTAGGGATTCGTACTTTGATAAATCTTCAGATAAAAGTAGAGAGCTGTTTCCGGTTTATCTGGTTTATCAGTAATGGGAATGCAGAAGCTATGCATAAGCGCTGTAGCTTACAGCGCTTATGGGGGGAGAACAATCCAAAAGGGTATACCTAGGGATTCAGTTACTCAAGGCATTCCCTGGAACGTTTTATACAGGACTGGCAGTCATTGCTGCGCAGTGAGCACATACGGGTACATTGATGAAATTTCATGGCGCAGCTGCGGGTCAGGTGATTGACTGTTCGGCTGCTGCACTGTTGGGGAATATTATCTTCCGATACGTAAATAATATGCCGTTCGACCAGATCACAATAGTTATTTAACAGGGTAGCGGTTGAGTCGTTTGGTTCGGCCTCGGCCTCTTTAAGCAAGGCATTAATTGTCTCTCTCTGCGTGAAAACCGCACTGTGGGTCAGGGTGTAGTAATCCAGTTTGTAACTGTGTTGCGTAGAATTTGTAGCACATCCGGTTAATACGCCGGACAAGATTAGAGTGGTCAAGAGTAGTTTTAAAGACACCATTAGCTTCACGATTTTAGCTCCTTGCTATTAAATTATTGCTCTTAGATTCTTGTATTTAGTTCTAAGGAGCCCCGTGGAGCTCCCTGATTCTTTTTGCAAAATAAGCACTTCCTAGTTGCGCCGCGCTCTTTAGATTCTACGTCAGGCATGGCGTGTTGCTCTAATTTTGAATATGCCAAGCTTGGCTAGCAAGGTCAAGAGGAATTTGAGCAAACCGTTATGCAGCGCCCAAACGCAGATTCAATCTACTACGATGAGTTTTTACAGTTTCAGGAAAAACTGCAAAAGCGCATAGTGACGTTGCGCAATAAACGTAATCTGGTTCAGGAAGATATGGCCGACTACGAACTTTCGGTTCGTCAATATCAGCGTATGGAGCAGGATCCCACAGCCATAGTTTCTCTCTGGCAACTGTTTAAAATCGCCAAAGCTCACAATCTCAGTATTGACGAGTTGTTGGACTTAGATTAAATCTGTTTTTTTCCATTACCTTTTTTTATCTCCTTACTGTCATAATCTCCAGATAAGCTTGTAAAAAAATGTCTACATCTGGAAAAACTATGAATAAATCACTGTTACTTCTTCCTCTCGCTGTCTTGCTACTTCTTGGCGGATGGTTGATTACTAACAATACTGAGATTAAAACCACGAGTGTCAGTGACAGCATTAATAGTCAGTCGATTGACAGTGCGCTTCGCAATACAACCACCAATAGCTGGTACACAGAATCGGCTGCAGCAGTGGCCCAAAGCAATAGTCATATTCAACGTATAGCAACCCAGCCCGGTTCAGCAAAAAATATTATTCTATTTGTTGGCGATGGTATGGGTGTGTCGACGGTAACAGCGGCGCGTATTCTCGACGGTCAGCAGAAGGGCATGTCCGGTGAGGAGAATAGCCTTAGCTTTGATCGCTTTCCCTTTGTTGGCCTGTCTAAAACTTACAATGTAGATGCGCAGACGCCCGATTCTGCGGGAACCATGACCGCTATGATCAGCGGTGTTAAAACCGATGCCGGCACTCTGGGTGTGGATGAAGATGTTGTCCGCGGGGACTGCGAATCAGTCGCTGGAAATCAGCTCTTTACCGCCCTGGAGCTGGCTGAGATCGCCGGACTATCCACTGGTATTGTCTCTACTGCGCGTATTACCCACGCCACCCCGGCGGCAACCTATGCCAAATCTCCCGAGCGCGATTGGGAAGATAATTCTATGCTGCCAGACGCAGCAATCGCCGCTGGCTGCGAGGATATCGCCTCGCAGCTGATTAATTTTAAAGCCAACCTCCAAGCCAGATATGGCGGCGCGGCTAATGATCATGTAACAAATGGCATAGAAGTAGTTATGGGCGGTGGCCGCCGTCATTTTTTACCCAACATTAAATCCGCCAACAGCGCCGACGCCACCAGCGAGATAGAAGGGGACCGCACCGACGGCCGCAATCTGGTGGAAGAGTGGGGCAGTCTCTACCCATCCGGTGTCTATATTGAAGACAGAGCCGGTTTTGACGCTCTGGATGGTGAAAATACCGAGTATCTGTTTGCGCTGTTTAATGAATCCCATATGCGCTATGCCGCAGACCGTAAAAACGATATTGGTGGCGAACCCTCACTGACCGAGATGACCGCTACGGCGATCGATATTCTCGACAATAACCCCGAGGGTTTCCTACTGGTGGTTGAATCCGGCAGAATTGATCACGGCCATCATGCCGGCAGTGCCTATGCCGCTCTCAGCGATACCATCGAATTTTCCCGCGCTGTTCAGGCTGCTATCGATGGTACCGATGCCGAGGAGACATTGATTATTGTTACCGCTGATCACAGTCATGTATTTACCATGGCGGGTTATCCCAAGCGCGGAAATCCAATACTCGGCAAGGTGGTCAGTATAGGCTCTGATGTGCCGGCACTGGCTGCAGATGGGTTGCCATATACCACGCTGGGTTATGCCAATGGTTTGGGTTTTAGGGATATGTCGGATCAGACAGATGCAGATCGTAGCTACCACAGTGGTCCAGTTGCCGGTCGCCATGATCTGAGCGAAGTAGACACTGAAACCGCCGGATTTCATCAGGAAACATTGGTGCCTAGAGAGTCAGAGACCCATGGCGGCGAGGATGTGGCGATCTATGCCACTGGTCCCGGTGCCCA
>Ga0206125_10005700_pt1 | contig 10404 bp, 21 predicted proteins | sample Helgoland_Spring_4_FD_148598 | JGI IMG/M metagenome (GOLD analysis project Ga0206125, IMG submission 148598) | Pelagic subsurface seawater microbial communities from Kabeltonne, Helgoland, North Sea - Helgoland_Spring_Bloom_20160331_1 | ecosystem: Environmental > Aquatic > Marine > Epipelagic ...
TTATGAAACTTGTATATGAGGTTCTTGAAGAGTATAACAAGGCCCGAACAAAAGCAGACCGTGTAAGGATCTTGCAACAAAACGAAACTTGGGCTCTCAAGGACATTATTAGGGGCACTATGGATACTAGTGTAGAGTGGAATTTGCCAGGAGGCGATCCACCTTATGTACCAAATCGCCCTGAAAGCACCCCGTCAAATCTTTTTAGAAGGCACAAAGGTTTTATCAACTTTGTCAAAGGAGGGCCAGGTGATCGTCTGCCCAAAGTAAAAAGAGAAAAGCTGTTTATCGGCCTTCTTGAATCGATTGACCCAAATGACGCTAAACTTGTAGTGTCCATGATTAATAAGGAGAAACCTGTAAGACAGTTAACAAGGCCCATTGTAAATGAAGCCTTCCCTGGCTTACTCCGAGATGAATAGTGATTACATCATAACTCAACTTCAAAGGCCCATTGCTTGCAGTGTTGGCCTTTTTTGCATTAAGGAAACTAAAAATATGATTTCAGCACAAATTGAACGTCTAAGAAAAGATTCGAGAGAATTAGGCTCATATATCAAGAAACTTGAAAAGAAAGGCAGAAGTGATCTCATTCACAAGGTCTCTAAGAAACAACAGTTCATTGACCAACATATCGAAGACGTCCTTACCGTGATAGACAATCGGCGTGCAAATTAATTAAATTAGGGGGTTTACATCTCCACCAAGGTATGGTATAATAAATAAACTAATTTTGGTGGAGATGGTATACCATGAATATTTTTATCCTAGACAAAGACCCAGTGGTCTCAGCACAGCTACAGTGCGACAAACATGTAGTCAAGATGATTGTAGAGTCAGCTCAAATGTTATCTACAGCACACAGAATGCTAGATGGTTATATGGAAAAACGTCCATCTAAATCTGGTAAACGCATGGTTAAATACTACGTACATACAGATCCATACCTAGAAGAAAATCTGTACAAGGCAGTTCATCACTATCACCCTTGTACCGTATGGACTTGTGAAACTAATTCTAATTACAATTGGCACTATAAACACTTTGTTGCTCTATGTGACGAATATACTTATAGATATGGAAAAGTACATGCTACAGATACTAAGATGCGTACTTTACTTAAACGTCCACCTGTAATGACTAACTACAGTAATGATATAACACCATTCAGACTTGCAATGGCAGACTATCCAGAATGTATTGCACTTGGTGATCCAGTAGAAGCATATCAAGCCTTCTATCAAACCAAGCAAGACCGTTTTACAATGGCTTGGACTAAGCGTGATATTCCGGAGTGGTTTAATGTTCGGGCAGCTTAAATACAAAGTTGTTGAAGAAATAAAATTTGGTGATCCTAAAGCACCTGGAACTTGGCTTCGATTAGAAGTAAGTGAGAAGGGCAATCATGTTATAAGACTTTGGTCCGGAGCCGGTAAAGATAGGCAATGGAAAGTCATGTATAGATACAATGTTGAAGATAATTGGAACTCATGGAAGAAACTATTTAATGCCAAGCTACACCCTAAAAAATCAAAAGGACGAAAGACACGATGTGATAATGTCGTGGACGGAACTCCAAAGTCACCTAGAAGAAAATCCAAACCTAAAGCTAGTACCAAGCACACCAAAAATAGTAAGTCAGCAGGGAACAAATCTAGGAAAAACAAGTGACGGATATAAAGACTTGTTAAAAAATATGAAAGCACATGCTGGTGAAGGGTCTAATATAAAAACATGAGTAGAAAAACTACAAAAAGTATGTTGCTCCGTCTTGATGATATGGCAACGTTTAAACCTATCACAGAAAATCAAAGCCTTGCTGTAGAGTCATGGGACGAGGGTGATAATCTTATCTTGTCTGGTTCAGCTGGTACTGGTAAGACATTCTTGGCTATCTCACTTGGTCTTGAAGATGTATTAGACAAAGAGACTGAGTATGAGAAACTTACTATCGTAAGATCAATCGTACCTACACGTGATATTGGATTTCTACCTGGCAACGAGGAAGAAAAGAAAGATGCTTACACAGCACCGTATCGTGGCATTCTTACAGAAATCTTCCAAGATAAACTAGCATGGCAAAAATTAACTGTTGCTAATGCAATAGACTTTGAATCAACATCTTTTATAAGAGGTGTGACGTTTAGAGATACTATTATTATTGTAGATGAAATGCAGAACCTAACCTTCCATGAATTGGATTCTGTAATCACAAGAATTGGTGAAAACTGTAAGATTATATTCTGTGGTGACTTCCACCAATCAGACTTCCGCTTTGAAGATGAGCGTGATGGTCTGCCTAAATTTATTAATCTAATTGAACAACTAAAAGATTTCAGTACAATTAACTTTGACTGGAAAGACATAGTTAGGTCAGGTATCGTCAGAGATTATATCATGACCAAGGAGATGCAAGGGAACTTCTAATTATTATGAAAAAATTTATTCACGAAAAGGTTGACTTAGGTTATGATGATCTTAAAGCAATTACCCTACCGAGTGGTAGAACATATATCGACCCAGAAGGTAACCGATATCCTAGTATCACCACTGTACTCTCAGTACTTAGTAGAGACTCAATACAAAAGTGGCGACAAAGAGTAGGCGAAGCAGAAGCTAATAAAATATCACACCGTGCTTCTACAAGAGGTACGGCAGTTCATGATATTGTTGAGAAGTATCTTGATAATGAAGTTGATCTAACTAAATATACATTTGATGTGATACAAAGTTGGAAAAACTTGCAACCTATTCTTGACGAACGCCTTAGTGTAATCTATGAACAAGAATGTCCTTTATATTCCAAATATCTTGGAGTTGCTGGTAGGGTTGACTGCGTTGGTGTATTTGATGGAGTACCTAGTATTATTGATTTTAAAACATCACGTAAATTAAAAAAGCGTGAATGGGTTACAAACTACTTTCAACAGGAAGCCGCATATGCTATAATGTGGGAAGAACGCACTGGTATGCCTATTACAAATCTTGTAACTATTATGGATGTTGATAATGAACAGCCTGTAGTATTTAAAGAACATAGAGATGAATGGGCACCAAAACTATTAGAAACTATTGAACTATATCATTCAGAAGAAAGAAAAAAACCTTTATGAATATCTTCACCACACTTAATCTAAGAACTGAGTTTGAGTCAATTGTCGGTTTTGGTAAAAAGTATGATTTACCTAGCCACAATAGTGATATAAATAGCCTTGTATTCTTTATTGATGAAGGATATAAGAAAAATAGATTCCGTAAGAATTATGATCGTGCACTTGAAATAGCGGAAATTATATTGAAAGAACACGATGGGCAAGACACTAGAAAAAGGATCAATATTTGAGGAGGCAGACAAAGACGGTGATGGTATAGTCACTGACGCAGAGTTTGCACAACACGAACGGATGATCCGTTTAGAAAATGAAGATAAGAAAGAAGACGCTCAAAGAGCCATGACTTGGTTTGCTTTGTTTGGTATGCTTCTATATCCTTTTGCTGTTATGGGAGCAATTGCTTTCGGAGGTTTAGAAGCTGCAAAGGTACTAGGTACTATGTCTGCTACATACTTTGTATCCGTTGCTGGTATTGTTGGCGTATTCTTTGGTTCACAGGCATACTCAAAAGGTAAAAGCGACACTCCTAAAAAATAAGGTTTATTATGAAAAAGTTGATATATCAAGTCTACACTGGCAAAGCATCTAGGCTATATGATTGGTGTACAGATAGTGTAGAACAATATGCAAAAAGAATAGGTGCTGATTATATACAGCTTAACGTACCTGTTCTTAAAATTAAACCAGATCCATTTGTTACAAATAGAAGTAAAGAGTCATACGAAAAGTATGGTGGCTTTTTACCTATCTATGAGAAAGAGAATGCATTTAAATACTTTGATCGATATGATCAGATTGCTATTATTGATGCAGACATCTATATCAGAGATACAGCTCCCGACATATTTAATTCAATAGAACCAGATGCAGCATTTGCTGGTGTCTATGAACGTGAGATGCCAGTCACACCACAATATAGTGCTAAGATTAGAAACTACTCAAGAATGCAATATGGTCAGTTTGAGCAACACTTTGATTTTAATCACCCACATGGTGCTCCATTTATGAATATGGGTATGATGCTTATGAACAAATCTTTTCAACCATATCTAAAAGGAATGGGCCCTAAGGAGTGGCTAACACAACCTGCCTTTAAAGGTTTTATTGATGGTTTAGGAGCATGGAAATGGTCTACTGACCAAACATTACTTAACTGTTTTGTTAACTCTTCCAGGATGAAAGTAACTCATTTAGATTATAAATGGAATGGATTATATACTGCAATTCCAGATGATAAGATTAAAGACTGTCACTTTGTTCATTTCTTCTTAAAAGATAAACTACCTGACCGTGGGGAAAATATAGAGGAACTGAAACGAATATGTCAAATATAATTCTACAGCACTTTGATGGTGAGTTAAGAGAACTTGATAAACTATCAATGGAAAATATTCAAGAATATGCTAAACTTGTTGGAGCAGACTATAGATTAATTACTGGTCGCCCTTTTAATCCAAGTCTTACTTCACCTTGTCAAAAAGTTTATATGTTAAATGAAGAGTTTGATTCTTATGATCAGGTTCTAATGCTTGACATTGATATGTTTGCACCAAAGGGTATGACTACAAATATATTTGAAGAAACTGGTGTTGGTCTCTATGCTGAAATACAACAGAGTTTGCATAGAAAATTATACAATAACTATACAATGATTTCTTCTATGGAGTCACCTTATTGGGGTGGTGCTATCTATAAAATGGATCTGGAAATGCGGCAGAAAATGCGCAAGTATTCCAAAACTGATGAACATTGGATGAGTCATTTTAATCAACCCTATCATTTTGAAGATGAGGGTATTATGCATGTATATGCTACAAGATCAGGAATTAAATTTACTCGTGATATGATTTTAGATCGAAAATGGTGCCAGTGTAGCTTCCTGCCTAATCCACAAGATGCAGGTTTTATTCATATTAGAACTAAAGTCACACCAACTGGACCTAAAAGAACAAAAATTCTTAACTATAAAGCATTAGAAGAACAAGGAATATTATGAGAAATTTGATCTATCAGTATTGGACTGGAAACGTACCATATTATATTGGTAAATCTGTAGAGATGATGCGAGAGTATGCAAAGAGCATTGGTGCAGAATATAGAGTTGATATCAATGATAACTTCTTTAGTGGTTCGCATGCTCAATACTCACAAGCATTGAGACCAATCCATGATACAGAATTCCATAAGTATGATAATGTTCTTTTCTGTGATATGGATATATTTACAAAAGCTACAGAAAACATCTTTGAAGAACCTAACGAAGGTTTCTCTATGGCTGAAGAGATTGGTCAAACTGATCTAAGAGAACATGCTACTGGTCCTATTAATGGCACTCAAGATAAAATCTGGCGTCAACATATGCTTGAGCTATATAATGCTAAAGTACCATTAGATGAAAAAGGTAGAGTTATTACATTTAATACTGGCGTTGTAATGTATACTCAAGAGGCACTTGCACTTGCAAAAGATAATTGGATAGACTATGAGACATATGTAAAAGATTGTCGACGCTTCTTTAAGTTTTACCAAATTGATCAGAACTATCTAAACGCAATGGCATTTATGGGCCCTGTTAAGTTTACTCAACTAGATGGTAAATGGAACTCACAGTTGTATTATATCGGAAACAAAGTTCCAAGAGATATACTAGATAATAGGACAGAAGAAACTCAGTTTGTTCATTGTCAATTAAGAGGCCGTGATAGCTTAACAGATGATAAAATATATGATATAATGTATAAAGATGTAGATAATTGGAGACACCGAAATGATTAATGCTGAACTAGGCCATGTAAAAACACTTAGAGAATTTTATACTGAAATTAGATCGCAACAAGAAGCCGCTCACGGAGATGACTATTGCGCTCAACATGATGCTTTAATGAGATTGTTTAATAAAGAAGGTTGTATTTCATATAAAGAAATTGGTACACACCAAGGTGGTACAGCAGCTGCAGTTATGCAAACTTGTGTGTCGTATATGGAACTGGTTGATATTGATATGGGTAAGTATCGTAAGTTCCTAGCTCCTATTGCTTCTAAGTATTGTAAAGATAATGATATTGAATTAATTGTAAAAGAAACAGATTCACTAGGGCTTGGTGCTATTGGTAAAGTATGTGATGTAATTCTGATCGACTCTGTACATAAGCGACCACATATGGAAGCTGAATTAAAGATGCATGCTCAGTTTGCAAAAAGATATATTGTATTCCATGATACCAGTGCAGTACCTGCTCTATATGAAGGTATCGTTGAGTTTTGTAGACTAAACCCTTTTGAGATTATTGAACGTGGTACTGAGAATGTAGGTTATACAGTTATTAAGAGAAAGTAATGAAAGCCTTTGTTATTACAATTGATGGTCACTCTGAGTCTGAAAGGGCTTCACAAGTCTGTATTGAATCATCTTGGAAAGTTAAGAATGAATTTTCTATAAACAGATATGAGGCATCTACACCAATAAATGCAATAGATCAGATGAAAGAATTTGATATAGATTGGAATTACCCATGGCAAGGTAAAGTGCATGACTTTGCTTCAGGTCTTATTAAGAGTGCATATCAGACAGCAAATCCAAAAGCACGTATTGCTTGTGCTATGAGCCATTTTAGATTATGGACAGACTGCTATGATATTGGTGAAGACTTTCTTATCCTTGAACACGATGCATACTTTACTACCGGACTTAAAAAACCAAAATTAGATGCAATACTTGCTTCAAGATTCGATGTTATTGGTATTAATAATCCTTTAGGTGCTACTCGTAAATCCCAACAGTTTTATGCTCAGATGCAATCAAGTAAGAATGATGTACTAGATGTTCCTATAATTGATGCATTTAATATACCACAAGGGCTTGCTGGAAATAGTGCATATATACTTAAACCAGAAGGAGCTGAAAGGCTTCTCAGATTAGTTTACCAATATGGCTTATGGCCTAATGATTCTATTATGTGTAGACAATTGATGCCTAGTCAACTAGGTGTTACTAGAACATCCTATACTGCAATACAACATACACGGAGTACGACTACACAATGAAGGCTTTTGTAATTACAATAATGAGTGAGAATAAATCCGTTGAAATGGCGCAGAGATGTTGTGCATCATTTAAGAGACATAACCCTGATCACGAAATAGAAGTGTTTACTGCTATTACACCAGAAGATCAACCATTTAGTTTGGCTGAGAAATGGAAAATACCATTAGGGAGTTTTATGGAAAAGTATTCGAGATACGATAGATGTGTTTCTGCTTTTCTGTCACATATGTCTTTATGGAAAAAATGCATTGTTCTGAATGAACCAATCATTATATTTGAACATGACGCCATTACAGTCGCACCTATACGCATATCTTATCCTAGAGGCATTATTAATATAGGTAAGCCTTCTTATGGTAAGTTTAAAACTCCTCAACTAGGCATAGGACCTTTGGTCTCAAAACAATATTTACCTGGTGCTCACGCTTATGTTATTACGCCACAGTATGCTAAGTTGCTATGCGAGATGGCTATAATGGAAGCTGCACCAACAGACATTTATATTAACAACAATAGATTTGCTGGTCTACAAGAAATGTATCCATGGCCAGTAGAATGTGATGATACCTTTACTACGATACAGAATGAGACTGGTTGTTTGGCTAAACATAATTATGGCGGCGGTAGATCCTATGAAATCATCTAAACTTTTTATTACAGGTTGTAACAAAACACACTCTTGGATGTTACCTTGGTTTCAAGATAATTTCTATAAACATAATCCAGATGCTGAGTTGATGGTATTTAACTTTGATACACTTTATACTGATCTTGAAGGTTGGTTTAAGAAGCCAGCTGTAATGATCCATGCTTCTACTCTTGCTGATAAGGTATGCTGGCTCGATACTGATTGTGAAGTAAAGGGTAACTTAGATGGCATTTTTAATTATGTACAACCAAATAAACTCACAATGGCTATTGATCAACCATGGACTACAAGAAGACCAAATCGTGGCAATTGGTACAACTCTGGTGTTGTAGCATTTCAAGGTCAGCCTCTTATCTTATCTGAATGGCATAGACACATTGTAGAAAAACTTACTAACGAAGTTGGTGATCAAGAAGTTTTAAATTGGATGCTAGGTGGAGACACACTTAGGGAATTACAATATATTGCACATATGCCTCGACTATATAACACACTAAGAATAGATTTTATTGATAATACAGCCCCTAAAAACCATAAGATAGCACACTGGACTGGTCGTAAGGGTAAAGACAAGATAAGAGAATTGATGAATGGTTGATGTTGCACACGTAATTGGTAATGGTAAATCCGCAGGATACTTTGATCACAATGCAAAGGGAGTAAGAATTACATGTAATCTGCCTCCTATGGCTGTACAGAATGTATTTGCAACTATTATGGTAGACTTTAAAATGATGAGGGCTATTCAAGAAGGTAGTGTTCAAGTTCCCGGCAATTGGGTTTTAGGTCAAAGACCTAAGATGCATATGGAACAACATAGTTCATTTTACATTAAACACTCAAAACAGATCCGTGAATTTTATACTGCACTCCCTAGCTATGTAAGAAACTATACAGATTTTAATTGTGGTCATATGGCAACTCACTATACATGTACTAAGTTTACTCCTAAAGAGTGCAATATGTATGGCTTTAATTCTATCTTTGACTTTGATGTAAGTAGCAGTACTGATCTATACATGGAGTCTGATCGTAGTAATCTCAATAATAATAGACTTGTGAACAACTGGCGAGGTGTGTGGCCAAATATATTCAGAGAATTTTCTGATACTGAATTTAAGATATATCACAAGCACGATCAAATTAAGTTTAATTTACCAGAAAATGTTAAAATAATCGTACCATAGGGTTTACATTATTGTAGAATTGGTTTATAATAAATAATCTAATGAGCAATAATAGAAGGACGTCATATGCTTGCTACTATACCACCCTCGGATAGTGATGATCCATGTGACGATTGGTCGGGATATGAAATTGTCACCAAAAAGAAAAAAGAAGTCAAAGGCCCAGATGGAAAGGACCATGCTACAAATATGTAGCGAAAACATTAATTTATATGTTCCTTGGTACATCATGGCTGCATATGCATATTATGTAGAAGATGATCCAATCTTAGAGGATTATATCTTTGATAAAATGGCAACAAAGATATTAACTCATTATGATGAAATAGAACACTTCCATAAACATCTCTTAACTAAAGATGCTTTGGCTGCTGGAACATACCTTGGAGAATATCCATCAAGAATAAAAGGAGCATTAGATGAAGTCAGACACGCCGCAGATTCTGTATCATGAATGGTTATTGTTGAAAGAAAAAGAACTTCGCGAAGAAAAAGAAGCAAAAAAACACTTTACATCTAAATAAACATATGGTATAATATACAAGTCAGAAGGAGATATGTAATGACTGCACAAGCTATCCGATTGGAAGAACTAAGAAAACTCTTATCCAAGAATGGTTATGAGTTTATGGTAAAAGATCAAGATGGTAATATTGCGCAGTTAAACATTTGGATAGGAGAAAAATAATGCAATTCAATCCTGAAAACATGACTGAGCAAGAGAAAGAAGTCAATAAGGACATTCTCTTATGGGCTTCACAACAGCCTGCCGAAAAGTTAATGGGCAAAATGGGCGATAAAAGACTTATCGCTGAAGCATATTGGAAAGAAAAGCTAGGAGATACATTATGAAAACACTAACACTTATTACTGCACTAGTTGCAGCCACCCCTGCAGTAGCAGATAAAGTTACTGCAAATGTTACAGATCGTTTTAAAACTGTCTATGAAGATGTCCCTTACACAAAGAATGAATGTGTAATGGTTGATAAACCTATATATGGTACAACAGTTAAAGAAGGTGATGCCGCTGGTGGCGCCCTACTAGGTATGATCCTAGGTGGACTTGTTGGTAAAGGTGTTTCTGGTGACGACGGCGGTGCTGCAGCTGGTGCAGTAATCGGTGGTTTGATTGGTGCTGATAAAGGTTCTAAACCTCAGCGCAATAGAACAATAGTTGGTTATGAGACTAAGCAGGAATGCACTGAAGTCACATATTATCGTTCAGTAGAGCGTACGGTGTATGATTACTCTGTAATGGAATTCGAGTATAAAGGTGAAGACATTACTCTTACCTTTCGTAAGTAAACAATAGGATACGTAGCTCAGCTGGATAGAGCAAGTGCCTTCTAAGCACTAGGTCAGAGGTTCGAATCCTCTCGTATTCGCCATAATAAAGGAAAAGCAAATG
>Ga0206125_10005710_pt1 | contig 10392 bp, 10 predicted proteins | sample Helgoland_Spring_4_FD_148598 | JGI IMG/M metagenome (GOLD analysis project Ga0206125, IMG submission 148598) | Pelagic subsurface seawater microbial communities from Kabeltonne, Helgoland, North Sea - Helgoland_Spring_Bloom_20160331_1 | ecosystem: Environmental > Aquatic > Marine > Epipelagic ...
CTCCCGCTAGTCTAAATGTCCTAATGAGCGTCACCCCAACAAAGGAGCGTCACCTCAGCAACGGAACGTCACCCCAGCGAAGGAACGTCACCCCAACAAAGGAACGTCACCCCAGCGAAGGCTGGGGCCCATTCACCCATAAAATAGATTCCAGCCTACGCTGGAATGACGACTCTTAGCACTGTCGCCACAGCGAAGGAACGTCACAACAGCAACGGAACGTCACAACAGCAACAGAACGTCACAACAGCAACAGAACGTCACCCCAGCGAAGGAACGTCACAACAGCAACAGAACGTCACCCCAGCGAAGGCTGGGGCCCATTCACCCATAAAATAGATTCCAGCCTACGCTGGAATGACGACTCTCAGCACTGTCGCCACAGCGAAGGAACGTCACAACAGCGAAGGAGCGTCACAACAGCAACAGAACGTCACAACAGCAACGGAACGTCACCCCAGCGAAGGCTGGGGTCTATACTAAGGATCAAGAGCAAAGGAATACAAACATGCAAAATGACATGCAAAACACCCAGTCACTTGACAGTGAAATCGACCTGCGAGAAATCGCCGCCGTCCTCTGGGCAGGAAAAAAAGTAATCATCGCCGTCACAGCATTCTTCGCCGTAATTGCGCTAATCATCGTATTGCTAATCCCCAACCAATACCAAGCCACAGCGGTAGTCTCGCCGGCACAAAGCGGCAATAACTCGATGTTGGGCGCCATGGCCTCGCAATTTGGAGGGCTCGCCTCCTTAGCCGGAATAAAGGTCCCAGGGGAAGAGGGCGGAGAAACTCAAGCCGCCATGGAAATAATACAATCATGGAGCTTTATTGAAGAATTTATCAAAACCAATAGCCTTGAACCACAGGTGTTCGCAGCAGATGGCTGGGATAGAGAAACCAATCAACTCAGTTATGACAGCAGCCTCTACGACAACCAGCAAAAAAAGTGGGTAAGAACCCCCCCGGCCAATAAAACCATTGAACCCACCAGCTGGGAACTCTACCAAGAATTTTCAGAGTATTTAGCCGTCTCAACTGACAAAACAACAGGCATGATATCCATCACCATCGAACACTATTCGCCAGTACTCGCCAAGCAATGGGTAGATCTCTATGTCACCACTATCAATGATTATATGCGTACCAGGAAACTCGAACAGGTCAACAGCAATATCGAATATCTCGAAGCACAAATAGAGAAAACCGCCATTGCCGGCATGAAGGAAGTGTTTTATCAAATTATTGAAGAGCAGATAAAGAACAAAATGCTTGCAGAAGCCAGCCCCGAATATGCCTTTGTCACCGTCAGTTATGCCATGCTGCCAGAAGAAAAATCAACACCAAAAAGAAGACTTATCTGTATATTAGCCGTACTTCTGGGAGCGATGGTATCAATCTTTGTAGTGCTGATACTGCACTACAGCAAACAGCCCACCAGCAACAATTGAGTGGGAAATAGCTGATCAAAAACAGTCACCAAATATTAACCGCAATTATCAAAAAATAAACTGGCAACTCAAGCAGTTTGTACTACTTTTAAAGCATCGTTCATGGATTGTACGGTGGGGCCAAAAAAACAGGCCCAAGTCATATAAAAGCAGGAGCTCATGACAGGCTCCTGCGGTAGCCTGTCAGGAGAAAAATCATGATTATGGACAACCAAGAATATTACTACCGCACCCTCAAGTTACTCCAAAAAACCCCCGAACTAACCCAGCGCCAGATCGCCGAAAAACTCGGCGTCAGTCTAGGCAAAGGCCATTACGTGGTCAAAGCCCTTATTGACGTTGGCTTCGTCAAAATCCTCAGCTTTCAAAAATCCGATAACAAAATTGGCTCAATGTACAAATTGACGGCAAAAGGCGTCCGTGAAAAAGCACGGCTAGCCAAGCGATTTTTGAAGTACAAGCAGGAAGAGTACAAGCAGTTGCAGAAGGAGATTCGATCGTTGAAGGGTGAGGTTAATAGTTAGGAATGAATAATTATTTATGAAAAGAAGTTTAACAAGATTATTAAGAATATTATTCATATTGATTATTAGGTTAATTGATGGGTATACAAAGGCTAAAATACTAAAAAAATTAGCCTACTTTAATACTCAGGGCGATAATTGCTATTTCGCTAGCTCCAATTTTGGCACTGAGCCATATTTGGTTTCATTGGGTGATAACGTATATTTTGCTGCTGGTGTTCGTTTAGTGACACATGATATGAGTGCCAAGGTTGTTCAAGATATATCCGGAATCAAAGGGCTTCATAAGTTTGGACATATTAAAATCGGCTCTAATGTCTTTATTGGCTTGGACGCTATAGTTATGCCTGGGATTATTATTTGTAATGATGTCATAGTTTCTGCAGGTGCCATCGTTTCAAAAAACATCAATGAAAGCGGAGTGTACGCCGGAATTCCCGCAAAAAAGATTATGGATATGGATGCCTACGTTGACAAAATAATTATTTTGAACGCTTCTTATCCTTGGCGAAATAATAATAAATCTCCTACTAAAGCAGATCTAATAGAGTATTTCTTTGGTGAGTGATTTAGTAACGAGCATCAGTTCGGTCGTCTTGAGAACATTTCCTAATTTATTGCTGCTATTAATTCTAACTCAGATGTACGATTTATTGCAGGTTGGTGATGCTCTATTTGCTATAACAGTTTGTTCTTTATTGGTTGTATTTGTAGATTATGGATTAAACGATGTATTTAACCATCGATGTGCGGCTGAAGCGCCATATGTGAAGGAGGTTTTTACTAGATTTTACCGCGTTAGGCTTGTGAATGGCCTGCTAATTTATTTAGCTTTGCTGGCATCATATCCATTATTTACAAACAAAGATTTATATCTTTTCTCCATAGCTTACTTCCCCTGTTCATTTGTTTTTCAATTTCAAGTTTTGGCAATGTCTTCTGTTAGATATGCTAATGGATTTGTTAATGAACGTCAGTTACAGATAAAACTATCTGTAATAAATAGTATTGCCATTTTAGTGATACCTTTATTGCTAGAAATTACAGTATTCCACTACCTTCTATGCCTTAGTTTTGTGAGGATATTTCTATTCGTTTTGACTGTAATTAGAAAAGACGAATTATTGAGGTCTAAATCGATTAAACCTTGGAGTTTTTTTTGGCATATAAGATTTTTAAAAAAGAATAGCGGTTGGTTTATGGCACATGGCTTGGGTATGCTTTATCTAAATATAGACTCACTGATTTTGTTACATTTTTTACCAGAGATTGACTTTGCTATTTATCAAGTGGCTATCCGTTTCTTTATTACAATTACAATGATTAGCATGGCAATAAACGCCATTGCATCGAAGAAAATAGCACCTGCTGTTGTTTTAGGTGGTGTGTATTTGAAGGAAGTGCTAATAGTGACAATTTGTAAAGCAAGTGCATTGTATATTGTTATTACCTGTGCTGTTTTAGCTATATCTCCTTTCATATTAAAGTATTTGCTTGCCATACCTGCCGAATATACCTCAGGTGCTTATATTTATAGTTTGGCTGGAATATTCTTTTTTAGGGTATGTTCCAACATATTTGATTCAATATATGCGTCCTTAGGCCGAGCAGATGTGAAATTATATTCACATTTACTTTCTATATTTTCCTTGCTAATCATAATTTATTTATGGATACCATACTCACTTGTTGATGCACTTTATGTTGTGCTTAGTGCTAGTGCTTGTGGATTAGTTTCAAGGGTTGGCATGCTGTTGTATTGCATAAGATATTCAAATGAGGTGCAGCATGGATGAAATGCTTAAACCTGTCTTAAATGCGGTGAAAAAAACGGTTTGTGATTTGTTTGGAGATAAAGTTGATTTGGTCGTGGTTGGATCAACGGCTCGAAATGAATTTACTGGATATCAGGAGAATGAAAAGATTCGAGCATATTCGGATGTTGAATTCATTTTGATAAGTAAACTCCCGAAAATAGTTAATTACTTTAAGCGAGGGGAATTAAATAAAAGGCTCGATGCTATTGTTAAAAAGTATTTTGTGGATACGGGCTATCAAGGAATTGATATCTGGATTATCACGGAAAATCAATTTAGATCAGGAAAGACAGTTTTCTTTCATGAGGCTAAGGCAAATGGAATTGGCTTGATATCTGGATTAGGGTGTTTTAAGTTGGACCAGATTAACAAGGATATAGATCACAAAGATTTAAGAGAAATTATCATTCATAGAGCTATTAATATGGCTAATGGGATCAGAAAGTTTTGTGATGATTCAGATAGATTAAATTATGTAATCTCACGAAACTTTTTAGATATTTTAACAGTTTATTCGTCGTTCGAGGGATTACAAAAATTCACTTACAGGGATAGGTTAAATTCTGCATCAAAAATGAATGTTGAATTTTCACAAGCGCTTCTTAGCGAACTTCAGTTATCTTTGTCTCACAAGTTAGATCCTGAAAATGTTCGTGTTTTAGCTCCAGAATATCGATTACCAATTTATTGGAAAGAACTAACAAAACTTGCTAAATATGTCGATATATGGAGTGACAGCAATCAAGTAAATTTCCATGGTTTAAATCTTTATCTCCATAAGTTGAAATATTGGTTGTTCAATAATGAACGATTTGAGTTCCAGTATGCATTTATCTGTCAAAAAAAGTCATTGTTAAGATTAATTTTAGACTCTGCTTCTGATAACCCTTTTTTACGGGTATCGAAGAAAAGTTATAAAAAATTCGGGATAAAGGTCTCAGCAGTTGAAAAAAATAACTTGCTCGATGATATATCTGATATCGCGAAGTTTAATTACCCCTATTTAGCGAAAAAGAGTGGCTAATATGCCATTTAAAAAAAATCCATTTCTAATTCCACGGATTTATATTTCCTTGGTGGTTTACGGGGTCTTTTTATCTGTATGTGCTTTGTTCATTGGCTCTGTACCGCCATTTATGGTTTTAATGTCAATGATCGTATTGGTCTTTTGGGTTGCTATGATGACAAGTTATCATCATTTATCTAACGGGACAGTATTTTTTATATGTGTGGCATGGCTTTTAATTTGCGCAGTGTCTTTTACTGCGATCTTTGTTGATATTCGTATGGAACGGGCTGGTGACTTATTACTTTATGGTGCTTTGGGAGACGAATCTAATTATCTTGGTGCTTTAAGATCAAATAGAGAAATTTCAGTTATCTACAATTCCACAGACGTTTCAGGGTTTTATAATACATATCTCAACTTCCAAAGAGTATTTACTGTAGCTGGTAGCTATATTAACGGTTATTACCTATTTAATATTATTGCGTTAACATTAGGAAATGTATTCCTTTCTCTAGCAGCTCTTAAGCTTTGTAATAGACGAGCTTCTTTTTCAGTTTTCATTCTATTGACGGCAATTCCTGAGGGGTATTTCTGGTCTTTAACCTTATATAAAGAAATCCTTGTTTATTTATTGGTCTCGCTTGCTATATTTTTTTATATTTGGGGTCGCCCGCTGTATTTCTTTGTTATTCTTTCTTTGGCTTCATTCTTTAGAAGTGTAATGATTTTAAATTTCATTGCGGAGTTCGCTTACCGTAATTTAAATAAAAGAATTTATATAAAGCTAATAGCGATTATATTTTTCATCTTTTCCGCTGGAATATTCTGGTATTTATTTTCAGATATATTAGACGTTTTTTTTGTAGATACTAGAGTTATCTATGTCCTTGGAAAGTTAAATATATTTGGCTATGGTGATAATTCAATTATTTTGTGGTTAATGGGAGTAGGTTTTGTACTCCTGGTACCTATTATTGTTATGTTTCAGCCGACCCCTTTTTTTTCAGTCAGCGATCAATCGGATGTATATCAGTTACCTTGGTCTGATCTTGTGCTCAGCGGCCTAATAAGCCTCCCTATATTGAGCCTCTATGTAATCCATGCTTATACCCAGATTATCTCTTCTATAAAGAATGATGTTCTTTTTCGGTTTACTTTTGTTTATTACTTTATTCTTTCTGCTAGTTTTATGTTCTTTACGTTGAGGCATCGATTTAGTATGGCTTATGTTTTATTGGTTGCAGCTTGCATATTTCTAGAAGAAATAAGGACTAGAAAAGTAAAGTTGTCCTTTATTCAGGTTATATTTTATTTTTCAGCTGGTGGCTTTATATCTTATCTAGTTGGCTACACAAAAGGGATTCTTTGATGAAAGTTCTTTTAGTCAATTATGAAAAGGACTGGGGAGGTGCTGAGAATGTATTTACAGTTTATGCTCAGCTTCTACGTGATTCAGGTTATAAGGTTACAGCTTACATTCAGTGTGGAGGTGAACTTCATAGGCGATGTCGTAAATTATCTGGCGTCGAAGTTCTAGAATGGCAATCTTCGGCTGGAATATTTGGTTATCTAGCAGGTTTGGTAAAGTTGCTGTTCAAAGCAGAGTATTCATGTATTTTTCTAAATAATCAAAAGGCGATTTCATGTGCTCCATTGGTAAGGATTTTTAGTAAAAGTATTGTTGTTGGTTATGAACATACAGCTCAGCCAAATTCCCTGCGTAGCTGGTTATTAGACTCATTAATTAAACTCTGGATTGATAAATACATATGTGTATCTAAATATATGATTAGTCGTAGAACTCTATCTGTTCAGCATAAGTGCATACAAATTTATAATGGATTTAAAGATATAGGTACTGAAGTTAGTGACTTTGAGCGAGACATTCATAGAGGTAGACTGACTATTGGTGTATTTTCCATTTTTCGAAGGTGGAAGGGGCAACACTATGTGATTCAATCCTTGGCAGTTTTGAAAAAACGTGGCTTAGAGGTTAATTGTATTTTTGTTGGAGGACCAGATAGCTCTGACCCAGCATATTACCAAGAGTGTAAAGATTTGATCTCCAAGCTTGAATTAACTCCATGGATTGAGATGCGAGGATTTTGCGATGATGCGCTTAAAGTTATGCGAGAGGATGCCGACGTTATAATTCAGCCATCCCTTAATCCTGATCCATTACCCACTACTGTTATCGAAGCTCTTATGCTTAGTAAGCCAATAATAGCTTTTGATCAGGGAGGTATAGCTGAGATGGTAGGCCAGAAAAATAATGGAATTTTGATTAAAAATCCTGATTGCATTGATTTAGCTGATGCTATACAAACTTATTCTGAAAACAGAGTTCTCCTTTTTAGGCATGGTGTTAATAGTCGAAAATGCTTTAAAAGAAATTTTTCTCTCAACAAATATAGAGCTAATTTTATGAATGCGATTGATGATGTTATGAGGATAAGGAAATGCTAATAATCTTTGTGGACGCTTTACCTTATCTTGTTGCAAAAAAATTTACATCTTTGGCTAAGTGTTCTGTTCGGCCGCTAACACCAGGTTATGGTTATAGTGTCAATCTTCATGCCGAACTTTTTGCTGGTGTGACCCCAGATGATGCTGGATATTTCGGAGAGTTACTTTATAGTCAGCGTGGAGATAAATTGAATCACTTTTGGTTGTTTCTAGCTAAGCTTGAACTTCGTTTTCCAAGACCCGCACGCTTAGTGAGGTTGTTTTTGAATATTCTAACACGAAGAAAGGTCGGCTATATCCCTATTGCGTTCAAAGGTTTATTCGCAAAAAAAGGTGTTTATCCTTTGGTACATCCAACAGAGTTTCAGTCTATTTTTGATAAGATTAACTTCTCAAGCCATATTGCTGACAGTGTGCGTGCTCCACTTGGAGCGAAAGATAAAATTGTTTTTTTAAGTGCACTTAATGCTGTGCGTAAAGGGCAAAAAGATGTGTTTATTTCGATGTGTGATCTTGATGGGATGTACCATGAGTATGGCGAGGAACACGACAAAATTGATAAAAAACTTGATTGGCTAAACGATAAGATAGGTTTGCTTTGGAGCGAATATAATAAGTTCAATCCTCAGGAACCCGTATTTTTACTATCAGATCATGGAATATCTAATGCTCCCAAACATGTAACATTTAATTATCAAAAATATACTAAGGAAATCCTAGCCGGTGAATTGATTGTTTTCTTCGATTCATTGTATCTGGCTTTTTGGGCTAACAATGAAGATGTTAGAGTGAAAGTATTAAATGACTTATCCCATCTTCCAGGGAAGCTTTTATTATGTGAGCAGCGTATTGCTAGGGGTCTGACGGACCTTAGATTTGGAGAACATATCTTTTTACTTAATGAAGGCTATGGCTTCTGTCCTAACTTTTTTGGTTTTCGGCCATTGAAAAGTTACCATGGCTATGACCCTGAACTGCCAAAGTCTAAAGGCGTGATAGCATCTAATATTGATGTTAAGTCTGAAATAAGAAATCTCGATGTCTATGAAATACTGCTAAATTCATAGTGCCAATGAATAGAAAATTAATTGGATTGTTTGGGTATTCGGGTTCAGGTAAAAGTACTTTCTGTGAATATCTGGCTGCAGAGCGAAGTGATATAACTGTTTTATCGCAAGATTCCTTTTATAGAAAAAACCTTTCTTCATCTAGTAATTTTGATTCACCTGACGCACTTGATCTTGAATTTATTCAGCAAGTTTTAGCCTCCGTTAATTCTGGGGTGAATAAAATATCGCAACCGCAGTATGATTTTGTTACACATTCAAGAAGTGGCTATATCGAAATACCTTTAAAACCTATAGTTTTATTTGAAGGCCATATGTTTCCATTAATGGCAGGACTTAATGAATTCTTCAATTATCTGTTGTTCTATGATACGCCACTTGATATCGCAATAATGCGGCGTATCAAACGTGACTTTGTACAGCGAGGGCGTAGTTTAGAGTCAATATGTGATCAGTATACGGAAACAGTTCGAGATACAGCTTTGAGGATTCAAGGTATTTCAAAATATGCAACTCATGTTGTTAATGATGACTTCGCTAAAAGTTATAGTCGATTAGTAGAGCAAGGATTATTTGATTATTGAAGGGAATTGTTTCTTATGTTTAAAAAGACATGGACTGTCGTTTCTAATAGCTCCAATCCAGATATGCAGATGTATTTCGGTATTAAGTTAAACGCATTTTTTGATAAATGCTATTTCTTCTCTCAAATGTCAATCGCTAGGAAACTTCATTGTGGAGTTTCTTCATTTTCTAAGAAGAATGGTCTTTCCGCATGGATCATTTTGGATTTTATATATTCTTTTTTCTTGGCTATTTTTCTGAGGTTGAAAGGTAGCAGATACGTGTTATTTGATAATGCGCACATAAATAATATTCCATTGTCTTTTTTTACGAAGATACTTGGATGTAGGCAAATCTTTACTATCCATGATTGGGAGCCTCACCCCGGAAGTAATCAATTTGTTACAAAATTATATAATTATCTTGTGAAGCGCTATTTAGCCGACGAGTTTATCGTTTATTCACCAGTTAATTCCAATAAGACAGTTCATTGCTTTTATCTTGGTGGCTTTCCAGTTGTGCCAAATACAGCTCATTCTGGTTACTTTCTCTTTTATGGGCGTATAGAGCCATATAAGGGGTTAAATTACCTATTGCCTATAGCTGATGAATTATTGAAGAGAAATCCGAGTTTGTCGATAGTAGTTGCAGGAAAGGGGGAAGATGAAAGCCTTGAAAAGTTGTCGTTAAAAGAGAATGTTAGGGTTATTAATAAGTTTATTGAGCAACGTGATTTGGATGAATTGATCAGTGGCGCCATTGCTATATTAATGCCATATGAATCTGCTTCTCAAAGTGGGGTTATTCCACAAGTAGCTGCTTTTGGTAAGTCAATAGTAGCCCATGATGTAGGAGCATTGGGTTACTACATCAACGATAGACTTCCTTTAGGAACGTTGGTCAATAAAGGTGACATACTGGGATTTGTGCAAGCTATGCTATCGAAGTATCGAAATTATGAGATTCTCACTACTGAAGTTAGATATGGTTATAGTCAACTTTCTAGAGATTCTTATATTGAACAGTTCGGCTCTTTATTTAACGATTAAGTTGAATGTATTTGGTTTTCAAGGGTTGAGGTATATAACAAGGAGTAGTTATGAGTATTTGTATTATTGGCGGAGCTGGTTTCGTTGGCACAAGATTATGTAAAAGGCTGTCTAAAGCTGGGAGAAATTTCGGAATCTTTGACGCACAATTAAGTAAGATTTTTGCTAGTAAAACCGTTGTCGGGGATGTTTGTAATTCTGTTGATTATGAATCACTCGCTAATAGTGATGTTTTGATCAATTTAGCGGCTGTTCATCGAGATGATGTCCGGCCGCTTTCTCGTTATGACGATGTCAATGTCGGTGGTGCTGAAGTTCTATGCAACTATGCTCGTCGAGCAGGTATCAATAAGATTGTGTTCGCAAGCTCTGTAGCTATCTATGGTTTTGCACCTGCAGACACAGGCGAAGAGGGCGAGCCAAATTACTTTAATGATTATGGC
>Ga0206125_10005711_pt1 | contig 10392 bp, 5 predicted proteins | sample Helgoland_Spring_4_FD_148598 | JGI IMG/M metagenome (GOLD analysis project Ga0206125, IMG submission 148598) | Pelagic subsurface seawater microbial communities from Kabeltonne, Helgoland, North Sea - Helgoland_Spring_Bloom_20160331_1 | ecosystem: Environmental > Aquatic > Marine > Epipelagic ...
TGGAAAATTTTTCCAATGTATGACTGGACTCACGGAGAGAGTGATTATATAGAGCAAATTTCACACTCTTTCTGTACCCTTGAATTTTTACCCCACAGAGAACTATACGATTGGTTTTTAGACCAACTCGTAGACGGCTCAAAGCTGCGTCCAAAACAACGTGAATTTGCCCGTAGAAACCTAAGCCACACCCTTGTTAGTAAACGAAAACTAGCTAGACTTATTCAAGAAGGGGTTGTAGACTCCTGGGACGATCCAAGGATGCCAACAATATCTGGTTTAAGAAGAAGAGGATACACTCCAGATGCTATTAAAAATTTCGCTCAAGGAATTGGTGTTGGAAAACGAGATAATCTAATTGATGTTTCTAGACTTGAGTTTAGTGTCAGGGAAGACTTAAACAAAAAGGCTAACCGCGTTATGGTTGTATTAGATCCAGTAAAAGTAACCATAACCAATTACCCAGAAGACCAAACAGAGTGGCTAGAGGCAGAAAACAACCAAGAAGACATAGATGCGGGCTCAAGAGAGGTTCCGTTCTCTAAAACGCTTTATATAGAACGGGAAGACTTCAGAGAAGAGGCAAATAAAAAGTTTTTCAGACTAAAGCTTGGTAAAGAAGTGCGTCTTAAAAATGCATACATCATAAAAGCAGAAAGCTGTGATAAAGACAACGATGGAAATATTACAGAAATTCACTGCACCTATGATCCAAAAAGTAAAAGCGGAAGCGGCACACAGGAGAGTTTGCGCAAAGTAAAAGGAACCTTGCACTGGGTTGCTGTTAATAAAGCAATAGAGGTTGAGGTGCGGTTATATGATAGACTCTTTACAGACCCCTCTCCAGACACCCACAAAGACAAAGATTTTATGGATTTTATTAACCCAGATTCTTTAAAGGTCATTACCGGTTATGGAGAACCAAGCTTAAAGGATTTAAAAGTAGAAGATACTGTACAATTTCAGCGTTTAGGGTATTTCACCGTAGACCCAGAAACAACACCAGAAAAAATGGTGTTTAACCGCACTGTTGGCCTAAGAGACTCCTGGGCCAAGCTTTCAGAATAATAAAAAAAACCCAACACACTGTGTTGGGTTTTTTTAAATTAACCAATAAATAGAACCTATTAAAAAACGACACCATCATTATCCATAGGTGGGTTTTGAGGAGGAAGTTTTTTACTTGCTTTATTTTTTTTACCTATACCCTTAGCGGCATTATTTTTTTTCATCTCTTCACCAATTTGATTGCTGGCTACAAAACTAGCGATCATATCATTTAACATATTGCTTCCTGCTTGTGGCGAGTTTGGCAATAAAATTAAGTTGGTATTTGTTGCCTCACCTATAGATTGAAGCGTGTCATAGTGCTGAGTAACAACAATCAGCGCCGAGGCCTCCTGGGAGTTAATCCCTACATTGTTTAATACGTCTACAGACTCTTCAAGACCACGTGCAATTTCTCTTCTTTGGTCTGCGATTCCTTGTCCTTGTAGTCTTTTGCTTTCTGCCTCTGCGCGGGCCTTGGCAACAATTTTAATGCGCTCTGCCTCTCCTTCATACTCTGCAGCCACCTTTTCTCTTTCAGCAGCGTTAATACGGTTCATGGCCGCCTTTACTTGTACATCTGGATCTATGTCTGTTACTAGTGTTTTTATAATGTCATACCCATAATTGATCATGGCGTCATTAAGCTCTTTTTTTACAGCAATAGCCACATCGTCTTTTCTTTCAAATACATCATCTAGTTTCATTTTTGGCACCTCCGCCCTAACAACATCAAAAACATAAGAGGTTATTTGATCATGGGGGTTTTCTAGTTTATAAAAAGCATCATACACTTTTTCTTTTATTACCTGAAATTGTACCGAAATTTTAAGCTTTACAAACACATCATCTTTTGTTTTTGTTTCTACCAAAACATCAAGTTGTTGTACTTTTAAGTTTATTCTTCCTGCAATTCTATCCACAAACGGAATTTTAAAATGAAGACCAGAGCTTCTGCCGCTTAAAAACTTACCAAAACGCTCTACTATAGCTGAGGTTTGCTGCTTTACAGTAAATATTCCTGAAAGCAAGAAAAAAACAACAAACATTAAAAAAGGCACTAAAAAAAGGGTACTTCCCATGACACGATATTTATAAAATTAATAAGAATGAAGATACAAAAAAATTGCTGCTTTATGATGCGTTGTTCATAAAACTAATAGCGCTTTGTATTCTTGAAATTGTTTCTTTTTTACCCAACACAGCAGCAATTTCAAAAACATCAGGACCTTGCATAGCCCCAACCAAGGCAAGTCTCAGGGGCATCATTACTTTTCCAAACCCCATTTCTTTTGAGCTTAGCCAGCCCTTGATCTCCCTGGAAATTGTTACACCATCAAAGGTGCTTTGCTGCTCTAAAATTTCACAAACACTCAAAAGCAGGGAAGGTGTATCTTCCTTAAAGGCCTTTTTAGCTGCTTTTTGGTCATAGGCTTCTGGCTTTTCAAAAAAGAAACACCCTTGCTCCCATAAATCAGCAACAAAGACCGCTCGCTCTTTAATTAAAGACACAATTGCCTCTAGATTTAGGGTTGTCTCAATTCCTTTTTTGCCTAAAAGAGCAGAAAACTCTTTTGTTAAAACATTGGTGTCTAGTTGTTGAAAATATTGTTGCTGAAACCACTTTGTTTTGTCTGGATCAAATTTTGCTCCCGCCTTATTAACGCGCTCTAAGCTAAAATCAGCGATGAGCTGCTCAAGGGTAAACAATTCCTGCTCGGTTCCTGGGTTCCAACCTAAAAAAGCAAGCATGTTTAGCACCCCTTTTGGCAAATAACCATCTTCTCTATACCCAGAGAACAGCTCCCCGTCTGAGGTTTTCCACTGTAGAGGAAATACAGGAAAACCCATCTTGTCTCCATCTCTTTTGCTTAGCTTCCCTTTGCCCGTAGGTTTCATAATAAGGGGCAGGTGAGCAAAAATAGGCGCCTCCCATCCAAGGCTTCTATATAATAATATATGTAGCGCAAGAGAGGGTAACCACTCTTCTCCTCGAATTACATGAGTGATGTTCATAAGGTGATCGTCAACAATGTTTGCCAAGTGGTAGGTTGGCATTCCGTCGCTTTTAAATAATACCTTATCATCTAGCAGGTTTGTGTCTATTTTTACAGTGCCCCTAACAACATCTTTGAGGTATAAAATTTCGTCTTGAGGCGTTTTAAAACGAATCACAAAAGGTGTTCCTGCCTCTAATTTTGCTCTGGTTTCTTCCAAACCAAGCGATAGAGAGTTGTCTAGAGCCTCTCTATTGTGCCAATTATAAATAAATGTTTTTGAGTTTTCTTCACAGGCCTTTCTTTCTTTGTCAAGCGCCTGAGGAGTATCAAAGGCGTAATATGCGTGGCCAGATTTAATTAGTGTGTCTGCGTATTGTTTGTATATTTTTTTGCGCTCACTTTGTCTGTAAGGACCAACACTTGCGGGTTTTGAAGGGCTTTCGTCAAAAGCAATACCAAGCCAGCTCATTGCCTCTACAATGTACTGTTCTGCCCCGGGCACGTAACGCCCTTGGTCTGTATCTTCTATTCGAAGAATAAAGTCTCCACCGTGTTTTTTTGCAAATAAATAGTTAAATAGTGCGGTTCTAACACCGCCAATATGTAGAGGTCCTGTTGGACTAGGAGCGAATCTAACGCGTACTTTTTGAGACATGAAAATTTAATTTTTATGGATGTAAATATACAATTCTATGGTCGCATCGCAACAGGAATTAAGGTATTCATAACCAAAAACCAAAGCGGGGGCGCCAAGGCTAAAACCATAGATGTTGTATACCCAAAAGGCATCTGAGGGCTACTATCGTGATATTCTAATAGTTGAAACTTTTTATGCGCTCTGTAATGATGATCGCTATGGCGGGTTAGTTCATATAATAGAATTCTACCCAATACATGGTTGGAGTTCCAAGAATGAATTTCTGAAATTCGCTCATATCTCCCAGAGGCTGTTTTATTTCTTTTAAGACCATAGTGCTCAATATAGTTGATGGTTTCCAGCAACAACACACCGCTTAAGGCTATACAAAACGCAAGCCCCGCCGCTAGTTCACCTAAAAACAAATAGACACCCACCAGGTATCCAAATTGTATTAATGTGTACCAAAACATATCGTTTTTACTACTTAAAAAAGGAAGTTTTGCGCGCCCTAATAATGATTTTTGAATACTCCAAGCTTTTATATACTGCCCTTTTATAGAGCTAAACCAAAAAGAATATACGCTTTGATTGTATCTTGCCGTTGCTGGATCTTGCGGTGTTGCCGCATGAAGGTGGTGTCCAAAATTATGTTCTATAAAAAAGTGCATATACAGCGCGGGTAACAATAATATTTTACCAAAAGTTCTTTCAAAACGTAATTTTCTGTGCCCCAGCTCATGAGCAACATTAATGCCGTTGGCCCCCACAACAATACCCAGAGAAATAGTTAAGCCAACAAGCTCAGTTAGGGTGTATTCTCTAAAAGCAAGGCTCCATAAAAAATACCCCACCAACCCATAAACAATTGGAATATTAAGGTATAGCAGGACATTGAAAAATTTGTTTTTATCTTTGCTAATTAGCTCTTCTTTGCTAAGGTTTTGCTTGGCTATAGGCAAAATAGTTTCCAATAAAGGAACTAAAATAAAAGCAAAAAAGGGCGTAAAAAACACCCAAAACCCCTGTAACCATAAACCCATTACCGCCCCAAGAGGTGTTATGTAGGCAAATACATATTTTAAATCTTTCATAAATTCTAAAATTTACTGTGTTTGCTGTTTTTTTTGCACTAATTTTAAATCCGCTGTAAATCGCCGACAAAACCAAATGAGTTCATTTAGTCTTATCCAGCAGAAGCTGGAACAATTTATAAAAAAATACTACACCAGTGAGCTGATAAAGGGAACCATTTTCTTTTTTGCTGCTGGATTTTTGTATTTTTTACTCACTCTTCTGATAGAGTATTTTTTATGGCTAAACCCCTTGGGTAGAACTATTTTGTTCTGGACCTTTGTGCTTGTTGAGCTTGCTCTTTTTGTGCGTTTCATTGCCTTTACGCTACTTAAACTTTTTAGTCTTCAAAAGGGTATTACCAATGAGCAGGCAGCTCAAATCATTGGAGATCATTTTCCAGAGGTTAATGACAAACTATTAAATGTTTTACAGCTAAACCAAAACCAAAGAGAGTCAGACCTGCTATCTGCAAGTATAGACCAAAAGTCGCTCCAAATGCAGTCTGTGGTTTTTAAAAAAGCAATAAATTTTCAAAAAAATCTAAAATATCTTGTTTTTGCTGCTATCCCAATACTGGTTTTTGGTGTAGTTTCTGCTCTGGGTGAGAAAGATTTGTTTGCCAGTAGCTACAAACGCGTTGTAAACTATGACACCGCCTATGCGCCCCCAGCTCCCTTTAGTTTTTATATTGTTAACCAGGATTTATCAGCAATTCAAAACAAACCCTTTACTCTTAAAATAAGAACCAAGGGCAGCGCTATCCCGCAAGACGCAAGTATTGCCTACAATAACCAAAAACACTTTCTTCAACAAACCGCACCAGGAGTTTTCGAATATACTTTTTTACAACCCAACGCCGCGATTGATTTTACCTTATTAGCTAATGATGTAAGCTCAAAAAACTACACCCTGGAGGTTGTAAAAACCCCTTCTCTGGTAAGTTTCCAGCTCTTTTTAAATTACCCTAGTTATACAGGAAAAAAAGACCAAACCCTCAACAGCACAGGAAATACAATCTTGCCAGAGGGCACAAAAGTTCAGTGGCTTGTAACCACTAAAAACACCAGTCATGTTGGATTAAAAACAAAAGACACGGTGTATTCTTTTACTTCAAACCAGCAGCAACACAAGTATAGTAAAACAATATACAACACCCTAGATTACGCCCTTACAACCTCTAATGATATGTTGCGGGAGTATGAGAATCTGTCTTATACTATAAGGGTAATTAAAGATGAATTTCCAGAGATTTCTATACAATCTAAGCTAGATAGCCTAAGCGAGCAACAGAGATATTTTTTAGGACAAGTTAGCGATGATTATGGCTTTTCAAAACTACAACTCGTCTATTACCCACAAGGCCAGCAAGACTTAAAAAAAACAGAACAAATACCCGTAAATAAGAGTACCCTGGACCAGTTTACATACGTCTTCCCTGGCGTATTAGATTTGCCCCAGGATGTTGAGTATGAGTACTATTTTGAAATCTTTGATAATGATGCTGTTAACACCTATAAATCTTCTCGATCTGGGTATTACTCTTCTCGAAAACTATCTCAAGACGAGCTGCAGACACAGCAATTACAAAACCAAGAAAACGCAATAAAAGCGATGGACGCCGCCTTGCAAGAATTAAAAAACCAAGACAAGCGTCTTGAACAGTTAGAACTTATACAAAAAGAAAAAGAGCAGCTTAACTGGAATGACAAAAAGAAGCTAGAAGATGTTTTAAAGCGCCAAAAGGAACAAGAAAAAATGATGCAGCAGTTTTCAAAACAACTGCAAGAGAGTTTAGAAAAATTTCAGCCAGAGAGTAAAGAAAAAGATCCCTTTAAGCAGCAGCTTGAGAAAAGACTAAAAGAAAACCAAGAAAAATTAAAAGAAAATGAAAAACTACTTCAAGAGCTAGAAGAGTTACAAGACAAAATCACCAAAGAAGAGCTTACAGAAAAACTAGAAAAAGTAGCCAAGAAAAACAAAAACCAAGAAAAAAACCTAGAACAGTTAATAGAATTAACCAAACGCTATTATGTGTCTAAAAAAAGCGAAAAGCTTTCTGAAGAACTTTTTAAATTAGGAGCAGAGCAGCTTAAACTGGCAGAAAAACCAGAACAGCAGAACACCAAGCAGGCTCAAGAAAAAATCAATAAAAAGTTTGAGAAATACAAACAGGAACTTGAAGAGCTAAAAAAAGAGAATGAAAAATTAAAGGCTCCCATGAAACTCCCACAAGATAAAGTGGGTGAAAAAGTGGTAGACCGCCAGCAGCAACAGGCAACTCAAAAACTCGAGAAACAAAACAAAACTGGCGCAAAAGAAAATCAAAAAAAGGCGGGCCAAAAAATGCAAGAAATGGGCCAACAAATGATGATGGCCCTATCTGGATCTCAAGGAGAACAAATAGAAGAAGATGTGGCTATGTTACGTCAAATATTAGACAACTTGGTTGTGTTTTCCTTTAGGCAAGAAGCGTTAATGGAGGATTTTAAAGCAACACAGTACGGCAATCCTCTTTTTGGAAAACGCCTAAACACTCAAAATGACTTAAAGCAAAATTTTCAGCACATAGACGATAGTTTGTTTTCTCTTTCACTGCGCCAACCCACCATTGGTCAGAAAATAAACGAGTCTGTGACCCAGGTTCATTATAATTTAAAAAAGGCGATGGAGCGTCTTGCAGAAAACCAAATATCTCAGGGTGTTGGATCACAGCAATACGCCGTTACCGCCACCAACGATCTGGCAAACCTACTCACCAACATGCTCACCAGCATGCAGCAACAACAAATGGGCCAAGGCACTGGAAGCGGCAAGCAAGGAATGCCAAAGCCCGGACAAGGACAAGGCGAGGGTTTTCAGCTTCCTGACATTATTGAAAAACAAAAGAGCCTAGCCGAAAAAATGCAAGAAGGCATGGGCGAAAAAGGTAAAGAAGGAAAAGAGGGTAAAGAAGGAGAACAAGGTGAGGGTGAAGGTAAAGGTGAAGGTGAAGGGCAGGGCGAGGGACAGGGAGAAGGCCAAGGACAAGGCGATGGAGGCAACGGCAAACCCGGCAACCAACCAAACGCTTCCCCAACCAACCAAAGCGAAAACAATGACGCCGAGCTCTTTGAGATTTATAAGCAGCAGCAGCAACTACGCCAAGACCTAGAAGATAGGCTCAGTAAATTAGGCCTCGAGGGTCTTGGGGGAGAACTAATAAAAAAAATGCAGGGTATAGAGCAACAACTCCTAGACAAGGGTTTTAACCGGGGTACTTTAGAGAAAATGCTTAACCTGCAGTATGAACTATTAAAACTAAAAGAAGCAGATTTAAAACAAGGGCAAGAGTCTAGGCGCGAATCCATAAGTAATAGAAAAACATATAATAACACCATGGGTTTATCTGCAGACCAAATCAAAAAATATTTTAATACTACTGAAATTTTAAATCGAGAAGCGCTTCCTTTGCGTCAAGAATATAAAGAAAAGGTGCAATCCTATTTTAAGAAAAACAATGATTGAATTTTACTCAGAAACAGACTTTAATATTGAAGACACCAAGGCGCTTAGCCACTGGATCTCTGAAATTATCCTGCACGAAAACCATGAGCTTGGTGATCTTACCTACGTGTTTTGTGATGACGCTTACCTTCATAAGTTAAATGTGCAATTTTTAAACCACGACACCCTTACAGATATTATAAGTTTTGATAATTCACTAGGCAAGCAAATTCATGGAGAGATTTATATTTCCGTAGAGCGTGTTAAGGAAAATGCGGGCACCTATCAGGTTGCCTTTTTAGAAGAGTTGCACCGAGTTATAATTCACGGAGTGCTTCATTTCTGCGGGTACAAAGACAAAACTAAAAAACAGCAAGAGACCATGTCTTGCAAGGAAAACGAGGCCTTGGACCTAAGAACATTTTCCTAGGACGCTGAAAATCAACAAATTAGGCATTTAACTACTTGACTATAAGATAATTAACTATCTTTACGCCCGCATTAATGCCCTTGCGTTGTTCCACGTGGAACAATCAATAAAAACAATTAAAAATGTTTGAAAAAGAATACGATGTTATTGTAGTGGGTGGTGGTCACGCTGGCTCTGAAGCAGCTGCAGCTGCAGCCAACCTTGGGTCAAAAACCCTTCTCATTACAATGAACTTGCAAAATATCGGACAAATGTCTTGTAATCCCGCCATGGGAGGCATTGCAAAGGGCCAAATTATTAGAGAGATAGACGCCCTAGGGGGATACAGTGGTATTGTAAGTGATAACACGGCTATCCAGTTTAAAATGCTTAACAAATCTAAGGGACCAGCCATGTGGAGCCCAAGGGTGCAGAGTGATAGAATGAGATTTGCAGAAGCTTGGAGACTAATGCTTGAGGGAACTAAAAATCTAGATTTCTATCAAGAAATGGTGTCTGGTATTTTGGTTGAGGGAGAAAAAATTGTAGGTGTTAAAACCTCACTAGGTATTGAGGTACGGGGCAAAACAGTAGTGCTTACCAATGGAACTTTTTTAAATGGGTTAATACACATAGGAGAAAAGCAATTTGGCGGAGGAAGAGCCGGAGAAAGAGCGGCCCACGGAATAACAAAAGAATTGGTTGACCTTGGTTTTGAATCCGGAAGGATGAAAACAGGTACACCTCCAAGGGTTGATGGAAGATCACTTGATTTTTCTAAGATGATTGTACAACCTGGAGATGTCTCTCCAGAGAAGTTCTCTTATTTAAAAAGTACGAAGCCGCTCACCCATCAGCGCGATTGCCATATGAGCCACACCAGTTTAGAGGTTCATGATTTGCTTCGTGAGGGTTTTGATCGCTCACCAATGTTTAACGGAGCCATTAATAGTGTTGGGCCAAGGTATTGTCCCTCCATAGAAGATAAAATTAACCGTTTTGCAGATAAGGATTCACATCAATTATTTGTGGAGCCTGAAGGATGGGATACCGTTGAGTATTATGTTAATGGATTTTCTACCTCATTGCCAGAAGATGTTCAGTTCAAAGCCTTAAGAAGTGTTAAGGGCTTTGAAAATGTTAAGTTTTTTAGGCCTGGATATGCCATTGAGTATGATTTTTTCCCGCCCACACAGCTTAGACACACACTAGAAACAAAAAACATTAAAGGTTTGTTTTTTGCAGGACAAATTAATGGAACCACCGGCTATGAAGAAGCTGCTTCTCAGGGGCTAATGGCGGGAATAAACGCACACCTAAAGGTAAAAGAGCAACAGCCCCTTATTATTAAAAGAAACGAGGCGTACATTGGTGTATTGATTGATGATTTAATTACAAAAGGCACAGAAGAGCCTTATAGAATGTTTACCTCTCGTGCAGAGTACAGAACCTTATTGCGCCAAGACAACGCAGATTTTAGACTCACTCCAATGTCACACAACATTGGGCTCGCTAGCCATGAACGCCTTAGATTAATGGAAGAAAAAAAGCAAAAAAGTGAAGCGTTTGTCGATTTTTTCAAAGAAAGTAGTGTAACCCCGGAGGTGATAAATCCTATTTTAGAGGAAAAAGATTCTGCCATAGTTAAACAAAGCGACAAGCTTTTTAAACCACTTTCTAGGCCAAATATAACGATGCAGGATATGCAAAAAATTGATTTTGTGACATCTTATATTAAC
>Ga0206125_10005714_pt1 | contig 10386 bp, 7 predicted proteins | sample Helgoland_Spring_4_FD_148598 | JGI IMG/M metagenome (GOLD analysis project Ga0206125, IMG submission 148598) | Pelagic subsurface seawater microbial communities from Kabeltonne, Helgoland, North Sea - Helgoland_Spring_Bloom_20160331_1 | ecosystem: Environmental > Aquatic > Marine > Epipelagic ...
CAAAGAAAAAACCTTATTTATTTTTGATGAACCTACCACTGGCTTACACTTTCATGATATTAAAAAACTCTTAGCCTCTTTTTATGCCTTACTAGAAAAAGGACACACTCTTATTGTTGTAGAACACAATATAGATTTAATAAAATGTGCAGATTATATTATTGACCTAGGTCTTGACGGAGGTATCAAAGGAGGCCAAGTAATGGTTCAAGGAACCCCTGAGGTAGTGAGTGCTCATAAAAAATCATACACTGCCAAATACTTAAAAGAGAAAATATAAGCTAATCCAAAAAACTACATCAATAAATCACATGAGTTTAAATACTTAAAAAAACAAGCCCTTATCGGTTTGTTTTTGTTTTGGCATGGTCTGTGTATTATAGAAATTGTACAACGCTCAATAGAGTAATTAGCAAGTACATTAAAACAAAGACTATGAAAAATTTCAGAACATTACTTCTACTGCTATTAACAATAGCCACAGCAAATGCTGCAAAAATAAATACCCCAGAGTCTTCAAGCCAGACACCATATAATGGAAAAGCATATATTTTTATTGAAGGCGGGGTTGAATTCTCTGTCTTTGCCGATGGGCAATTTGATTTTGTCTACCTAGCTACCCAACAAAGCACCATGCTCTCTTTTAACACCCCTAGTGTATTTCTAAGTTTTAATGCAGGGCGAGATTATGAAGCATATCTCCAGTATGACGATTATGGAGCAATAATACAAATAGAGGATGTACCTGTGTATTATGACGTGTATGGCAGAATAATTCAAGCTGGAGAGGTTGAAATTAGTTACAAAAATAGAGTTATATCTCGCATTGGAGGCCTACAGATATTTTACAACAGATATGGAGATTATGACTATTATACAGGTTATATAAATTCTTACAATAGATTTTACACCTACCGCCCATGGCATTTGTATTACCTAAGACCAATGTACAATAACTGTATTGTATGGGATATCCCCTACAGAAGGTTTTATATGCCAATACGCTACAGCTATTATAATCATTTAAGGTATTATAATAATAGAGCTACCAACACCTATACAAATGCTAGAAGAGAGTTTATTTCTCCGGGAAGTAGAATTCATTATAGAAACGGTAGCACCGCTTTAAACAGACGTTATAAAAGGGGTAGAAAAAACACCATGATTACTGGTCATGGTAGAACACCTGTTAGTACTAGGGCAACTAGAACTAGAACTAGAACAAATACCTCTAGAACTGCTGCCCTAACTAGAAATAGAACGGCACCCAAAAACTCTAATACTAGAAGCATTAATAGCCAATCTAGAAATAGAACGGCTATTGTAAGTCAGACAAGTAGTTCTAGAGTAACTCATACTACCCCTAGGAAAAGGCCTTTGGTGCGTTCTAATTCAGCACGTACATCAACCAGAAGAAATACCAATGTAAATAGTACCTCACGTAACACAAAAGTGGTTAGAACTCCCACTAAAAGAGGTGGATTAAATTAAGTTTGATTAGTTTGTTTGTTTGTTTAATACCCTTTGATTTATGTATATATTTCAGAGGGTATTTTTTATGAAGCTGTAATTAAAGATTTAATAAGTTCTGCTAGTTTTTTTGTAAGTGTTTTTCTAGTAAACAACTCTATGTTTTTAGAGTTAATAAAAAGTGCCTCTTTCTTGTAAGCGTTGTAGTATAAAAGTATTTGTTTTTTTAAAACATCTTTTTGATCTGCAGATACATAAACTCCACTTGCAGTTTTGTTAATAATACCTTCTATATCACTCCCCTTAGGGCCAATAGCAATAATTGGCCGAGCTGCCTGCAAGTATTCAAACAATTTGCCCGGAATAATGGCCTTTGTATCTTCACTATCTTGTTCGAGTAAAAGCAATACTTGCGCCTTGTGCTGTAAAATTAAAGCTTCTTTATGGGAAACATACCCTTTAATGGTTGTATTGCTTGTTAAACCAGCTAAGGCTATACTAAAGCGTACCTCATCACTAACCACTCCGGTTAAACAAATTTCTAGATCTTGGGCAAAAATAGGATCTTCTTTTATTATTTGAGAAAGTACCTCCCAAAGGTAAGTTGGGTTTCTTTGTGTTAAAAGAGAACCAATATGGGCTATAGAAAACGTAGTGTCTAGAACAGGGGTATCTGCCTCTATAGGTTCAAAACCATTGGTGATAACCGTTATGGGTTTTGTAGTGAGTAAAGAAAATTCTTTTGCTGTAGATGGGCTGGTTACCAAAATATGATTTGCCGAGTTTAATACCAAAGACTCTAAGGCTTTATGCTTAGCCTTAGAGGCTTTTGTGAGCCTTAATGATTTATGGTAATGAATGGTAGTCCAGGGGTCTCTAAAATCTGTAATCCAAGGCAGATCAAGCTCGTTTTGTAATTCTAACCCAATTAAGTGCATACTATGTGGAGGACCAGAAGTAATAATACAATCTACAGGATTAGCTTTTAGATATTGTTTTAAAAAAACTACAGATGGGTTTACCCACCCTACTCTAGCATCTGGTATAAAATAATTGCCACGAACAAACAATAGCAATTTTTCTAGAGCAGAAGGTTTATTGTTTGAAATGATACCACTGCTAATTTTTTGTGTCTTTTTTTTGGAGAAAATAGCAGCAAATTTATACGGCTCCTTTATAGGGCGCTTTAGCACAGTTAACTCTTTTGGTATTTGCACAACCAAATCTTGATCTACAATAGGATAGTTTGGATTTTGCGGGACATAGACAACAGGGTCTATGTCAAAACTTTTTAAATGGCTAACAAATTTTAACCAGCGCTGCACCCCAGGGCCGCCCGAAGGTGGCCAATAATAGCATATAATCAGCGCTTTTTTCATTGGTTTATAAAGTTGTTAGTTGTCGCTTTTTATAGGTGTAAACTAGGGTTGTTATAATAAATAACAAGAATATCACACTACTGTATAAAGAAATAGTGCTTCCGGTTTTGACAACTGAAGGCTCAAATTTAAATTCAATTTTTGAATATCCTGCCGGAATTTTTAATGCCCTTAGTAAATAATTTACACGTATGTGAGTTGCTGGCTTACCATCTATATACGCATTCCACCCTTTTGGATAATATATTTCGCTAAAAACTGCTAGTTGTTCAGATGCAGAAGCTGTTTCATACACCAAATGATTTGGCTTGTGTTCTACTAAGTTTATGGTCGCTGTCGAGTCTCGCTGGATATCTGCAATAGGCAAGTAAGGTAAAAACTCTTTATGGACAATGGCTGTTTTCTTAGTATTAATACTATCTAATTGGATGATTTCTGCATCTGCGGTTTCTACCATTAGTACGTTTTCAACAAACCAAGCATTGCCATTTGTGTAGGGGTTACGCTGGCCTATAACGGCTCCGTTTTTACTTCTTGTTAAAATAAAACGAACATTTAGCATGTTTAACATACTTATATCACCCTGGCTAATATAGAAATCTGCAATATCTTGCATTCTTCTTGGTTTGGCTGCATGATACCCACCTATAGAGCTATTGGTATAACTTACCTCTGCGCTATTAAAAGCGTTATTAGCGGCATCATACACCCTATATCTGCCTGTTTCTTTCTCTAATTGTAGGGTTGCTGCCGTTTTTTGAAAAGGCTGCTCCATGACACGTCTATTAACAAAGTCTTCACTGTTAACATATCGCCTGTCTACCCCTACCAAATCAAAAACCACAAGGGCGGTTAATACTGTAACTGTAAGAGTTTGTTTGAATTTTTTGGTGCTATATAGCCATAGTGTGAATGCAGCCAATACAACAAAAACTAAACTACGCAGAGAGTCATTTACAAGCATAGTGGTTCTATCCTCTCTAATGGCATCCATAAAGGGAGCTCCCATTGCTTCTATGATATCTCCATCATAGGGACTCACAAAACTAAATAGTGCATTTTTAAATAAAATGAATACAATTAGTAATCCTCCAATTATAGAGGTCGTGTATAGTAAACTGGTTTTCTTTTTTTGCAAAGAAGTAGTGCTTTTAAAAAAGTGATGCAAGCCCAATACAGCTATAATTGGCAAGACCAATTCTATGAGTACCTGTATAGAAGATACTGCCCTAAATTTATTATAAAGTGGTACGTAATCAATAAAAAAGTCTGTGAGGATGCTAAAGTTTTTACCCCAAGACAATAATAAACTCAAAACAAAACCAGAAAGTAGCCACCATTTTATGCGACCTTGGATTAGAAACAGCCCAAGAATGGCCAGAAATACAATAACAGCTCCAACATAAGCTGGCGCTGCAACAATTGGTTGATCTCCCCAATACAGTGGTATTTGGTATAAGGTGTCTTTAGCTTGCTGTGGTGATGCTCCCATTTTTAAAAGAGCATCCTGGGTAGCAGAGTTTTCTGGAAATGGCTCGCTAGAACCACCGCCCATAAAACGAGGAACAAGCAGGTTAAATGTCTCTAATTTTCCGTAACTGTAGGTCGTGATATAATCATAATCAAGGCCGTTTGTATTTAGTTTTGGTGATGTATCTGGATTGATGGTTAAATCACTAGGGCCTCTGGTTGAAGTATCTGCATACTCTTTGGTGGCCAACAAATTGGTCGCATTTAACCCCAAAGACAACATAACACCAAGTACCATAATACCCACAGATGTAAAGTAATGAGTTAGGGTCTTGGATTTAATGGCTTCTATTAAATAGGAAACTCCCATGCATAGCACAAGAAGCAGCAAATAGTAGGTCATTTGTATATGGTTGGCTGTAAGCTCTAAAGCCATAGCAACTGTTGTGAGTAAAAACCCCCATAAATACCTTTTTCTAAAGGTGAGTATGATACCACTTAATACCAGTGGCATATAAGCAATAGCATGCGCTTTGGCATTATGCCCTACCCCTAGAATGATAATTAAATAGGTAGAGAAACCAAAAGCAAGCGCTCCTAAAATGGCAATTTTATAATCTAATTTTAATACCAGAAACAAAATGTAAATTCCTATAAAGTATAAAAACAGATAATCTGCAGGTCTTGGTAAAAATCGCAGGGTTTCATCTAATGTTTTAATGTAATTGTGGGGGTACCGAGCTCCTAACTGATAGGTAGGCATACCACCAAAGGCGCTGTCTGTCCAGTAGGTTTCTGAATCATTGGCTTTTCTAAAATCTCTAAGTTCTTTAGCCATTGCATTGTGCTGGACAATATCGCTTTGATATATCGTTTTACCACTCAATACAGGACTAAAGTAGGATAATGAGGCAATCATTAGTAAAACAATAACCACCAAATGCGGCACAGCTTTTTTAAAAGAAATTTGCATAAATGAAAGTTGATAATTAAAAACCGAAAATTAGCGAAAAATATGAAGAACTAGGCCGTCAATTGTTAAAAAACAAACACCCCTATTCTATTTCTTCATAATCTACATACTGCCCAACAGTTTTTGATGTTTTTTTGGTGTTAGGTACTTTGTCGATGGTAATTTCAACTTCTTCTTTTTGAGAGGTATTTGAAGCAGTGTTATTTGAAAAATCAGCGCCAAAACGGGCTGCCAATTTTTTAGAAAAGTATTTCATGATATAAGGCGCTGCGAGTTTTAAAATAATTTTTAACCCGTAGTACACTAAGAGGATAATTGATATCGTTTTAAACAATGTAATCATATCATTAAAATAATATTCAAAAATACAAATAGTGCTACAAAAACCCAGCACAAGGGTATTAAATAAATGATAAATCTTATATCTTTGGTATTAAACAAAGCCTATGAAATCTGTTTCTTTTATTCTAACCATCCTTACCTTAACATCCTATTTTACAGTATCTGGACAGTATACAGAAACAATCAACAACAACAGACCAGGAGGCTCACAAGGAGCTTTTTCTGTGGGTACAAACGTATTGCAGTTTGAAACTGGATTTGGTATAGGCCAAGAAAACCACTCTTTATTACAAACCCAAGCCAATGCCTTTGCTGCAGACTACAGTGCGCGTTTTGGATTTTGGAAAGAAGAACTAGAGGTAATTTTAACCGGCGAGTTTCAATCAAACAACATAACAGATACGCGCGGAGCCTCCACTAATGAATATGCGCAGCGTAATTTTAGAAGCAATACCCTTGGGGTTAAATACCTGGTGTATGACCCTTATATAAAGCGAGATTTAAAAGGGCCTAATTTAATGAGTTGGAAGGCTAATAACAGATTTAGTTGGGAGGAGTTAATACCTGCAATATCTGTATATGGTGGCGCAAATTTTGATAGCTCAAATAATCCATTTACTCCAGAAGATCCATTTTCCATAAGCCCAAAGGTTTCCATTCAAACACAAAATAATTTTAGAAGTGGCTTTGTACTGGTCACAAACATTATTGCAGACAGATTTACTACGCAAACTCCAACCTATGGATATATAGTGACCTTAACCTACTGCCTCTCTGACTGGTTTTCGTTGTTTGCAGAAAAACAAGGTTTTGATAGTGATTTTTATGCAGATAACATCGTGCGTATTGGCGCAGCAGCTCTAATCACCGCTGACTGGCAAGTAGACGCCTCTTTTTTATATAGCCTAAAAGACACACCTTCCAGAACCTACGGGCGCATTGGAGTTTCGTATCGTTTTGATTTTCATGACCAGGATGAATTTATTGAAGAAAAAGGAAAAGAGGGCAGAGAAAAGAAAAAGGTAGAAAGAGAAAAAGCCAAGAAAGAGAAAAAGAAAAAAAAGAATTACTTTAATGTTAATGATGGTGATAGCGGCCTTTAAAGACCGCAAAATAAGATGAATGACTATTGAAATATGATTACAATACAAGAAGTTACTACCAACAAACAACTGAGGCAGTTTGTAAAGTTTCCTTTTAAACTTTATAAAGAGTGCCCATACTGGGTACCGCCCTTGACTAATGAAGAGTTAGAAACTTTAGATAAAACAAAAAACCCTGTATTTAAAAATGCAGAGGCAAGTTACTTTCTTGCCTACAAACAAGGAAGTATTGTTGGACGTATTGCAGTTATTTTAAATCATATAGAAATTAATACAATTGGTAAAAAGAAAGTTCGTTTTGGATGGTTAGACATGATAGATGATATTAACGTTACCAGGGCCTTACTAAATAAAGCCTATGAAATTGGGGCCAAAAACAACTTAGCATATCTCGAGGGGCCTGTTGGGTTTAGCAACATGGAAAAAGCAGGTGTTCTAACCAGTGGTTTTGATGAATTAAACACCATGATTACCTGGTACCAATATCCCTATTACGCTGCTCATTTTGAGCAATTAGGCTATGATAAACAAGCCACTTGGGTAGAATTTAAATTAACCATTCCTCCGGTGCTTATAGAGAGAGTAGAGCGGTTTTCTAGCATTATTAAAAAACGGTACGGCCTTTCTGTAATAGATTTTAAAAGCAAGAAAGATATTATCCCGTATGTAGATCAAATGTTTGGGCTGCTTAACAAAACTTACAACAACCTTCAAACATTTGTACCCATACAGCAATATCAAATTGATTACTACAAGGAAAAGTATTTCAATTTCATACAACCAGATTATATTGCCTGTGTTCAAGACAAAAAAGGAAAACTTATCGCATTTTCGATTGTTATGCCCTCTTACAGCAAAGCACTCCAGAAAGCTAATGGCGCGCTTCTACCATTTGGTTGGTATCACTTATTGCAGGCGCAAAGAAAAAACAATCGCGCTTCTTTATATCTAATTGGTATTGATCCAGAATACCAAGGTAAGGGAGTAACTTCTATTATTTTTGAAGAGGTGCAACTTCTTTTTAATGCAAAAGGTATCGATAAGGTAGAAACCAATCCTGAGTTAATAGAAAATACCGCAATACAACAAATGTGGAAAGACTATAAACCAATACAACACAAAGAGCGAAGCACTTTTAAAAAGATGCTATAACATAAAAAAAACCACCGTTTACAGGTGGTTTTTTTATGTATAAATTATTCTCCAAAAGCAGCGGCAACTGCGGCTGACAGCCTTTTGTAAGTTCCGTTTTCTAAACGCTGTCTAATTCCTGAGAAGGCCTCAAGAGTAATATCTATATCTTCCATGGTATGAGTTGCCGTTGGTATCATACGAAGTAAAATCAAGCCTTTTGGAATTACAGGATACACCACTATTGAGGTGAATACCCCGTAATTTTCACGTAAATCTTTTACTAGGGCCATTGCCTCTGGTACAGATCCTTTAAGGTAAACTGGAGTCACACAACTTTGAGTGGTTCCTATATCAAAACCTCTCTCTTTTAAACCTCCTTGCAAGGCATAAACGTTTTCCCATAGTTTGTCTTTGTACTGAGTACTCTCGCGCATCATATCTAGACGCTTTAATGCGCCTACAACCAATTGCATTTGTAAAGACTTGGCAAACATTTGAGACCTAAGATTGTATTTTAGGTAATCCATTATTTCTTGGTCTGCGGCGATGAATGCTCCAGTACTAGCCATAGATTTTGCAAATGTGGCAAAATATACATCTATATCGTCTTGTACTCCTTGCTCCTGGCCTGCTCCAGCTCCTGTTTTACCAAGTGTGCCAAAACCGTGTGCATCATCTACAAATAATCTAAAATTGTATTTTTTCTTGAGAGCAACAATCTCTTTTAATTTTCCTTGCTCTCCACGCATTCCAAAAACACCTTCAGAAATCAATAAAATTCCTCCACCTGTTTTTTCTGCCATTTTAGTGGCACGTGTCAAGTTTTTCTCAATACTTTCTAAATCATTATGCTTATAGGTAAAACGCTGTCCCATATGTAGGCGTACACCATCTATAATACAAGCATGGGCATCAACATCATACACAATTACATCATCCTTTGATACCAATGCATCAATGGTAGATACCATTCCTTGGTATCCAAAATTCAATAAATAAGCGGCCTGTTTATCTACAAAGACTGCCAATTCATTTTCAAGTTGTTCATGCAAATCTGTATGGCCACTCATCATTCTTGCTCCCATTGGGTATGCAGAACCGTAAGAAGCAGCAGCCTGAGCATCTACCTCACGCACTTCTGGATGATTTGCAAGGCCTAAATAATCATTTACACTCCAGGTAATAACCTCTTTGCCGTTAAATTTCATACGGTTAGAAATAGGACCTTCCAATTTTGGAAACACAAAATATCCTTCTGCAACGTCTGCCCACTTACCAAGAGGCCCTTTATCTTTGTAAATCTTATCAAATAAATCTTTCATTAATATCAGGTGGTTTGTAAATACATCACAAAATTAGGCAATTTTATTCTCATGTATAGTTTAAAATTTTGTTGGAATTGCAAAATTTGTAAACAATAGATAAACAAACAGAAACAGAAATACACAGGAAGTATATGTTGTTTTGATAACTCTATTTTTTGCATAAAAAAAGCTGTAACACAATTGTATTGCAGCTATCAAGTATAGTAATTAAAAGGCTACTTTAATTTAGAAATAGCCGCTACGGGTTGTTCTTGGCTATCTAGGAAACCTTGTTCTTGCATCCAATTGTCACTATATATTTTACTCATGTACCTAGAACCATGATCTGGAAATACAACTACAATGTTACTGTTAGTATCAAAAATACCTTCCTGGTTTAATTGCTTTAGCCCTTGCATTGCAGCCCCACTAGTGTATCCAACAAAAAGTCCTTCAGTTGTGGCAAGCTCTCGGGCTGTTAGGGCACTGCTTTGGTCTGTAACTTTTACAAAACGATCTATGCTATCAAAATCTGTTGCTGTCGGGATTAGGTTTTTACCCAGACCTTCTATTCTGTAAGGGTAAATTTCATCACGATCTAAGGCGCCAGTTTCGTGGTATTTTTTTAATACCGAGCCATAGGCATCAATACCTATAACTTGGACCTGCGGGTTTTGTTCTTTTAAATAACGAGCAATTCCAGAGATGGTTCCACCCGTGCCACTACAGGCAACCAAATGCGTTATTTGACCATTTGTTTGCTCCCAGATTTCTTTACCTGTTGTTTTGTAATGCGCCTCTATATTTAACGCGTTAAAGTACTGATTTATATATACAGAATCAGGTGTGTTTTTGTGTATGGTTTTGGCAACTTCATAATAAGATCTAGGATCATCTGAATTAACGTGGGCAGGACAAACGTGTACCTGTGCTCCCATGTTGCGGAGCATGTCTATTTTATCTTTAGAAGATTTTGAACTTACAGCCAAGATACATTTGTATCCTTTTATGATACTCACCATCGCAATACTAAAACCAGTATTACCACTTGTGGTTTCAACAATAGTATCTCCAAGTTTTAAAATTCCTTTTTTCTCTGCCTGCTCAATGATATATAAAGCGATTCTGTCTTTTGAGGAGTGTCCAGGATTAAATGCTTCTACTTTAGCGTAAAAATTACCCTTAAAACTAGCCGTTATTTTATTAAGCTC
>Ga0206125_10005715_pt1 | contig 10384 bp, 10 predicted proteins | sample Helgoland_Spring_4_FD_148598 | JGI IMG/M metagenome (GOLD analysis project Ga0206125, IMG submission 148598) | Pelagic subsurface seawater microbial communities from Kabeltonne, Helgoland, North Sea - Helgoland_Spring_Bloom_20160331_1 | ecosystem: Environmental > Aquatic > Marine > Epipelagic ...
CTCACTAGGTTGTATACTTGCTGGTCCAATTAAATACCACGATGTAGCGCCGTTTACATTGTTTCCAAACACATACAGCCCCAGAAGTGTGAGTAATGAAACCAGGTAAATTATACTTGAGAACCGTTCATAAAACTTGGCTTCAAGGGCTAAAATAAATGCGATAAGTATAAAACTAAGAAAAATCCAAAGTAGCTGCTTGGTGTAAATATTGCTAAAGTCAAAAAAGCTACCTCCAGATTCGCTGTATGATGCAGAATAGATGTTTACCCACCCAATAGTTACCAGAGATAAAAATAGCAGGATAAGAATCCAATCAAATTTTAAAGTGTTTTTTATTCCAGCCATTATTGATTGATTTTAAAGGGCCCTCCAGCATAAGGTTTGTTGTACTCCTCTTCCAAAGATCCGTTTAAAACAAATGTCTCCATATCTTTTCTAGTGATTTCACCTTTTATGTGCTTTTCTATCATTAAACTGGCAATTCTTCCTGCCCAACGCGCACCCCAATAACCGTTTTCAACAAAAACAGCAATGGCAATTTTCGGGTTGTCTTTCGGAGCAAAGGCAACAAAAACAGAGTGATCTGTAAGTTGTTTTACACGGCCATCAATTTTTTTAAAGTTTTCTGCAGTTCCGGTTTTTCCGCAAATTTCTATGTCAGGTATTTTTAAAAAAGAAGCTGTTCCGTCTCTATATACATCATGCATGCCTTCTATAATGGGATCAAAGTACTTGGGCTCTATACTCGTTTTGTTTATGCGGTTAAACTTTTTATTTATGGTATCATGATCTTGTATTTTTTTAATCATGTGAGGGCGTACCCACCAACCTCTATTTGCTATGGCTGCTGTAAAGTTTGCCATCTGTATGGGGGTTAATAGCACCTCTCCTTGGCCAATAGCATTTGAAATGGTAGCTGTTGCATACCAGTTGTTGTTTGGATATTTAGCGTCATAGGTTTTTGAATTGGGTATTTTACCCTTACTGCCTACGGGTAAATCATATCCAAGGTAGTTTCCAAGGCCAAAACTTACTAAATGATTTCTCCAATTATCAATTCCCTTTTGTGGGGTATTATATTTTTCTATCACACGTTTGTAAACGGTACAAAAATAGGTGTTACAAGATTTGGCAATTCCTCCCTGTAAATTTATTGGGCTTTTGTGCTCATGGCATCCTAATTTACGACCTCTTTTTCCATAATAATACCCACCGCGACATTCAATTTGTTCATTAAGTCTCACTACATTTTCTTGCATGGCAATAAGTGCTGTTAGGGTTTTAAATGGAGAACCTGGAGGGTATTCTGCTTTAAGACCTCTGTCAAAAAGTGGGATGGCTATGGTGTCATAATAAAGTTTGGTAAAATTTTCTGAGCGTTCTCTACCCACCAATAATCCTGGATCATAATAGGGTGCAGTTACCAGAGATAAAATCTCTCCCGATGATGGTTCTAAGGCAACAATACCTCCTCTTTTGTTGGTAAATAGTTTTTCTCCGTAGGCCTGAAGTGTGGCATCAATAGTGAGAGTGATATCTTTTCCGCGTTTTGGGAGTGTGTCAAAAACACCGTTTTTGTAAGCACCTATATCTCTATTAAATCTGTCCTTTTGAATGTATTTTACTCCTTTTGTCCCTCGTAAAATTTCTTCATATTGTTTTTCGATGCCAGTCATCCCTATTATTTCTCCTAATTCATAGGCAGGGTTTCTGTCAATAATATTTTGATCTACTTCTCTAATATATCCAAGAACATTTGCCGAGTGTGAAACCTCATAGTCTCTCAGTGATCTTTTTTGAATAAAAAAGCCATGATGCTTATGTATTTTTTCAGACAAAGAGGCATATTCTTCTTTAGTAAGCTGTGGCACCATTGGTGATGCCAAACGAGGAGAATATCGTTTTGCTCGAGCTAGTTTCTTTAGAAATTTGTCTTTTGATATGTCAAGTAATTCACAAATAGCTAAAGTATCAAGATCTTTAACCTCTCTTGGTATCACCATTACATCATAGGAAGGCTGATTTTGAACCAATAAGGCGCCATTTCTGTCAAATATATAGCCTCTTTGTGGAAAATCATACACTGTTTTTACAGCATTATTCTCAGAAAGCTTTGCAAAAGAAGTGTCATAAATTTGCAGATAAAACAACCTCCCTGCAAATACAAAGGCAGTAACAAGAACAATAAAAAGCAATAAAAATTTTCTCATTTTATATATCAGTGGTGCTTATTAATTTGATGTTTCTAGTTTTCTTTCCTTTTAAACAAAAGTAGTATGCATAAAATTAGCAGTGTACTGAATATTCCAGAAAATAGTGTTGATTTGAGTATTAAAGAAATATGTGATAGGCTAAAAACTTCTAAACTAAATAACATAAAATGATGTATAAACACCATAAGTATGATGTATAACAATCGTTCTTTGAAAGTAACTTTATTTAATTTTACTGCATTGTATTGATAACTCACACCAAAAGAAAATTTTAGTAAAATAGGGCGTAAAAAACCAATAAGAACACAAGCGGCTGCATGAACACCCCCAGAATCTGAAAACAAATCAATGCAAAGACCTAATAAAAAACTTAAGAAAATGAGCAGTGTCTTGTTTCCATCAAAGGGGAACAATAGTATAAAAATTACATATGCATATGGATTTACATACCCAAGCAAATTAATGTGGTTTAATACAATGACTTGCAATAGCATTAAAATAAAAAAGCGAACTGTATTTATAAAGATTTGATTATTCTGCATCGTTATTGGATTGAAGTTGAATAATCTCTTGTTTGTTTTTGTTTTTAATTACATACACATGGCTTAGATTAGTCATGTCATTAAAAAGTCTTACATCTACGGTATAACTATCGTTATTCTCTAGGGTATAGTTTGCAATACTGCCCACTAAAATACCCTTAGGGAATATGGAAGAATTCCCTCCAGTAATAATTGTGTCCCCAATAGCAATAGGCGCTAATTTAGGGATTTCTGTGAGTTGTACAACATGAGGGTTTTGTGTGTTCCAGGTTAAAAATCCAAAATGTTTTGATTTTTTGAGTTGTGCATTAATTTGACTTCTTGTGTTTAACACAGATTGTATCCTGGCGTATTTACTACTTGTTTTGTTAACAATACCGACTATGCCCTTGGAGGTTATAACACCCATATCCACCTCTAGAGAGTCATTGTGGCCTTTGTCTATGGTAATGTGATTATTTGTTTTGCCATACACATTGTTAATGACCATGGCATCAGTAAAACTAAAGTTTTTTGATAGGGTACGATCCAACATTTTTTGTGACCTAGCTTTGGTGTTATTTGCTTGAAATTCTAAAAGCAAACTGTTTTGCTCTAAGAGGAATTTGTTTTGCTCTTTGAGGTCAAAATAATCTGTGATAGAGGAGCTTACTTTGTAGATTTTACCGCTAAAAAAATTTGTAGAACTTACAAGTTTGCTATTGTGGTAGGAATGAGACTCAAGTGTTAGAATAAAGGAAATTAAAAACAATACAGCAAACAACAGAAAATTTTTGTTCTTAATAAAGAATGAAATAATTTGCTGCATGAATTTATCGTGTCAAGAAATACTATTTTAATGAATGTTTTTAATGCAGATGATTTTTAATATAAATCAAATAATCATTGTATCCCCATTTCTTATCCTTTACCAATTAACACGCTTTTGTATTTGGGAAGGTTTTTAAGGGTAATACCTGTTCCACGCACAACAGCTCTCAATGGATCTTCTGCAATGTATACAGGTAGGTCTGTTTTTTGAGATAAACGTTTGTCTAGACCTCTTAGCATTGATCCTCCACCTGCTAGATAAATACCAGTGTTGTATATATCTGCAGCTAGTTCTGGAGGTGTTTGTGATAAGGTTTCCATCACAGCGTCTTCGATTCTTAGGATAGATTTGTCAAGTGCTTTTGCAATCTCACGGTATCCAGTCATCACTTGTTTTGGTTTTCCTGTAAGTAGATCACGACCCTGTACGGCCATCTCTTCTGGTGGAAGTTCAAGATCTTCAGTGGCAGCTCCTATCTGTATTTTTATTTTTTCGGCAGTTCTATCTCCAACATATAAATTGTGTTGGGTACGCATGTAATACACAATATCATTAGTAAAAACATCTCCGGCAACCTTTACAGATTTATCACAAACAATACCTCCTAGGGCTATTACCGCAATTTCTGTTGTACCACCTCCAATATCTACCACCATATTTCCCTTTGGTTGCATGATGTCTACTCCAATACCAATAGCCGCAGCCATTGGTTCGTGAATTAGGTATACTTCTTTTCCGTTTACACGTTCTGCACTTTCTTTTACAGCACGCATCTCAACTTCTGTAATACCACTTGGTATGCATATTACCATTCTAAGTGATGGAGTAATCCATTTTTTCTTTAATGCTGGGATATCTTTGATAAAAACGTTAATCATTTTCTCACTTGCATCAAAATCTGCAATTACACCATCCTTTAAAGGTCTAATGGTTTTAATATTTTCATGAGTTTTTCCTTGCATTAATGCAGCTTCTCTACCAACGGCTAAGATTTTGCCAGTTTCACGATCTCGTGCAACGATAGACGGCGCATCTACCACTACTTTATCATTATGAATAATAAGCGTGTTTGCCGTACCTAGGTCTATGGCAATTTCTTCAGTAAGGAAATCAAAAAATCCCATGGATGTTATTGTGGTGTTTTAATTATACGTTATTGTTTAGCCTCTTACACAAATGTACTAAAATTTAATGCTTAAAATGACGAGTTGCTGTAAATACCATTGAAACATTATTCGCGTCACAAAAATCAATACTTAATTGGTCTTTTATAGAGCCTCCTGGCTGTATCACAGCAGTTATTCCTGCGGTATGGGCAATTTCTACACAATCAGGAAAAGGGAAAAAGGCATCACTTGCCATTACAGCTCCTTGAAGATCAAAATTAAAGTTTTTTGCTTTTTCAACTGCTTGATTTAAGGCGTCTACACGAGAGGTTTGTCCTGTTCCACTGGCACATAATTGACCATTTTTTGCCAGTACAATTGTATTGGATTTGGTATGCTTGCAAATTTTGGATGCAAAAAGTAAATCTTTCATCTCTTGAGAGGTAGGTTTTTTACTTGTTGGGTAACTAACTCCTTCTTGGGTGTCTGTAATGGTATTCCTGTCTTGAACTAAGGTTCCATTGAGACATGTTCTAACTGTTGTTTTTGAAAGTGTAACTTGTTTTTGTATCAACAAAATTCTATTTTTCTTTCCTTTTAAAATTTCAATGGCATCATCCGCAAAAGAGGGTGCAATAACAACCTCACAAAACAATGTATGAATTTCATTTGCTGTAGCTGCATCAATTTGCGTGTTGGCTATTAAAACGCCTCCAAAGGCAGAAACAGGATCTGCTGCCAATGCGTCAATATAGGCCTTGTGAAGGGTGTCTCTTTGCGCAAAACCACAAGCATTATTGTGTTTTAAAATAGCAAATGTGGGTAGCTCCCCCCTAAATTCATTCATTAAATTTACGGCTGCATCAACATCCAAAAGATTGTTGTAGCTCAGTTCTTTTCCGTGGAGTTTATCAAACATTTGGTCAAAATCCCCAAAAAAGTATCCTTTTTGGTGCGGGTTTTCACCGTACCGTAGTTCATTGCCCTTAGTTTGTGAAATTTTAAGCGCCGAAATTTCTTGATCGGTATTAAAATAATTAAAAATTGCAGTGTCATAGTTAGAGGAAACATTAAAAGCTTTTGCAGCAAAATGTTTTCTGGCTGCCATGGAGATAGTGCCATGGTTTTTTGAAATAAGATCTAGAAATTCAGTGTAATCTTCCATGGAAGATACGCAAATGGTGTCTTTGAAATTTTTTGCAGCTGCACGAATTAGTGAGATGCCACCGATATCAATTTTCTCTATAATATCTTCTTGTGTAGCTCCACTGGATACTGTTTTCTCAAAAGGGTATAAATCTACAATAACAACGTCCAACTGAGGGATGTTGTATTGTTGCATTTGCTCCCTGTCTGAAGGGTTTTCTTGCCTGTTTAAAATACCTCCAAATACTTTAGGGTGTAGCGTTTTAACACGTCCACCCAATATGGACGGATAGTCTGTAACGCTCTCAACGGCAATCACATCAATACCTAAATCATTTATAAATTTTTGGGTACCTCCGGTTGAGTATATACTAACTCCAAGATCATTTAGTTTTTGCACAATAGGGGCTAATCCGTCTTTATGGAATACTGATATTAAAGCCGAAGATATTTTTTTGAGATCACTCATTATTAGGGTAGTTTTTATAAAGTGTAATTAAGCGTGTTTGATAAGCGTAAAAATACATAATAAGACCTATTATTTGTAACAAAATTAATCACTTTGCGACTTACTTTCTGTTTGAGATTAACTAATTTTTATACAAAAGAACCTGTTATGCCTTTGTTTAGTATGTTCATGATATTTTTGATTTGTTAATAGGCATTTCATAACTTTATAAAATTAAAAATTTATTGGTTTTGACGAGAAATTTTTTCATGAAAACAGCATAGATTTACAACTCATTTACCTAGTTTACACTACACTAAAAAAGCTACTATGTTAATTTATCTTAGGGTCCTTAAAGAAAGTTTATTTTTTGCTGTAGGTGCCCTTGTGAACAATAAATTGAGAACCTTTTTATCCTTGCTTGGAGTTACCATCGGGATCTTTTCAATTATTGCAGTGCTAGCTGCGGTCGATTCCTTAAAAAATGAAATTGAGGGAAGTATTAGCTCTTTGGATAACTCTACCATCTTTCTGGCAAGATTTTCTTTTGGCCCCACAGAGATACCTCGTTGGAAAAGAGAACAGTTTCCAGATGTAAGTTTTGAAGAATACAAACTTTTAATGGACGCCGTTCCAAATTTAAAGGCTGCCTCATTTACCCTAAATGTTGCTCCAACAACAGTTAAGTTTGAAGATAATACAGTGAGTAATGTTGAGGTTGGGGCAGTTACAGAAGGTTATTATGATATTGAATCTCTACAATTGGCTCAGGGAAGGTTTTTTAATGAAGCAGAGTCCAACAGTGGAACACCAGTAATAGTTCTGGGTGATGAGATTGCAGCCTCTTTATTTGACAATAGTGCCTATGCTTTAGGAAAAAAAATACGCCTATACGGAATGAAATTTATTGTGATTGGTGTACTGGAAAAACAAGGTAGCCCTCTCTTTGGAAATTCTAAAGACACTTCTATATTCATACCCTCTAATGTAATTAGAAGAATTTATGGAGATAACAACAGAAGAGTATTACCTTTTATTGTTATCAAACCAGAAAAGGGTATTGATAATGATGAGTTTATTGCATTATTAAAGCAGCGCCTTAGGATTAAAAGGGGTATAAGGCCAGATGAGGTAGACAATTTTTTCGTGAATCAATTACAAGGGTTTGCAGATGTAATAGATGATATCATAGGTACTTTAAACCTAGTTGGACTTTTTATAAGTTTCTTCTCTTTACTTGTTGGGGGCTTTGGAATTGCAAACATCATGTTTGTGAGTGTGAAGGAGCGTACCAATTTGATTGGAATTCAAAAATCTCTTGGTGCAAAAAATAAATTTATATTATTTCAATTTTTATTTGAAGCCGTAATTCTTGCTCTAATTGGTGGTGTTATAGGGCTAGTTTTGGTTTATTTTGTCTCTCTTATAGCTTCTTCAATTGCAGGAGATTTTGAGTTTGTCCTCTCGGTTAAAAACATGATTATTGGAACGGGTGTTTCTGCGGCAATAGGTTTAATTTCTGGTATACTACCTGCCATTTCTGCCTCTAAATTAGATCCTGTTGAGGCCATTAGAACTGGAATGTAAGGTTACAAAATAGTTGCTACCTTTTCATTGAGCCAGGTTAGAAATTTTTCATCTTCTTTTGTGAAGGGATCTGGAGTGTTTGAGTCTATGTCTATTTGACCAATATTAACACCATTTTTAAATAACGGTATTACAATTTCTGCTTTTACTGAAATGCTACACGCAATGTAATTGTCTTGCGCCTTTACATCTGGCACCACAAAGTTTTTATTGCTTATGGCAACCTGGCCACAGATACCTTTTCCAAACTCAATAACGGTATGCTCTGTGGGTGCCCCACAATAAGCTTTTAAATGGAGTGTTTTTGTGGCATGATTTGCAAAATAAAAACCCACCCAATCATAATAAGATACCTCTTGGGTAAGCAGATTGCAAATATCTTGTAATCTTTGGTCAACCCCTGTGGAAGAATCCTCTATGATAACAGTAAGCTTGGGTTTTAAAATTTCTAAAATCATGGTGGTAATTTTTAAGCAAAAATATTTTAAAGTTGGTATACCCTCCAATTTCTTTTCTTGTTTTTTCTCACCTTGGTTTGCTTTTTTGTTTTTGTGTACATTTGTTGTCTAAATTACAAACATGAAACGCGCATTACATTCTTTATACATTGGGTTATCAATTTTTCTTTTCTCTTGTAAAAATGAAACAAAAACAGATCAACCAGCCCTAAAAATTACTCCAGTTGCATCTCAGCAGATAACAACAGGAGAGATTCAGGAAGTGACTTTTAAAACAAAACAAGCCACTAAGGTTTTTTATTACTACAATGAATTAAAAAATTCATTAGTAAATACAGATGCTGGTCTTAGCTCAAAGGCTTCTTTAATGCTAAAAGATGTTATTGATTCAATGGACGCCCAGAAAACTACAATTACTGCCTTAGAGCAGATGTCAACTTCAAGTGATATACACCTGCAACGTGAAAAATTTGTTGTAGTAACTGCCGGTGTAGAGAAATTACTGGAAGATAATGTGGCCACAGGTTCTTTTTTTAAACAGTATTGCCCCATGGCTTTTAACAATACAGGAGCCTATTGGCTCAGTAATTCTAAAGAAATCAGAAACCCGTATTTTGGAGATAAAATGCTTAAATGTGGTAGGATAGACAAAGAAATTAACTAGATTTTATAACCTCTGGTTTGCTAATTATGTAATTTTACAATTGTGAAACAACTTACATCTATACTGTTAACCCTTCTGTTACTTATTAGTAATACAGGAATAACCTACGCTCAGCATTTTTGTGGCGGCCACCAGATGATAGCAAAAGTTACCATAGGGCAAGAACGGTTATCTTGTGGTATGGCAGCAGTAAAAGATCTTTGTGATGAGTCTCACCAAAGTGATACCCACTCTTGTTGTAACAATCTCTACACTCAAGTAGCTTTTGATGACACCGTTGAGCAGCCCATTGTTGAATTTCAACTCACACCGCCCCTCAAAGCTAATACTACTACTTTTAGCGCTAGTGCTTGTGAAATTCTAACACTCCAAAAAGAAGTTGTCTACACCATCTACAACCCCCCACCTTTAATAAAAGATTTTCCTGTTCTTTTCGACACCTTCTTAATTTAATATATTATAAACGGCTATTTCTTAGATAGCAATGCTTTTGTGTGCACCTATGTTTTTAGGCGCCACATGTAATCATATATTAAATTTAAAAAAATGACACAAACTTATCATATTCAAGGAATGACTTGTAATGGTTGCAAGGATTCTGTAACAAGAGCCTTTCAATCTCTAGAAGGAGTTCATCAGGTACATGTTGATCTTGAAAAAGGCACAGCTTTACTAACTACGGCTTCGGTTTTTCAAACCAAGTTATTAAAAGAGGCGCTGCCCTCAAAATTTACCCTGATTGAATCTAATACCCAAACGGTAAAACAAAACAATGTGTTTGCCAGAGATAAAAAAGCCCCTCAGGGATCAAAGCTGGAGCAACTAAAACCGTTGTTTTTGATTTTTGGATTTTTGTTACTTATTAGTGGCGCCTTAAATTTTAGAGACTTTACTCCATTAGCATTTATGCTAGATTTTATGGGTTTGTTTTTCTTACTATTTAGTCTTTTTAAGTTTTTTGATTTATCAGGATTTTCCATGTCATTTGCGATGTATGACCCGCTGGCAAAAAGGGTACCTTTATACGCAATGATATATCCTTTTTTAGAAATGATTCTTGGGTTTATGTTGTTGGCTCAAATACAGGTGCCAATAACATTGCTTGTCACTGTTATTGTCTTGGGTGTCACGAGCGTTGGTGTTTCTATGGCCTTGGTCCAAAAAAAACAAATAACATGTGCCTGTCTTGGGACCGTTTTAAAACTCCCCATGACCCAAGCCACGTTTATTGAAAACAGCGTCATGATTTTCATGGCCACATTTATCTTATTGAAACATCATATATAATGAAACATATATTATTACTACTGTTAACTATACCGGCGCTTGTTTTTTCTCAACAAAAAGTCTCTGGTAGTATTCTAGAGTTACAAAACAATAAAGAAGTACCCTTGCCTTTTGCCAAT
>Ga0206125_10005722_pt1 | contig 10375 bp, 8 predicted proteins | sample Helgoland_Spring_4_FD_148598 | JGI IMG/M metagenome (GOLD analysis project Ga0206125, IMG submission 148598) | Pelagic subsurface seawater microbial communities from Kabeltonne, Helgoland, North Sea - Helgoland_Spring_Bloom_20160331_1 | ecosystem: Environmental > Aquatic > Marine > Epipelagic ...
ACTGGTAGAGAAAATATTTTTTTAAATGGGGCTATTTTAGGGATGTCTAAGGCTGAGATACGAGCTAAAGAAGATGAGATTATTGAGTTTTCGGGTTGTCAACTATATGTAGATACGCCGGTGAAACGCTATAGTTCTGGGATGCGGGTGCGTTTGGCTTTTGCTGTGGCCGCCTTTTTAGAGCCTGATATTTTGGTGATTGATGAGGTCTTAGCGGTTGGTGATGCAGAATTTCAAAAAAAGGCGATTGGGAAGATGCAAGATATTTCTAAAGGTGAGGGACGTACCGTATTGTTTGTGAGCCATAATATGGCGGCGGTAAAAAGTCTATGCACTCGGGCTTTGGTTTTAGAGCATGGAAGAACTGTCTTCGAGGGAAGTGTAGATAAGAGTGTAGATTATTATTTGAATATTTCACAAAGAGAAATGAAATATAATTTAGAGTATAAATCTACTTCCGGTATTTTGAGTCGAACTGTTTTGTATTCAGAAGAAAAACATCGGTCTATCTTTTTTCTAGGTAATAAATTATTTATCGAAATATGTTTAAATAAACCATTACATAGGTTTAGATTGGATATAGGTATTTATACAATATACGGGGTAAAAGTTTCTAATTTATCTACTATATATTCTAATTCATTACCTAAAGAAAGTTTAAAGATTACTTGTGTTTTGGATGAACTTTTATTGGCACCTGGGACTTATTATTTGAATTTAGCTATTTTGAATAAGGACTCTCTTGTAGAATTCCATGAACGTTTTATTGTTTTTGAGATTTTGAGTAGTGACTATTTTGATACTGGACAGCTAATTGCGGATTTGCCAGGTTACGTTTTTTTAAAGCAAAAATGGGTATGAACATTCTTGTAGCAAATAATAGTCTGGATCGTTTAGGAGGATCAGAAACATTTACTTTTACATTAATAGAAGAACTAGTTCGTAGAGGTTTTAGTGTTGAATATTTTACTTTTAATTTTGGTCTTGTTTCATCAAAAATTGAAAATCAATTAAAGGTGAGTTTTTGCACTAGGAAAAAGTATGATTTAATATTGGCTAATCACAATACTTGTGTGGAACACCTATATAAGTATGGCTTTATAATACAAACTTGTCACGGTATCTTCCCCAAATTAGAACAACCATCTTCAAAATCAAATTTATATGTCTCTGTATCGACTGAGATTCAAAATCATCTTGGGAGATTAGGTTTCCCTAGTGTTTTAATACATAATGGTTTAAACCTTAATAGGTTTAAACCTATTAAACCTTTAAATATTAAATTAAGAAGGGTTTTAAGTTTATGTCATTCTGTGGAGGCAAATAAATTTATAGAAGCAGCATGTCGAGAACTAAATGTAGAGTTTTTAAAAGCATTCAAATATAAAGATGCTGTTTGGAATATTGAAGATATTATGAATAAAGCCGATTTGGTAGTTGGTCTTGGACGCAGTGCCTTTGAGGCTATGGCTTGTGGTAGGCCAGTTGTGATTTATGATAATAGAAGTTATTTTAACTCTTGTGGTGACGGTTATATTAAAAATGATTTAGGTTTTAGTTTACAAAATAATTGTTCAGGACGTTATTCAAATAAGCAATTTACTCAGGAGTTATTTATAAAAGAACTTCAAAAATATGAATCAGATGACGGTTTTTATTTTAGAGAAATTGCTGAAAAAGAATTTAATATTGTAAATAGTGTCGATTATTATTTGAGATTTTGGAAAGATTCCGCTGAAAAAAAAAAAAAAAATAAAAAAAAAAAAAAAATAAAAATATATAAAAAAGAAGACAAGAATTATTGAGATTATATCAAAAGAAACTAGGTCAAAGGAATGTAAATATTTTAATTAAAATTTTAAAGTATTTTCACTTGATTTCATAAACTTTGTTAAAATTTAAATTAAGGAAGATGATGGAATTATTAGAAGTTAATTCTTAAACTACAATTATTGCTCATGACCTACGATGAAAATGAGATATTGATTAAAAACAAATTTATAAGGATTTGATGTATTATAACATTGAATTACCAAATGCTATTTAAAGTATACTTAATAAAAATAGTCAATGAAATGAAATTATCAGTGGTTATTTTGTCAATGACAACGACAATGCAGTTATTTGAAATGACGACTAATTGTATAAATTCAATTTGTGAGTCAGAAAAGGATATTGAATTAGAAATTATTATTATTGAGTCCAATGAGAATTATTTAGAATCTCGTTTTCAATATCCAAGTTTCGTAGAGGTCATTGTTCCTTTAGAAACTTTTAATTTTCATAGATTTCTAAATATAGGTATTAAAAAATCAACTGGGCAGTATATTGCATTATGCAATAATGATTTGTTGTTTCAGAACAATTGGTTTACTGAAATTGAAATTATTGCAAAGCAGAATGAAAAAATAATGTCTTTTTCACCAGTAGAAAAGTGTTTGGCAGGAAGTTTAGAAAAAAATGGCGACATGGGTTATGAAATAGGATATAAAGTAATGACTCATATCAAAGGTTGGTGTTTAGTTGTTAAAAAGGAATTATTTCAAAAAATCGGACTTTTGGACGAGACTTTTGACTTCTATTATGCAGATAATGATTACGCAATGACATTGAAGTCTAATAATATATTGCATGCTCTGGTGTTAAAATCGTGTGTAATACATCTTGAAAAACAGTCATCGGGGAAAAGTACTTCTAAAAATTCAAGACTTGATTTAGAGTTGTTATCGAATTATGATATTCCAAATTATTTGTATGAAGAAAAATACGAGTGGGTTTTAAATAACGAAAGGAATTTGTCAGCTTTTTTAAAATATCACAATAAATGGGGTGCACCAAACTTCTTGTATAGAAAAAATAGGTTAGCTGATATTTTGATTAAAAACAAACTAGGATTTTTTAATAGATTTTTACTTCCTCTGCGATTTTAGATAAATATTATTGTTGTTTTAAATGGTCTTTATTTGATTCTATTTTTTATATGAACGAAGTTTATATAATTTCTATAATCAGATTGGGAATTTTTAATTTATGCCATTTATATAAATAGGATTCAATACCAGAAAATAGATAATGTAATTGCAGTGTTTGATATGCAAGATATTTTTGATTTTTCAGAGTTTAGAGCACAATCTAACAAATAACGCAAACAGTTGTTAGATGGTTATTTTGTGCTATATAAAAATGTGTATTAACGCCTAATGGGTTTTGTGGTCCTGCTTTAGTTAATTGCAAATTATAGAATGCGCTGTATTTTTAAGTAGGTTAGTGAGTATATTTTTTAAATGTATTCTTGTTTTTGTACCTTCCAAAAAATAATAAGTAACATTTTTGAAATCGTCTAAAGTATGCCTAAAGTGATCCTTATTTCACAATTCCCAATGCCGTATCATGGTATTGGTAGTTGGACAACCTTATATGGTAATTATTTAGAATCCAACCATCACTGTATTGATGCTATTTTGTGTAAAAAACCACAATCGATGTATCCGCATATTGAATATATTTATGCGTCTACTGCAATTATGTCCAAGATAATTAAAAAGATGCGTAAAAATTCACAGCATGAGTATATAGAGTCTTTATTGTCTTATTTAGAGCCTAACCAAAAATATATTATTCAAATTATTGATAATTTTGGTTTTGCAAAAGCTCTATACGACTATGTTTTAGAAAAACCAGAGTTAAAGGAATCTATTTATATTCAGTTTTTTTATCATGGTTACCCGCCATTTTATGGGAACTTTGAAAGTCGATGGTTTTTTGAATTTATTGATGAAATGGTCTTGCTAACATATGCGTCCTACTGCGAACATAAAAGAGCCTACACGAATTTGCCTTGTTTGTTTTCAATACTCCATAATGGTATCGATACTTCTAAGTTTTTTAAGGTGTCGTCAGAAAGAAAGCAGGAATTGAAAACAAAGTACAATGTATCTAACAAAACCATCTTTTTATGGTGTTCGCAAGATCGACCTAAAAAAGGACTTGATTTGATTTTGAATGTTTGGAACCTATTAATTAGAAAATATCAACATATAGAGCTGTGGGTCATAGGAGCAGAGCGTGAGATCAACATCGATCATGTCAGGTTTTTGGGGAAAATACCAAATGCAAAGTTGCCAGAATACTATCAAACTTCGGATTGCTATGTGTTTCCAACCCTATGGCATGAGGGATTTGGTCTTACCCTTATTGAGGCTTTACATTGTGGTAATTATTGCATTGCATCTGATTTAGGTGGTGTTGCTGAAGTTTTACAAAATGGAAAATTAGGAGTGCTTATAGAAAATCCACATTTTGAAAACGAATGGGTTGAGGCTATGTCCGCGTATTTAGAATTGGAGGTACCACATAAATATGATATGCCTAATGATTGTTATACAATTGATGGTTGGATTGAAGATATGAATAGAATAATACATTCAGCTAAAAACCGAATGCTTAATACTTGAATTACTGATGACAAATTCGCTCTATTTTTACATATAAATATGAATTTAAAAAGAGTTGTGTTAGGGTTACGTTATTTGAGATTTTTATTTACTTCAGATAATTTGAAACAATAAGTTGTCGTCTGTATGTTAAGTTGTCTGAGTTCTTGTATAAGAAATAGTTTATGTTTCAATTAAAAAAAATAAGATTATTCTGGTGGAGCGAACCTAATCTAATGGGGAAAACCAAAGAAAATTATGGCGATTTACTTGGTTCTTACCTAGTGCAAAAAATTTCAAATAGGAATGTAATATGGACACATCCTAAACGATGGCATATCATGGGCTATTTTGTTCCAATTTATGTTACAATTGGTAGTGTTTTAGCACATGTGAATTCGAAATGTGTGGTGTGGGGAAGTGGTATTATTTCTAAGGATCAAACAGTCAAATCAGCTAAATTTTTAGCTGTGCGTGGTCCACTAACCAGGCAAAACTTGCTTTCACAAGGGCATGATGTGCCAAAAATATATGGGGATCCGGCATTGTTATTGTCTAGATATTACAATCCAATAGTCGATAAGAAATATAGTTACGGCATTGTATCTCATTACGTGGATTATGATAATGTTTGTAAATTGTTTTCAGGTATAGATGATATTTTAATTATTGATTTAATGACAACCAATATAGAAAAAACGACACGCTTATTTTTAAAGTGTGATCGTATTTTGTCATCTTCTTTACATGGTATTATAGTGTCTCACGCTTATCAAATTCCAGCAGTGTGGATCGAGTTTTCAGACAAGTTGTTTGGAGATGGTATTAAATTTCAAGATTATTTTGAATCACTGAAAATACCAACATATAAACCCTTTAGAGTGTTATCCCTAAAAGATTTAAATCAGATTACACAAGATTTTGAAATCTATCCCAGTAGCCCTAAAAAAGATAGATTAAAAATAATACAAGACGAGCTTTTAGCTGTCTGCCCGTTTTAGAAAACTATTAAAAGTGTTATTGCTTTTTATTATGTTAACTTTTAATTTGGGCAAATATGTGATTTGAATTTTATTTATTGTAATATTCCCTTTTTCTGATTATCAATCATAGAGGCTTTTTGTTTTATCAAAATATTTAAACCTGTTTTCTATTTCAGGAATTAAATATTCCTTGGTGTATCTTAGTTTTTTATAATAAGGTAAGCTTAATCGGTGAAATGAAAATCAATATGTTATTTATTAATTGGTTAAGGTATTGTAGTTTTTTGTAAGACTTAAAAGAGAGAAATTTAGATTTACTACATTTATGATTTTTAAATTGAAATTAATTGGTAGTATGAATGTAATCTTAAAATTTAAGAATGATTAGTGATGATAAATAATAACGCAATTACACTTCTTTTTGCATATCGAAATCGCGATACGATACGAGTTGATCTCGCTTTAAAATCTTTAGCTCTACAAACGAATTTGAATTTTGATGTTGTTTTTGTTGACTACGGGAGTAAAGAAAATAGTTTTCGTAGTGCACAAGCTGTGATTGCAAAATATGATTTCGCAACTTATTACTATATCGGCCATCAAGGTTTACTCTGGAATAAAAGTAAAGCCTTAAACTATGGCATTGAAAAATCGCAAAGTGAGTTTGTTTTAACCGCCGATGTTGATCTGCTATTCGCACCTCAGTTTATCGAAACTGTACATTTATTTAAAAATAAATGTACATACTCACTTTTTAAGATAGGATACTTATCGAAGCGGGTCACTGAGCAACAGCAAATGAAATTAGATGTCAATGTGATAGCAACGAAGTTTATAGGGGACACTTTTGGTGTTGGGTTATATGCTAAATCAGCGTTGCAAAATGTAGGGGGTTTAGATGAATTCTTCCATTTTTATGGATCTGAAGATGAAGATTTAAACTTTAGAATACAGGCCTCAGGTATTCAGTTGCATAGGGTTGATGACTTGATGTTATACCATCAATGGCATGAACGCTATCCAATTCGAAAAGATAGTAAACTGACTGTTTTACCGCGTTTGTCAAATATACTACGTCTTAATCAACGTCATTTTTTAAGACATAAAATGTATAATCAAGTTTCTGTAAATACTGAGAGAAAGAAAACTTTTTTTTTAAAATATGATTTGAAAGTTTTGGAGCACCCTGGAACTACTTTTGAAATTAATAATATTGCTGCCCATGTTTCTCATTTTTTTGAAGAAGAATTACCACGATTAAAAGAGGGGGTTTATAAGGTTGTTATAACAGAAGATCCATATTATACCTCATGGAAGTATAAGTGTAAATTATTGTTAGGTAAGCATACACAGCCTTATCTTAGTATGAAGACTATAAACGATACGGTGTTGAAATGCATTTTATTTAAATATAGACACAACAATTATTCGTATGAGGTATCAAAAGATTTAAAACAAATTTATTTTTCTATTGTTTTAAAATCAGTGTTAGTATAATTTTATGTGCTAATCCTGGTGTTTTATTCGGAACTGGAGATGTTTGTTGTATAAAACATGTTGATCTAGTTCAAATACAGAAAGCGTTAATGTTTAATTTTGTCGTTGTTTGAGGTCAGTAGCAAAATGGAGTCACTTTGTTTGGTATTAAGTTGTTAAGAGACTGCATAGAGAGTAGGCTTTAAATAAACTATGGTTTTGAACAAATAGATAGTTGTAATATTGATCTGAAATGAGTAGTTTTCATAAAAAAAATAATTAGTAGAATAGAAGATTAAGGAGATTAGTTTGACATTATTTGAGATAATCTCTAATTCGCTAACAAAAAATAAAGTAGTGCTTAGTTTAGACTTAAAAGAATGTTTTGAATGTATGAATTTGCTAGATATTAAAACCTTTTGGAAGTTAAATGAAAAATAGAAAAACAATAGCAATAATTCCTGCAAGAGGTGGATCAAAACGATTGCCAAAAAAAAATGTATTAGCGATAAATAATAAGCTATTACTAGAATATAGTATTGATTATGCTAAACGTAATCTGGATACTGTCGATAAAATTGTTGTGTCTACTGATGACGAAGAAATTAAACAAGTCGCTTTAAGGAATAATATAGAGGTGATCGATAGACCACAAAAACTGGCTTCAGATACAGCGTCCACGCTTTCTGTTTTAAAACACGTCTTAGAAACTATTGATGAGCACTACGATGAGGTTATCTTACTCCAGCCTACAAATCCATGTCGACCGGAAAGTCTTTTGAAAATGGCTTACAAGGTGTATGTAGAGTCTAATGTAGATAGCTTAATGACTGTTTCGCCTAGTGATAAGAAATTGGGCAAGATTATAGATGATACTTTTATGCCTTATAATTATACGATGGGACAACGTAGTCAAGATCTAGATCCTTTATTCTATGAAAACGGATTATTATACATTGCGAAAACAAAATGTATTTTGGAAGGACAGCTATTAGGAGATAATAATTACCCATATATTGTGAATCATCCTTATGCAAACGTTGATATAGATACTAAAGAAGATTTTGATTATGCAGCATTTATTTTAACCAATTATCCAAATGAGTAAAAATCCATTTATAAGTATCGCTGGACGTAAAGTTGGGATTGATTATCCACCGCTAGTCATCGCAGAAATAGGTATTAACCATGAAGGGTCGCTTACTGTAGCAAAAGAAATGGTTGATGCTGCGACAAGAGCAGGTGCAGAGGTGGTAAAACACCAAACCCATATTGTAGAAGATGAAATGAGTGCTGTCGCAAAAACTGTGATTCCAGGAAATGCAGAGGTTTCTATTTACGAGATTATGGAACGCTGTTCACTTAATGAAGCCGATGAGATGGCGCTAAAAGATTACGTTGAACAAAAAGGGATGCTATTTATATCGACGCCTTTTTCTCGAGCCGCAGCAGAACGTTTAGAGCGTATGAATGTTCAAGCCTATAAAATAGGCTCTGGAGAATGTAATAATTACCCCCTTTTAGAACTAATCGCTAAATTTGGAAAGCCTGTCATTTTAAGTACGGGTATGAATACCATAGACAGTGTTAAAAAAGCCGTGGCTATTTTTGATTCACATAAGGTTCCTGTAGCCTTGCTGCATACCACAAATTTATACCCCACGCCAGCACATTTAGTTCGTTTAGGGGCGATGGTCCAATTACAAGACGCTTTTCCTAGTAGGGTTTTTGGTTTGAGTGATCACACTTTGAATAATAATGCCTGCTTGGCCGCTACCGTTTTAGGAGCCTCTATTTTAGAGCGTCATTTCACAGATCATATGCAACGCGTAGGTCCAGATATCGTGTGTTCTATGGATGAAAAAACTTGCAAATCTCTTATCACAGATAGTGCAGAAATTGCTCAAATGCGCGGTGGAACAAAAGGGCCTGCAAAGGAAGAGCAAGTGACTATAGATTTTGCGTTTGCTACAGTTTGTACTATAGCAAAGATTAATAAAGGGGAAAAACTTACTAAAAATAATATTTGGGTAAAACGTCCTGGGACAGGCGGAATTTTAGCAGAAGATTATAATAAAATTTTAGGTAAAACCACGCTTCGTGAAATTCAAGAGGGAGAACACCTTGATTATAAAGATTTTGAATAATGAATAAATTATATGATTTAGAAAAATGTTTCGAATATGAAAATGGATTTTATGCTACTGCAGATCCATCGCGATTTAGCAAATTTGTGTCTCATTTAGAATTTTTTAAGCGAACATCAAATATTAGAGGTGAAATCCTAGAGTTTGGGATTTTTAAAGGAAATTCATTTTTTAGATGGATTAAATTTAGGGATTTACTAGAGCAAACAAGTAGTCGGAAGATAATTGGATTTGATATTTTTGGAGACTTTCCTGAGGCAAATTTTGAAGAAGATAAACTAAAAAGAGATGCTTTTGTGAAGGAAACAAATGGCGGTAAAAGTATTACATATGATGAGATTACTGAATTGTTGAAAAAACAGAATCTTCAAAAAAATGTTGAAATAATTAAAGGTGATATTCTTCAAACATTAGATAATTATTTAAGCGATAATCCGCATCTTAAGATTTCATTGTTACATATAGATGTTGATTTGTATGAACCTTCTAAGGTTATCTTAGAGAAACTGTATAGTAAGGTTTCTAAGGGAGGGATAATTGTATTGGACGATTATGGTGCTTTTGCAGGGACAAATAAAGCTGTAGATGATTTCTTTAAAAATAAGGTTGAAATAAAAAAATTACCTTATTCAAATGCCATTTCATATATCGTAAAATAAATATGCGTAAAATAGTATTTCTTACTGGTACTCGGGCCGATTTTGGAAAAATTAAATCGCTTATTTTAGCTTTAGAGTCACACCCTGAATTTGAACCATACATCTTTGTCACAGGAATGCATTTATTAGAACAGTATGGCTACACTGTTATTGAAATTGAACGTTGTGAGTTTTCGAATATTCATACCTTTCTGAATCATACGGATGAAGCTACAATGGATTTGACATTAGCAAAAACGATTCAAGGGTTTTCAGAATATATAAAAGATGTTCAGCCCGATTTAATAGTGGTGCATGGTGATCGTGTAGAGGCCTTAGCGGGCGCTATAGTAGGGAGTTTAAATAATATTTTGGTGGCGCATATTGAAGGGGGTGAGGTTTCAGGTACGGTAGATGAGTTGATTCGGCATTCGGTAAGCAAAATGAGTCATATCCATTACGTGTCAAATGATTTGGCAAAACAACGCTTGTTACAAATGGGGGAAATTGAAGCCTCAATAAAGGTGATTGGCTCTCCTGATTTAGATATTATGTGCTCAGAGGGCTTGCCGCTTATTGAAGAGGTGAAAGACTATTACGATATTCCATTTGATAACTACGCCATTGCCATGTTTCATCCTGTGACGACAGAATATGATAACATGGCTACTTATGCCGAAAATTTTGTAAGCGCACTA
>Ga0206125_10005724_pt1 | contig 10368 bp, 10 predicted proteins | sample Helgoland_Spring_4_FD_148598 | JGI IMG/M metagenome (GOLD analysis project Ga0206125, IMG submission 148598) | Pelagic subsurface seawater microbial communities from Kabeltonne, Helgoland, North Sea - Helgoland_Spring_Bloom_20160331_1 | ecosystem: Environmental > Aquatic > Marine > Epipelagic ...
GATTCTTGGCGCAGGTCACAATGCGCGGCTGGTCGCATTGGCACAGCAAGAAGAAGAGGCACCGAACCCGTTGACCAATGACTGCTTTGCCTTGCCGCCCGGCATTGACTGGACACCTGTTGATGTAGCCTTGGAGGATTTGCGCAGTCGTCTTGGGCCGGTCGTGGGGCTTGCGCAAACGCCGCTGACAGAGGCGCTTGGGCGCATCGTTGCGCGCGACGTCACGGCTCGGCGTGCCCATCCGCCTCTGCCAAATACGGCAGTTGACGGCTACGGTTTTGCAGGCGGACGCGGGCCCGGCGCACATCGCTTGCCTTTGATTGCCGCGCAAGCAGCAGCTGGCGCGCGATTGGAAGAGGCGGTGCAGGATGGGGATGCAGTGCGCATTCTGACGGGTGCCGCCTTGCCTGATGGCGTCGATACTGTCGTCTTGCAGGAAGATGTTGAGATTGAGGACGGCGCGGTGTGTTTCACCGGCCCGATAAAGGCTGGCGCTAACACGCGTGCCGCAGGAGAGGACAAAAATGCCAACGACATCGTGGCAGCGCGGGGGCGTCGCATTACCCCGGCTGACCTTGCGCTGATGTCTGCGGTCGGGGTGGCCACGCTCGAAACCTTTGCACCGCTCAAAGTTGGCATATTAAGCACCGGGGACGAACTGGTAGAGGCCGGGCAATCGGCGGCTCCGGGGCAAATCTTTGATGCCAACAGGCCGATGTTGATGGGGTTGATCACGGGATTGGGCCACAGCGCGGTTGATCTGGGTCGGGTCGGTGATGATCGTGATGCGTTGCGTGCGCGGCTTGAGGATGCGGCCGCGCAGGTTGACGTAATTTTCACCAGCGGCGGCGCATCGGCGGGCGATGCAGATCATGTCTCGGGTCTTTTGAATGAAGCTGGCGGTATGGCGTTGTGGCGGATCGCGATCAAACCGGGGCGTCCGCTGGCTTTGGGCATGTGGAATGGAACGCCGGTCTTTGGTTTGCCGGGCAATCCCGTGGCGGCAATGGTCTGCACGCTGGTGTTTGGCGCGCCAGCGCTCGCGCAAATGGCTGGTGCATCGTGGTCTGCGCCACAGGGATTCGAACTGCCTGCTGCATTCGAGAAACGCAAAAAGTCAGGTCGCCGCGAATTCTTGCGTGCGCGCATGCGCGCGGGCCGGGTTGAAATCTTTGCCTCGGAGGGGTCCGGGCGGATCAGTGGGCTGTCTTGGGCCGAAGGGTTGGTTGAACTGCCGGACGCTGCCCTGCACGTGCGCCCCGGCGATCGTGTACGGTACATTCCTTGGTCGGGATTTGGCCTTTTAACTTAGAGCGTGTCGCATGAATATGCGAGCCGTTTTCGCAGTCTGAGGGGGCGGCTTGCCAGGCGGGATTATAGCTTTTGACGCCACACCTCAAACATCATTCATAACGTAGGGTGCTGAAATCGCATATTTTAAGCAGCATCAGGTGTTTCAAGGTTTTGGCATAACGTCCTAGTCAAACGTTCCAGCAACCCGGCCCAGCAACATAAATGCGCGGGCAGTGCGGGTGTCGCTGAGCGCCGAAATTTCTGCGTCACTGGCCGTTTCGGCAAAGGTCGAGATTGCCCTATCAAAGCGGCGTAAAAAATGGTGTGCGGCATCGCGAAAGATCGGATCCTGTTTCATGCGGCCCACAGTCAGAGCCAGAGAAGAACGGTCGCGTACGCCCCCCAAAGAGGCCACCGCACGACCACGTGCGCCACTTGCGAACTGGCGCCATATCTCGGGGCGTGCGCGGTCCGGGCGGAGGTCATCCATATAGATGCCATCTTGGCTAAGTAGGGTCAGTATGTCTTGGGCAGCCTGTATGAGTTGGGCGGTTTCACGATCTTTCATTGCTTTGCGCAGGGCCGCAAACCCGTCTTCATCTTCGGTTGTTTCCGGAAAGTTCAGCGCTCGGATAAAGTCTTGGTTTACCAGTTGCGGAGCTATGTCTTCGGCTGTGGTTCCCAACGCCAGGGTCGGCTGATCTTCTGCGGGGGCAGGTGGTGTGGTGGGCGAAACCATGCGTGCCTGATCGTTGCTGTCGCGTTGGCTTTGAAACATCGCAAGTGCGGTTTCGGTTTTGCGCGTAGCGGCTGCAATCTCGTCTAGCTTACGGGCGACTGAAGGCTCTGAAGTCAATCCTCGGCCTTGCGCTTCGGCGATATAAGCTTGGCGGATTGCGTCGATAGCGGCCTGCAAACGCTGGCTTTCCTCGCGCATCACCCGACTGGAGCGCGCTGCTGTGGCGGCCACCCAGATCATTGCAATCGGCATGAAAACTGCCAGCATGGTTACCAGAAACTGTGTGCCCTCAATTGCGTCGGTGGCTGCTTGGGTGTCGCGCGCAATAGAATAGGCAGCGGCGGCCAAAAGCCATAGTCCCGACAGAACGATGGCCGTGACCTCGATTACGGTTATGCCCCCGTGTTTGGGCTTGTCATAGATGCCGAGCGGGGTTGGCCGGGATTGTGGATTAGACTTATCACCCATTGCCTTAGCCGTAGCTAATCTTGAGAACTTCGTAGGATTTTTCGCCCCCGGGTGTGCGCACTTCGACGCTGTCACCCTCTTCCTTGCCGATCAGGGCGCGGGCGATTGGGGATTTAATGTTGAGCAGGCCCTTTTCGATGTTGGCTTCGTATTCTCCCACTATCTGGTAGGTTTTTTCTTGATCTGTGTCTTCGTCAACGAGGGTCACGCGGGCGCCGAACTTGATGGACCCTGACAATTTCGCAGGATCAATCACCTCGGTCAGCGAAATCACGCCCTCGAGTTCCTTGATGCGACCTTCGATAAAGGACTGTTTTTCCTTTGCCGAATGGTATTCCGCATTTTCGCTGAGGTCACCATGTTCGCGCGCCTCGGCGATCGCTTTGATGATTGCAGGGCGTTCCGTCGTTTTGAGATGCTTCAGCTCTGTTTCCAGTGCCTGTGCCCCGGCGCGGGTCATGGGGATCTTTTCCATCGGAGGTGTCCAAAAATATGGGTGGTCCAAGTTACTGACCACCAGTCAAGGCGATGCACAATACCTGACCCAATGGCGCACGGAAATGCAAGCGGATTTGTAATGATTTGATGCCTGCAACTTACTATTGTGCGGGTCCACTTTGAACTGTGAGGCCACATGCGTCAGTTGTATTGCACCACTTCGTATTCGATACCGTCGGTGTCATGAAAATAAAACCGCTGGCCCGGTTCATAGTCATGATGTTCGCCGGGGATAAAGCCGATTGCAGCGACGCGGTCGCGCATTCTGTCGATATCGTCCACGACGACTGCAATATGATTAAGGCCACCGGTGGTGGTGTAATTGTCCTTGTGCGCGGCCAGTTCGCCGGACTTGGGCACGTAAAGAGCAAGGTAGTGCTTATCCGTCCCCACATGAACAGAATATCCAGCCTCGCGCGAATTGCCCCTCCAGCGGATATTCCAGCCAAAGAGATCACACATCCACAGCGCGGTCGCGTCGGGGTCGGCTACGGTGTAATTGGTATGTTCAAGCATTGCGGTCATGGGGGTTTCCTTTTGCTGTTTATGTGATCAGTCTCCCACCTCAAGTGCACTTTAGGTCAAGAGGCTTTTTTCATGGCTGCATCCGAAGGTTTGAGCATTGGTGACATTGCTGCGCGCACTGGGCTCGCGGTGTCAGCTATTCGCTATTACGAGGCGCAGGGATTGATCGCACCCTGGCGCAATGCGGCGGGGCGCCGACGGTTTCAGCGCGCCGATATCCGCCGCCTGAGCTTTGTCATGATCGCGCAGCAGTTTGGATTCACCCTGCCTCAGATCCGGGTTGAGTTGGACAGGTTGCCAAAACATCGCGCCCCGACCAAGGCCGACTGGTCGCGCATCAGCGCGGAGTTTCGCAGCGGATTGGATGCGCGCATCACTCGGCTCGAAAAGCTGCGCGACACGCTGGACGGTTGCATTGGGTGCGGGTGCCTCAGCCTTGACGCCTGCGCATTGTACAATGCAGATGACCGGGCTGCACAACGCGGCACAGGCCCCCGTTATTTGATGGGCGACAGCCCGGATTAGCTGTAAGTTTGTCCGATCAGCATCTGCGGAGAGGCATTGGTAAAATTGGGGATATCCGCCAGCACTGGGCCAGATACGGCCATCGCTGCGTCCATAGCAGCCTGATCCGCAAAGAGAATTGTGGCAACCGCGTGAAAAGCTGGTGGTGTGCCAGCACCACCCGCGATTCCCTTAGTCACTACTGTGTCAGAAATATGGGCACCCATGTACTCGCTCACCATCGCCATATGTGTGTTGGCGTAGTAGGCATCGTCGAACGTGCTTCCTTTTGTTACTGGATACATAACCTGAAGTGTAACAGCCATTAGACATTCCTTTGGTTAAGATGCTTTCAGCATAGACGAAATTGGGATCAAATCAAAGAACCCTGTAAAAAGGTCTGTGGCAAAGTACGTTTTTACGCGGTGTCGCGATTGCAAAGGTGACGGGCCTCGGATAGCCAACTTGCAACCAAAGTGACGGGGCCATCTGGCCCTCAGTGCAACGAACAGGAGCTGCCAATCATGGCCCAGATTGAACGCGAAACAATGGAATATGATGTTGTGATCGTGGGCGCGGGCCCCGCGGGCCTGTCGGCCGCGATCCGATTAAAGCAATTGGATGCAGACTTGAATGTGGTGGTCCTTGAAAAGGGCTCAGAAGTGGGCGCGCATATCTTGTCGGGGGCGGTTCTGGACCCCAGTGGCCTTGATGCGCTTATACCGGACTGGCAAGAAAAAGGTGCGCCGCTGAATGTGCCGGTCAAGGATGACAATTTTTATATGCTAGGCGAGGCGGGTCAGATCCGCATTCCCAACTTCCCGATGCCGCCGCTGATGAACAATCACGGCAATTATATCGTATCGATGGGCAACGTGTGCCGCTGGATGGCTGAACAAGCCGAAGAGATGGGCGTCGAGATCTTCCCCGGCATGGCCTGTTCCGAACTTGTTTATGGCGATAATGGCGAAGTCAAAGGGGTTGTTGCAGGCGTCTTTGGCCTCGAGCCTGACGGCTCTATCGGAGAGGGCACCGAGCCGGGCATGGAGTTGCACGGCAAATACGTGTTCCTGAGCGAGGGCGTTCGTGGATCGTTGGCCAAGGAGGTTATCGCCAAATACGACCTTTCCGCTGGCAAAGAGCCGCAGAAATTCGGCCTTGGCATGAAAGAAATCTGGGAGATCGATCCAGACAAACACCGCGAAGGGTCGGTCACGCATACGATGGGCTGGCCATTAGGAAGTAATGCGGGTGGTGGATCCTTTATATATCACCTTGAGAACAATCAGGTTTATGTCGGATTTGTCGTGCACCTAAATTACAAAAACCCGCATCTTTTCCCCTACATGGAATTTCAGCGCTTCAAGCATCATCCGATGGTGGCGGATCTGCTCAAGGGTGGGAAACGCGTGGCCTATGGTGCACGCGCGATTTCCGAAGGCGGATATCAGTCGATGCCCAAAATGGTGGCGCCGGGTGTCGCTTTGTTGGGATGTTCTGTTGGAATGGTCAATGTGCCGCGGATCAAGGGCAACCACAACGCAATGCTTTCGGGCAAAGCTGCAGCAGAAGCAGCCTTTGACGCGATCAAGGCTGACAGGTCAGGTGATGAACTGACAGCTTATGAGGTGGATGTTCGCGAAGGCGCGATCGGCAAAGACCTCAAGAAAGTGCGGAACGTTAAACCTTTCTGGTCCAAGTACGGCCTGACGGCATCGTTGATGCTTGGGGGGTTGGATATGTGGACGAACACGCTAGGCTTTTCGATTTTTGGCACACAAAAACATGGGAAGAGTGACGCCGCTTCGACAGAAGAGGCATCCAAACATAAGCCGATCCATTATCCAAAGCCCGATGGCAAGCTGTCGTTTGACCGGCTGACCAATGTTGCTTTCTCCTTTACCAACCACGAGGAGAGCCAGCCCGCGCACCTGCACCTTGCGGATGCGGCGATCCCGGTTGGGGTTAATTTGCAGAAATATGCTGGGCCGTCGGCACGCTACTGCCCGGCAGGTGTCTACGAGTTTGTCGAAGAGGCGGGCAAGGACACGCGTTTTGTGATCAACTTTCAGAACTGTGTGCACTGCAAAACCTGTGACATCAAGGATCCGGCCCAAAACATCAACTGGACCACCCCGCAAGGTGGGGACGGACCGAACTATCCCAATATGTGACGCCAAGATGGGGGCAGGCGGATGCCGCGCCCCTTTCGACTGCTCATATTGTGCGTGTTATCCCGCCTCTGCGGCCGCTTGTGCGATTGCAACGCACGTAAGCCATGCTAGCTTGATCGCTAACAGCGCAACTGTGCGCAACATAAATAGGGAACGCAGCACATTGATACGCCAACTGGTCTCTTGCTCCGTCGGGCTTGCTTTGATTTTGACCCTGACCGGCCCAGCAGTCTCACAATCGGTGGCCGGAGGGTATTTGGCTGGACAGCTAGCCGCGTCTGAAAGCGATTTTGAGGCTGCGGCGCAGTACTTTACGAAGGCTCTCGCGCGTGACCCGAACAGTCCGAATCTGATGGAGGGCGTGATTGTTTCGCAACTGGCACTGGGACGAATCGACCGAGCAGAGCCGATAGCAAAATTACTCGAAGCGCGCGGGCTGCGCAGCCAGTCAGCACAAATGGCCATTATCGCTGGCCTGTTTGCTGCCGAAGACTACGAGGCTTTCCTCGCGCGTGATTTCGAAGCACAGGGGATCGGCCCACTAATGGACGGGTTGTTGCAGGCCTGGGCGCAGGTTGGGGCCGGTAACAGCGACGCGGCCATGCGCACCTTTGACCGCATCGCTAAGGAACCGGGATTGCGGGGTTTCGCGCTGTACCACAAGGCGATGGCATTGGCCGGTTTGGGCAAATTTGAAGAAGCCGAAGCGATTTTTAGCGGGCAAACTGGCGCTCCCTTGCAGCAAACACGCCGCGGGGTGATAGCCCGCGCCGAGGTTTTATCGCAAATAGGGCGTAACGATGATGCGGTGACCTCTATCCGCAGTGCGTTCGGGCCTGCGACAGATCCTGAACTTACCCGTCTACTTACAAAGCTCGAGGCAGGTGAAACGGTTAATTTCAGCCATATCACTTCAGCACGCGACGGTGCGGCCGAAGTGTTTTATTCAGTCGCGGGTGCTCTGCGTCAGGATGCCGGGGCTGATTACACTTTGCTCTATGGGCAACTCGCGCATTATCTGCGCCCAAACCACATTGATGCAGTGTTGATGAACGCAGAACTTCTCGAATCGCTCGCGCAACATGAGCTGGCAAACGCCACTTACAAGCAAGTTCCGACAGACCACCCAGCGTTTCATGCGGCCGAATTGGGGCGTGCCGAAGTACTACGCCGATGGGGCAAGATGGATGCGGCCATCGAAGTGCTGGAACAGCTGGCCAAACGGTTTGGTGATCTTGCTATTGTTCATTCGACCCTTGGCGATGTTTTGCGGCAACAAGACAGGTTCGAACCTGCGGCTGCAGCCTATGATCGTGCGCTTGAACGCACGCCTGATGGCGCGCGCGGTGCTTGGTTTTTGCATTATGCCCGTGCCATTGCCTACGAACGGCTCAAGGAATGGCCCAAAGCCGAGGCTGATTTTCGCCAAGCGCTTGCTTTGAACCCCGGCCAACCTCAGGTTCTGAATTACCTTGGATATTCGTTGGTGGAAAAACAGATCAAGCTCGACGAAGCACTTGCGATGATCGAAGAGGCCGTCACTGTCAGCCCTGACAGCGGCTATATTGTCGATTCGCTTGGCTGGGTTCTCTATCGTCTTGGCCGCTACCAAGATGCCTTGGGCCCGATGGAACGCGCGGTTGAATTGATGCCGATAGATCCGGTGGTCAATGACCATTTGGGCGATGTCTATTGGGCCGTTGGCCGCGCTCGCGAGGCCCGGTTTCAATGGATGCGGGCACTTAGCTTTGTGGATCCCGAAGAAATAGACGGAGAGGCTGATCCCGACCGGATGCGGCGCAAGCTGCAAGTGGGACTGGATCAGGTACTGAAAGAAGAGGGTGCCGACCCGTTGCGGATGGCGGATGATGAAGGTTGAGGTCTTCGCCCCGGCCAAGATCAATTTGTGCCTACACGTTACCGGAAAACGCAGCGATGGATATCATCTGCTAGATACGCTGGTTGCTTTTGCCGATATCGGTGACACGGTTTGCCTGAGCGACACAGGCCCGGCCGGACTGGAAGTGTCTGGGCCCGAGGCCGCGCCGGAGCTTTCGGGCAAAGATAATATCATGTGGCAAGCAGCCGCGCTTTTCTGGGGGCCGGACCGGTCTTTGTCGATGCATCTGGACAAGCAGTTGCCGGTGGCTTCGGGTATCGGTGGTGGGTCGGCAGACGCGGCAGCGACCTATCGTGGGCTGCTGTGGCTGCACGCCGCTGCCGAAGGTCTCGATACACCGCGTGCCCCATCAGCCGAGGATGCCGAGGCCTTGATGGCCATTGGCGCCGATGTGCCGATGTGTGTTCTCAGTGAAACTGCGCGCGTACAAGGCATAGGGGAACAGATCACGCCGGTTGATGGTCTGCACCCCTACCCGGTCGTGCTGGTGAACCCGCGTGTTCAAGTATCGACCCCAACGGTATTTTCGCGGCTGGCCAATAAAAAAAATCCGGGGCTTGAGCCGTGGCCTGACAGTTTTGAGGATCGCGACGCGGTACTGGAATGGCTGGGCGCACAGCGCAACGATCTGCAGGCCCCGGCGATCGAGTGCTGCCCTGAGATCGGCGCTGTGCTGGGCGCTTTGGCACAGGACCAGAACTGCCATCTGGCGCGCATGTCCGGGTCGGGGGCCACGTGTTTTGGCCTATTCGGACGGATGCATCAGGCGCAGGCCGCCGCGCAAAGCATCAACGCTTCGCATCCAGATTGGTGGGTGCGCGTGGGCCGCCTGAATGGCAGCCGCCGTGCTGTTCCTCAGTTGATACGTTCGACTACGTAATCTGCTAGATCAATAAGGATATCGCGCAAGGTATGACTCGGTGCGCGCGCCATCGCGGCCTTGGCCTTGCCGGCCCAATTGATTGCGTCCTGCCGTGTTTCCTCAAGCGCGCTATGCCGTTTCAGCAGGCTCAAGGCGTGATCCAGATCGCCATCTTCCTGATGCCCGCGTTCTATGGTGCGCGACCAAAAGGCGCGTTCCTCAGCATCGGCGCAGGCCACTGCCTTGATCACTGGCAAAGTCAGCTTGCGCTCGCGAAAATCGTCGCCCACGTTCTTGCCGGTGGTGGCCGACTGACCCTGATAATCCAGCAAATCGTCCACGATCTGGAATGCGATCCCAAGCGCATCGCCGTATTCAAACAGGTCACGCACAATCGTGTCCTCCGCCCCGGCGATCACACCGCCTACTTCGGTGGCAGCGGAAAACAGCGCGGCAGTCTTGCCGCGGACCACTTGCAGATACACCGCTTCGTCAGTGGCCAAATCTTGTGCGGCGGTCATTTGCAGCACTTCGCCTTCGGCAATCGTGGCTGACGCATTTGATAAGATTCGCAGAACCTCCAGAGATCCAGTTTCGGTCATCAACTGAAAGCTGCGAGAGAACAGATAATCACCCACCAAAACCGAAGATTTGTTGTCCCACAGCAGGTTGGCCGTGGGTCGCCCCCGGCGCTGCGCGCTTTCGTCAACCACGTCGTCATGCAAAAGGGTGGCGGTATGGATGAACTCTACCGTTGCCGCAAGGTGCACGTGAAATGGTCCGCCATAGCCGCACATGTGTGCCGCTGCCAAGGTCAGCATCGGCCGCAAACGTTTGCCGCCCGCGTCGACCAGATGGCGCGTCACTTCGGGGATGCGCGGTGCATGCTTTGACGCCATCCGATCACGGATCAGGTCGTTAACGGCTTCCATATCGGCAGTCAGATACGAGGCCAGCAGATCGTGCGGTTTCGCAATATGAGATGCATCCATCAAAGTGTCCCCCCGTACTCTCGACAAATAGACCGCTATGGCCCTACATCCACTCTATGAAGGAACTTTTGCGCAGCACCGACCCGACGATCATTGCCTTTGCTTCCGCTCTTCTCGAAGGCGAGGATATAGACTGCTTTCAGATGGACGTAAATATGAGCATCCTTGAAGGTGGGATTGGAATTTTTCCGCGCCGTTTGATGGTGCGGACAGACGATCATAAGGCAGCGTTGCAGGTGATGCAGGACAATGACATCGATCTTGGATACTGAACTTACCCACGATGCGTTCCTCGGGGGGCAGTTGCATTTGTGGCAACCGCGCCAGGGCTATCGGGCAGGGGTTGATCCCGTCTTGCTGGCCGCATCCGTTCCTGCGAAACCGGGGCAATCCGTTCTTGCTCTAGGCTGTGG
>Ga0206125_10005727_pt1 | contig 10364 bp, 7 predicted proteins | sample Helgoland_Spring_4_FD_148598 | JGI IMG/M metagenome (GOLD analysis project Ga0206125, IMG submission 148598) | Pelagic subsurface seawater microbial communities from Kabeltonne, Helgoland, North Sea - Helgoland_Spring_Bloom_20160331_1 | ecosystem: Environmental > Aquatic > Marine > Epipelagic ...
TATAACTCAAAAGTTTAATATATAACAGCTTACCTTGGATATAACACATCAAAAGCACCCTAAAAAATTAAAAAAAGGAGATAGTATAGCTATTGTGTCTACGGCTAGAAAAGTTTCAAGCAAAGAACTCGCTCCGGCTATATTATTTGCAGAACAAATGGGCTTAATAGTGCATTTGGGAAAGACAATTGGCGCAGAAAAACATCAATATGCTGGAGATGATATTTTGCGCGCAGAAGATTTTCAAGAGGTGCTAGACAATCCAAATATCAAAGCTATTTGGTGCGCCAGGGGTGGTTATGGAACCGTTCGTATCATAGATTTATTAGATTTTTCAAATTTCATACGCCATCCAAAATGGCTTATTGGCTACAGTGATATTACCGTATTGCACAGCCATATCAACAACCTCGCTATCCCAACCATCCATGGCCAAATGTGTTTGGAGATACAACAAAAATCAAAAGCTACAAGAGACACGTTGCAGCAAGCGCTCTTTGGAGAACACCCTGGTATTAGCTATAGCTCAGATTCTTCATTACTTTCAAGAAGTGGCAAGTCATCAGGCATTTTAGTTGGCGGAAACCTCTCTGTTTTGTACAGTATATTAGACAGCCCTAGTGAGCTAGACTGGCAAGGTAAAATCTTGTTTATTGAAGATCTTGATGAAATGTTATATCACATAGACAGAATGATGCAAAATTTGAAAAGAAGTGGCCGCCTTAAAAACCTTGCAGGTCTTATTGTAGGGGGTATGAGCCAGATGCGAGACAATACAATCGCCTTTGGTAAAACGGCTCATCAAATTATTTTTGAAGCAGTAGCAGAATATCAATATCCGGTCTGTTTTAATTTCCCTGCTGGTCATATTCATGACAATAGAACGCTGGTTTTTGGCACAAAAGCCAGCCTAGTGGTAACTTCAAAACAGACAACTTTAAGTTACCACAAGACTTATAATTAAGCAATAATTGCTTAAATTTATAAGTAAGAAAATCCCCTATTGTAGCCATTTTTTTAAAACATAAACAATGGCAACCCATACAGATTTAGGACGCCTGGGAGAATCTCTTGCCGTAGGCTATCTATTACAAAACAATTACATCATCTTAGAGCGAAACTGGAGATTTCAAAAAGCTGAGATAGATATCATTGCAACAAAAGATGCTAAAATAATTATTGTTGAGGTCAAGACAAGATCCAGCAACTATTTTGGAGATCCGCAATCTTTTGTAAGTGAAGAAAAAATAAACATGCTACTTTTTGCAGCCAACCAGTATTTAATCTCAAACAATATCACCTTAGAGGCTAGGTTTGATATTTTGGCTATTGTAAAAAATAAATCGGTACAAAAGATTACGCACCTTAAAGATGCATTTTACTACTTTTAGCCTTTACAACAGCTATCATAAACCGGCTTTCTGCAGTATAGATAGGGCCTTTGAAATAGAAGAAACCTGTTCTATGGTGAGTAATAAGCGCAGCCCTTTTCGAGTATTTTTTTCTTTTATTTTAACCCTATCTGGGTTCTTTTGTGCAAAGTCTAGCACTTTAGAAAAGTTTTTGGTTTGATAAAAATCACTTTGTTGGTCACTTATAAAATACCCAATAAAGCGACCCTGCTTGATAATTACCCGTTCAAGCCCCATTTTTATGACAATCCATTTGATACGCACACTATCAAATAAGGAGACCACTTGTGAAGGCAGCTCTCCAAAGCGATCCTCCAGTGTTTTTTGAAATGTATTTAAGCCAGCTTGATCTTTAATTTCGTTAAGCTTGGTGTAAAGGTTTAACCGCTCGGTGATGTTGTTGACATACTCATCAGGGAATAATATTTCAAAATCTGTATCGATGGTCACCTCTTTTACAAAGGTTCTGTTTTTATAATCTGTATCGGTGGTTTCATACAATTCTTTAAACTCCTTTTCTTTCAACTCTTGTATAGCCTCTGCTAATATTTTTTGATAGGTTTCAAACCCTATTTCATTAATAAAACCACTTTGTTCACCTCCTAATAAATCTCCAGCTCCCCTAATTTCCAAATCTTTCATGGCTATGTTAATTCCGCTACCCAAATCACTAAACTGTTCAAGGGCTGTGATTCTTTTTCTAGCATCATCTGTCATAGCAGCATACGGTGGTGTTATAAAATAACAAAAAGCCTTTTTATTACTTCTACCCACACGACCTCTCATTTGATGAAGATCACTCAGTCCAAAGTTATTGGCATTGTTTATAAATATCGTATTTGCATTAGAGACATCCAGACCACTCTCTATAATGGTGGTAGCCACCAGCACATCAAATTCGTTGTTCATAAACCCTAGCATGAGCGCCTCTAGTTTCTTACCTTCCAATTGCCCGTGCCCAATGCCAATTTTAGCGTCCGGAACCAAACGTTGTATCATGCCTGCAACTTCCTGGATGTTTTCTATACGGTTGTGTACAAAGAAGGTTTGCCCTCCTCTAGATATTTCATAGATGATGGCATCTCTAATGAGTTGCTGACTAAAACGTATCACGCTGGTCTGAACAGGATGCCTGTTGGGTGGAGGAGTTGTGATAACACTCAAATCTCTGGCGGCCATAAGTGAAAACTGAAGTGTTCTTGGTATTGGAGTAGCTGTTAGGGTGAGGGTATCTACATTTTCTTTGATTGTTTTTAGTTTGTCTTTTACGGCAACTCCAAATTTTTGTTCTTCATCAATAATTAATAGTCCAAGGTCCTTAAATTCAATTGCTTTGCTTACCAGTTGGTGGGTACCAATAACGATATCTAAGCTTCCATTTTTTAAGTTTTCCAACACACCGTTACGTTCTTTGGCAGTTCTAAATCTGTTCAGGTAATCAACTGCCACAGGCATTGTATTTAATCTTTCGCTAAAGGTTTTAAAGTGTTGAAATGCCAATATGGTGGTGGGAACCAAAACAGCAACCTGTTTGCCATTATCAACGGCTTTAAAAGCCGCACGAACTGCAACTTCTGTTTTCCCAAACCCAACGTCACCACAAATTAATCTATCCATAGGGCGCTCACTCTCCATGTCTGCTTTTACATCGGCGGTTGCGGTGGACTGATCTGGGGTGTCCTCAAAGATAAAGCTAGATTCTAACTCGTGTTGCAAATAGCTATCTGGATCATATTGAAATCCTTTTTGCAACCTTCTTTTTGCATACAATTCTATTAAGTTAAAAGCGATGTGTTTGACCCTCGCTTTTGTTTTTTGTTTTAGTTTTTTCCAGGCAGCACTCCCTAATTTGTAAATTTTTGGAACCGTGCCATCTTTTCCGGTGTATTTTGAAATTTTATGAAGCGAATGTATACTTAGATATAAAATATCACGCTCTCCATATATTAATTTAATGGCTTCTTGTTGTTTGCCCTCTACCTCAATTTTTTGCAAACCTCCAAACTTTCCTATTCCGTGATCGATATGAGTTACATAATCACCCACCACAAGGTTGTTTAATTCTTTTAGGGTTATGGCTTGTTTTTTTGCGTATCCGTTTTTTAAATTAAATTTATGGTAGCGCTCAAAGACTTGATGGTCTGTGTAACAAACATGTTTGCTTTGTTGGTCAATAAAACCTTGGTAGAGAGGAAAAACCACAGTCTCAAATTGAGTTACATCTACCTTGGCATCTGCAAAAATATCTTCAAACCGTTTTGCTTGCTGTTTGCTGCTACAGAAAATATAGTTGGTAAATCCCTTAGCTGTATTTTGATTTAAATTTTCAATTAGTAAATCAAACTGTTTGTTAAAGGAGGGTTGTGGTGTGGTGTTAAAGCTTATTGGTATGGAGCGACTGTTTTTAGGCGTGTCACCCGGCTTTTTATTCAACCTTGCGGAGCTGCTATTTGCAAAAGTTATTGTTTTAAACCCTTCAAATTGTTTATTTAATAGCTCTGAGTTGCAAAATAGCGTATCAGGAGAAATTCTTTTAACCTCCCCTTGTAGGTTGTTATATGCCTGGGTCGCTTTAGAGAAAAGAGTGTCTATGGCGCCGGTTACTATTTCTTGATCTTTTAGGCAGACAACAGTTTTCCCCGAAATGTATTTTAAAAAACTTTCTCTGTTTTCTTCCAGTAGTTTGTTTTCTACGTTAGGAATTACAAACACTTTTTTTAACCCCTCGAGAGAGAGTTGTGTTTCTACATCAAAGGTTCTTATAGAGTCAATTTCATCTCCAAAGAATTCGATTCTGTAGGGCTCATCGTTACTAAAAGAGAATACATCTAAAATTCCCCCTCTGACAGAAAACTCTCCTGGTTCAGTTACAAAATCTACCCTTTTAAAATTGTATTCAAACAACACCTCATTCACAAAATCAATAGAGAGGTGGTCTCCAACACACACTTTTAGTGTGTTTTTTTCTAGCTCTTTTTTTGTAACTACCTTTTCAAATAATGCTTCTGGGTATGTAACAATTAGCGCGGGTTTTTTTCTAGAGTTAATGCGGTTCAATACCTCACTTCGCAGCAAAACATTTGCGTTGTCTGTCTCTTCTATTTGATAAGGTCTTCTATAGCTTCCTGGATAGAAAAGTACGTTTTGATCTCCAAGTAAATTTTCTAAATCATTGAGATGATATGCCGCTTGTTCTTTGTCATTTAAGATAAGTAGAAAGGGTCTTGATGTTTGCTCAAACATCTGGGCAACAACAATAGACAGAGCGCTTCCAACAAGTCCCGACACCACACAGTTATCCCTATTTTGCTCGTTAAGCTGGGTTTTTAATGCTAGTTGTGAAGAAGACTCTCTAAATAAAGAGCGAACAAGTTTTTTGCTCATAGGCTGCAAAAATAGACCAAAGTTAAATCCTCACAAAGGGTGTTAAGATTTATTTAAACAATACTCTTATGTTTTTCATCAAGTGTAGACAACTACTTACAATTAATAGCCCTGCACATACAAAGGCCATTTGCTTGATACTCTGATACCTCTCTGTGTTGGCAATTCCAATAGCAACAAGGCCCCACGCCCCAACAAGGGCAAATTCACTCATGTGTTGCCTCCAGGTGACAATAAGATTTATAAAAGTAGCCACCCCAATTAAAATAAAGGTCCACCACTGGGGGGATATCCCCCAGCCATCCCAACCAATTTTTGTAAGTAAGATAGTAACATTAGCAATGCAGGCTACGGTTAGCCATCCACTATAAATGATAAAAGGCCACCATAGAAATACAATTGTTGTAATTGGTGCTTTGTAGCGTTTGATGTTATTTCTCAGTACAATTTGTAGTAAACAAAATAAAATAAACAAAATAACAAGGGTAGATAACAATATGTAATCACAAACAAAAAAGTAACACCAAAGGCTATTTGCCATACAACTCAGTACAAACCAACCTCCTGTTTTTTTCTATAAAAGTATCATCAGTTACGCTAACAAAAAGACTCCTAGATTGGTAGACGACAAATCCAAAAAGAAGCAGATATATCGCCCCCCAAATAGAAAATCCGTAACCAGCAGGTGTAAAAAGGGTGTCGTATCTAGCACTAATATCTGCCTGTGTTGTATTGTTAAACAAACCAACACTAGATGCATAGTTCACATAGAGGGTGATTGCAAAGAAAAGTATATTGAGAATTTGCAGAAGTTTTTTCAATGAAGTAGGTATCTAAATAACAAATGTATAGCTAAAAGTTTTAGGTCTTATCTTTAAATAAAAATAGTGAAATTTAAAAAAATAGTATCTTTCAGTTTCTAAACCCCCTTTGAATGAAAAACCATTACCACATTGACTCCATAAAGGCATACAATAAGGCCTGCCAAGATGCCTCTGATACTCCAGAAGATTTTTGGGACACCATTGCTCGTGAAAATTTTGATTGGATTGCCCCCTGGGAAAAGGTATTAGAACATGATTTGTCCATACCGCAGGTAAGCTGGTTTAAAGGTGCTAAATTAAACATCACCTTAAATTGTATAGATAGGCATTTGGCCACTAGAGGGTCCAAAACTGCTTTGCTTTTTGAGCCAAATAATCCTGAACAACCCGCTCAAGCTATTAGCTATAAAGAGCTTCACCAGCGTGTTTGTAAAATGGCAAATGTATTAAAGAGCAAAGGCATACAAAAGGGTGACAGGGTATGCTTGTATTTACCAATGATACCAGAGTTGGCTATAGCCGTACTGGCTTGTGCCAGAATTGGCGCTGTTCATTCTGTGGTGTTTGCTGGTTTTTCTGCTACGGCTTTGTCCACAAGAATAAAAGATTGTGATTGTAAGATGGTGATTACCAGTGATGGGTCCTATAGAGGCACTAAAACCATAGATCTAAAATCTATAGTTGACAAGGCACTGTTAACATGTAAGGGAGTTCAGAGCGTTTTAGTTGTCAAAAGAACAGGCGCTAAAATCGTCTTAGAAAACAACAGAGATTATTGGATGCAACCACTTCTTGATGCTGCCTCTAGCCATTGCAAGGCTGAGGTTATGGATGCAGAAGATCCTTTATTTATTTTGTACACCTCCGGATCTACCGGAAAACCTAAAGGAATGGTCCATACAACAGCAGGGTATATGGTGTATAGTGCTTTTTCATTTAAAAATGTGTTTCAATACCAAGAACAAGATGTGTATTGGTGTACAGCAGATATTGGTTGGATAACCGGCCACAGTTATATTGTATATGGCCCTTTGGCCAACGGCGCTACCTCCTTAATGTTTGAAGGTGTACCCACTTATCCTGATGCAGGACGCTTCTGGGAGATAGTGGCAAAGCATAAGGTCACACAGTTTTATACAGCACCAACCGCTATTAGAGCTTTAGCCAAAGAGTCATTAGATCTGGTAAACAAACACGACTTATCTTCTTTAAAGGTTCTTGGCACTGTTGGAGAGCCTATAAATGAGGAAGCTTGGCACTGGTATGATGCACATATTGGCAAAAATAAAGCTCCCATAGTAGACACTTGGTGGCAAACAGAAACCGGAGGCATAATGATTACCTCTTTGCCAGGAATCACAAAAACAATCCCTACCTATGCCACCCTACCTATGCCCGGCATTAAACTGGCTCTTATGGATGAGACTGGGCAACAAATTACTACGCCACAGGGTCAAGGAAAACTATGTGTAACTTTTCCATGGCCTTCTATAGCCCGAACAATATATGGAGATCACAAGCGCTATAAACAAACCTATTTCTCAACCTTTGACAAGGTTTATTTTACCGGAGATGGCGCTTTAAGGGACGCCCAAGGAAATTATAGAATTACTGGAAGAGTGGATGATGTTATCATTGTATCTGGCCATAATTTAGGCACAGCACCCATCGAGGATGTGATCAATCAACACCCTTTAATTGCAGAAAGTGCTGTTGTTGGTTTTGCTCATGATGTAAAAGGGACCGCTCTTTATGGATATGTTACCCCTAAAAATACCCATGATGCAAATCAACACCAACTCCGCAAAGAGATAAATGCAACTATTAGTAAAGAGATTGGTGCCATTGCAAAACTTGATAAAATTCAGTTCACACAGGGCTTACCAAAAACCAGGAGTGGGAAGATCATGCGAAGAATACTCCGCAAAATTGCTCAAAAACAAACCGATGCTTTAGGAGATATTTCTACCCTGTTAAACCCAGAGGTTGTAGAAGATATTAAAGAAAATGCACTCTAAGGTTTAAGAGTATTTCTTCATAAAACTTTCTGCTTTGGCTACCATGTTTTTGCTTCCGCAGAAAAAAGCGACACGCTGGTGTAGCTTGGTGGGTTTGATATCCAGAATTCTTGTATATCCATCACTGGCTTTTCCTCCAGATTGTTCGGCAATATAGGCCATGGGGTTGCACTCATACAACAAACGTAATTTTCCGTTTGGATCCTTAGAGGTGTTTGGGTACATGTATATGCCTCCTTTAATCATATTTCTATGAAAATCTGATACCAAAGATCCTATGTATCTTGAGGTGTAAGGTCTGTCTTGTTCTTCTTTTTGGCAATATTTGATATAATCTTTAACACCTTGAGGAAAATGCACATAGTTTCCTTCATTTACAGAGTAAATGGATCCGTCTTCTGGGAATTGTATGTTTGGGTGGGATAAGTAATAGGTTCCAATGGCTGGATTTAACGTAAAGCCATTCACCCCGTGTCCTGTTGAGTATACAATCATTGTTGAGGTACCGTATACGATATAACCTGCAGCAACTTGTTTGTTTCCTTGCTGTAAAAAATCGTTGATAGTTACCGGAGATCCCTCTGGGGTAATTCTTCGATAGATAGAAAAAATAGTCCCTACAGAAACATTAACATCTATGTTAGAGGACCCATCCAAGGGGTCAATTAAAACAATATATTTATTGTCATTTTTTTCATTTCTACCTACAATGGTTATAAAGTCATCTTCTTCTTCACTGGCAATACCACACACAATTTCTCTGTTGATGAGTGTTTTAATAAACACTTCGTTTGCGTATACATCCAGTTTTTGTTGATCTTCTCCTTGTACATTTGTATCTCCTGCTGCTCCCAAAATATCAACCAAACCAGCTTTATTTACTTCATGGTTTACCACCTTTGCTGCCAAACGAATAGAATTAATTAATCTAGAAAGTTCTCCAGAGGAGTATTTAAACTCCGTTTGATTTTCTATGATAAACTCTCCTAATGTTTTATTTTTATTTGGCATATTGAGTTGTTAAAGGAATTTAATACAAATATCGCATTTTTTAAGAAATTGAACCGATATTTGTGTATCAAAACCAGAACCAATGAGTGTTGTTGTTAGAAAAGCCAAGAAAGAAGATATGCCTCAGGTGCTAGAGCTTATCCAAGAACTTGCGGTGTTTGAGAAACAACCAAATGCGGTCCAGGTTGATGTTGTTACGCTCCAGGCTGAGGGTTTTAGTAACCACCCCCTTTTTACTTGTTTTGTTTCTTTATTGGAGGGTCAAATTGTTGGCATGGCACTGTGCTATTTTAGATTTTCTACCTGGAAGGGACGAACCGTTCATTTAGAGGATTTAATTGTCAAAGAATCTAAAAGGGGTCAAGGAATTGGGATGGCTCTTTATAAAAAAGTTATGGAGCATGCAGCCTCTTTTAATGTAAAAAGAGTAGAGTGGGTTGTTCTTGGTTGGAACACTCCTGCCTTACAATTTTATGAAAAAACAGGCGCAACAATCTTAAAAGATTGGTATCTCGCTCAATTAGACCAGGAGGGATTGTCTAATTTTATTTCCACGAGTTGTTTCCCTAAAAATATACCTTAAAACATACCTTTGTGATGAACACTATGCATGTATTTAAATTTGGAGGTGCTTCTGTAAAAGATGCTCAAGGGGTTAGAAATGTGGCTACAGTTCTTAACCAAACTCAAGAAACCAATCTTGTGATTGTAATTTCGGCAATGGGTAAAACCACCAATGCTCTGGAGGGTGTTGTGGCGTGTTATTTTAATGAGCCTACAAAATTAAAACAAGCTATAGAAGCCATTAAGTCTTACCATTGGGCTATATGCCAGGAACTATTTACAGATCCCAACCAGGCAGTTTTTAGACACCTACAAGAATTAATAACGGCCCTATCTTCTTTTTTACAAACCAATAAATCTACCAACAAGGCTTATGTTTACGATCAAGTAGTTGGTTATGGAGAGCTACTCTCTACCACTATTGTATCTACCTACTTAACTCAAAAGGGCATACAAAATACTTGGATCGACATACGGACTTGTATTGTTACAGACTCCAGTTTTAGAGATGCCCGTGTTAATTGGCAAACAACAAAGCAGCACATTGTCAAAAATATAGCGCCAAAGGGGGTCACCATAACCCAAGGGTTCTTGGCGGCAGAGGCTAACAATAATTTTACAACAACACTAGGAAGAGAGGGGAGTGATTATACCGCCGCAATTCTTGCCTATTGCTTAGACGCGGCAGGTGTAACCATCTGGAAAGATGTTCCTGGGGTTTTAAATGCAGACCCTAGGTATTTTAATACCACAAGGTTATTAAAGCATATTTCATATAGAGAAGCTATAGAGTTGGCTTTTTATGGTGCTTCTGTTATACACCCTAAAACACTACAACCTCTTCAGAAAAAAGAAATACCCTTATTTGTGAAGTCTTTCTATGATCCCTTAAGCCCAGGGACTTGTGTTGGGAAGGGAGTTACCCTAGATCCAAAAACAGCCTGTTTTATTTTAAAGAAAGAACAGATCCTACTGTCTTTATCATCACTTGATTTTAGTTTTATGGTGGAAAAAAACATTAGTGATGTGTTTACCTTGCTTGACACCTATAAAATGAAGGTTTCCTTAATTCAAAACTCAGCCATTAGTTTTTCTGTAGTTATTGATGATGCCTATCATAATCTGGATAGCTTACTCTCATCACTTCGTGC
>Ga0206125_10005728_pt1 | contig 10364 bp, 12 predicted proteins | sample Helgoland_Spring_4_FD_148598 | JGI IMG/M metagenome (GOLD analysis project Ga0206125, IMG submission 148598) | Pelagic subsurface seawater microbial communities from Kabeltonne, Helgoland, North Sea - Helgoland_Spring_Bloom_20160331_1 | ecosystem: Environmental > Aquatic > Marine > Epipelagic ...
AATCTAGCTCGGATGTATACCACCGGTAGTGGTGTTTCTAAAGATGAAGCTGAGGCAGTCAAATGGTATCGCAAGTCCGCGAAGCAGGAGCATGTAGGTGCTCAGTACAATTTGGGTTTAATGTATGCGCATGGTCTTGGTGTTCAGACGAATGATGTCCAAGCATATGTATGGTGGTCAATTGCAGAATCGCATGGATTGACGGCTGCATCAAAGAATATCACAATCTTAAAATCTTACATGACCAAGCGCCAGATAGAAGATGCCCAAGCGCAAGCAGAAAAATGTATACAAGTAAATTACAAAGACTGTGATTAGATTAGCCGTGGCATATTGATTTATATCAGTACATTAGCTTGCCTGATGGAAATTACAATAATCAAAAAAATACAAAACTAATATAAAGGAAAATCAAATGACAAATTTAGCAAAAGCACTACTACTTTTATTTGTTGCATCTTTAGCATCAAACACTCTGGCACATAGCGGTCGTACAGATGCTAGTGGCGGTCACAACTGTAGTCAGAAGTCTATTAATAAAGGACTTTGCTCAGGATATCATTACCATAATAATGCTAATCTCGATGAGTCTGAGCTTGTCGGAATTGAAGTTAGCGTCGTGCCTAAAAACAATGATAAAACTGTTAAGCAACATAGCCATGATAACAATGTGCACGAGAACCAAGAAGGTTAGAATAATTGCTAAAGCCTCTTCACAAATCTGTTAGGTGCCAATAAATGAAAATCTCAAACACATATAAGTATCTTTCGCTGATAGTGATGGCCACGACCCTCACTGGATGTGCTCAACATTACAATGGGTCGACATATTCAGACCCTTATGGATTTTTCAGCGGTTTTTTACACGGGTTTGTTTTTCCGTTTGCGTTAATCGCCAATATCATTTCTTGGGTTCTATCACTTATCGGAATTAGCATATTTACAGATATTCAATTAGTTGGTAGGCCCAATACGGGTTTTCTATTTTATTACGTCGGCTATTTTATCGGTCTTTTTCCATGGGGCGGTTCAGGTGCTGCGAGATAGTAGCCGCTCTTCAAGATATGCACCTAACAAGGCGCTGCTGTCGGACAATTTTTCCGCTGCGCTTCAAAATTTTCGCAGAGCGCGGCGTTAGGAGGCTACTTCCTTTAGTTGCGAGATACTTCCTATTATTTTTGCTAGTGACTACAACAGCTTCTGCCCAACATTTTTACAATCGCGCTGACTTTAACTTCCAAAGCTACAAACCTAACACCTCCGTAGGCTTCTACACAGGTCAAACCTGCTCAGCCATAGACGTTGACCATGTAGTGTCATTGAAGGATGCATATGACACCGGAGGAGCCTCTTGGAGCCTCTCTAAGAAGCAATCCTTTGCCAATGATAAAGCTAACCACGTACCTTCCTGCGCCCCTGTAAATCGCTCTAAGGGCGCCTCTACGCCTAGTGACTTCCTTCGTAAGAGTAATGATGGCAAAGGCTTAGAGTATGAGATTGTCACCTTCTGTGAGTACGTAGGCATTTATCATTCAGTAAAGCTGAAGTATGGGTTGTCGTTTGATGGGAATAGTAGGGATACCTTTAAAAGCTGTGATATAACTATTTGATAGGGGGCGGGGGGAGTCTTTGGTTGTTCGGTATTGTTACGGTATCTGCGTAGATACAAAAAAAGCCTATTTCAAAAAAGCTGCTCATTAGCTATTATTTATACTTTGTTGCATAATTTATGCCCTATAGATACATGATGATAAACATGAAGGCTAGACCATGAACCATTTATTAAGTATTGCCGCTTTTCTTCTTTTAGCTGCCGGAACGTATTTCTTTGATTACGAATACGATTCTAGTTTCACGGCGAGCACTGAAGCTCTAGATGCCACTCTCGCATTAGAAAATGCTACCTCAATAGAAAATAGCCTAGAGTTAGTTGACGCACAGCACTCCGAAGCATTAAAAGGTTTTTCGGACATGGAACAATCGGCCAAGTCGAAAGCAGCAGTCCACTTCATGGCACTCACAAAAAGTCAAAACCAGTTGGCGGATAAGGCTAGAGAGGATTTAGCTAGTATGGCTGGCGATGTGCAATTTATTGAAAATTTTAATTGGGAGACAGACAAGCAATTGGAGTGGGACTTATTGGAGTCTCGCTTGGAGGTGCTGTGTCCACAGCTCGATAGCTACCATACTCAATTTAGCAAAATAATTAGTATCCTTGACGAAAAAGTTGCCTTGGTTGACCATCCCGATGTCATTAAGGAGCTATTTGACGGAGATAAGTATATGCCTGCAATGTTAGAGCAATTTAGGGCGAGCCAAAAAACAATATTGGAAAGTAGCGAAGTCGGCTATCAAAATTTATGTGTTAATTAATGTAGGGCGGCCCAATGGAACGAGTCATACTACAAAGACTTTGATTGAATTTAAGACACCAACTCACGATATATAAATTTTGTAAAAAGAGGGCAATAAAATGACTTTTCAGGATTCGATAACAAAATGTTTTAGTAATTTCGCTAACTTTAAAGGCAGAGCCTCTAGAAGTGAGTACTGGTGGTTTTATCTATTCTGCGCTGCGGTTAATTTCGTACTTACATTTTCAACAGCGCTAAGCATGGGAGTCGAGGCAGCTAACATAGTTAGTACATTGGGCTCGCTAGTACTTTTAATACCGCAATTGGCGGTGACAGCTAGAAGACTGCATGATAGAAATAGAAGCGGTTGGTGGTTTCTTATTGCATTTACAATAATTGGCCTTATTCCCCTACTTTACTGGTTAGTTTCAGAAGGCTCAAAAGAAGCGAATGAATATGGCGAGCCTATAGACTTAAACAATCAGCAGCAGGATTGATGGCTACATTGCTGATTTTTGCTAAGAACTATGGTTTGTGATATTTATACCGTTTATCTTTTTATGGGACAAAATTAAAAATAAATTTAGGAATAACCCATAGAAACTAACTGTTCGGCTTTATTTAAGTAAAAGGATAATTCATATGGAGAAATTATTAGGATTAATCCCCGGGGTGTTGGTGATACCGTTCTGGATTTTTGGGTTTTTATACGCGATATTTCTCCCTGAAACAATTTATTATGCTTTGGGGATATACTTGGATTTATGGTTTCCAACATTAAAGACCTTTTGGGGATACATTTTAATTTTTCCATTATTTGCCGTTCCTTTTTTAAATGCCGGTCTCACTTTTCTCTTGATTTTCCAATCATTTACAGTTTTAGCTAAATTTATATTTGGGTCATACGAACCCTCGGTGCACGGCTTTATAACAATGTATCCCGCTTGTATTGCAGTTTTTGTTTTGGGTTTGACATTTTTTAGCAAAGAAAAAGTATAAGCCACGAGGAAAACTATGGTTGGATTAGGTAAGGGATGTTGAACTAATATTGGATATATAAAAATGTTAGAAGATTTGTTAGCGGTGGTAGCATATATCGTATGGGCGGCAGTTTTAATCTTTGCGTTTCGTGCGCTCTTAGGTTTTATTTATTAGTTATATTAAAGACAGAATAATGAAAGCAATTCAGAATAGATTTATCTAATAACTGTAACCTCTAGTGTACCTAAAAAATCTATCGTCATACATGGGCGGGGGGAGTCTTTGGTTATCTGGTATTGTTACTGTACCCGCCCACATACAAAATAAGCCCATTTCAAAAAAGCTGCTCAATCGTTAGTTTCTAGTCATCCTTGAATAACTTCGCCTGTTCTATATAGTTGATGCATTAATTAACAAAGGTTAATACCTCATGCGACTAATTCTAATCCTTACTACTTTACTGGCTTTTCAAAGTGCTGCTTTATCTGAATTTGATGAGCTGAAGGCCTTGGCTGACAAAGGTGATGCAGATGCTCAATTTTATTTAGGTAATGTTTACCTTAACGGAGAAGGTTTACTGAAAAATGAAGCTGAGGCTGCTAAATGGTATCGAAAGGCCGCCAGACAAGGGCATACCAGAGCTCAGTTTAATCTCGCTCAGGCTTATCGCATTGGAAAAGGTGTGTTAATAGATGATGCTGAGGCTGCTAAATGGTATCGAAAGGCTGCTGAGCAAGGTGATGCAAATGCTCAACACAACCTAGCGTTATGTTATATCAATGGAACAGGGGTGCCTGAGACTGTTTCAGAGGCTATAAAATGGTATCGAAAAGCCGCTGAGCAAGGTATTGCAAATGCTCAGTTTAGCCTGGGCAACATGTATGATATTGGTCGAGGTGTTCCAAAGGACGATGCTGAAGCTGTTAATTGGTATCGAATGGCTGCCGAACAAGGTTATGTCGATGCTCAATACAATCTAGGAAATATGTATTCCAATGGAATTGGTGTTCAAAAAGACGATGCTGAAGCTGTTAATTGGTATCGAATGGCTGCCGAACAAGGTTATGCGGATGCTCAGTACAATTTAGGCATTATTTATGCCACCGGTAAAGGAGTTCCAGTGGACTACATCCAAGCATATGTTTGGTGGTCAATATCCAAGAGACTCGGTGATAGTGATGCCGCCGCCAATTTAAATATATTAAAATCTAGAATGTCTTCACAGCAAACATCTGTAGCACAGGCGCTAGCAACGAAATGCTATGAGTCTAAATATAAAGAGTGCGATTAAGATTATGAAAAAACTACTTCTAACTCTGGTATTAATCAGTCCTGCTAGCTTTGCTGATTTCAATTGCGAAGTAAAAGACCACAAGATGCTCAATGATGATGGCTCCCTTACGACAGCTCCAAACCGATGGCGTATAGGAGATGTATTTATTGTGAATAGGTCTTCAGGAGAAGTGTCTGGCAAGTTTGCTCCAATGCTTGATATGACAGTTTTGTATATTGGTGATAATGAGAACGCATGGAAAGGCATATCTACGCCCATCCTTAATAGAGTCCTTGATTCAGCGAAAAGTCCTTTCGGTGTCATCTCAAGTCTTGGAAATAGCTTGGATTTGATGTGGATTAGCACTTATCAGGAAGGTCCAAATAAGCCGTTTATTTACCATGATGGTATTAGTGTTATTACTGGTATTTGTACGGTTTTTTAAAAATTTAACCTAACTACAACGAGTATGGTTTATGAACGCAGAGAAGAAAGGGTTTAAGTATAGGCTCAGTAACGTTTTAGCTTGGTTGGGTTTTGGCGTTGTTGTATACACTATCCCCGTTAGTATTTTATCTTTTGAAATTGAAAAGCTTTTAGGTGTCGTCGCTTTCCAGTGCTTCATTGGAGTCATCAACTATCTAATGATTGGAAGTTTTAGGCTTCTGCCTTGGAGGGACATAGAATGAGAAAACTACTACTAGCTCTAATGTTAATAAGCCCGTTTAGCTTTGCTGACTGGGGAGATACCTACTTTTGTGAAACGACTCACTTTGCGGTTATCTCTCGTGCTGGAAGTCTGGAGTCTTTTAAGTCGCAAAAATTTAAATTTCAGGTCTCTAGAGACAAGCAAGCACTAATCTTTGGCGAAGGTGGCTACTTTGATGATGCTACAGCAAAACTTCATACTGGTATTCGAGAGCTAGATGTTCTTGGGGATGGTGGATTAATGGCTGGTGATGATTGGCATACCTACTTCATGCACAAAGATAAATTTAGTTATACTCGTGTTGGACCAGGTGACGTGTTCGCGATAACAGCAGACTGCGACAAGTTCTAACTACAAGGAAAGGCAGATGGCTAATCAAACTCTACAAAGGCGCAGAATGAAGAAGCCACTGATTACATTAATGTTACTAAGCCAGTAAGCGTGTTTTGATATGGCTTCTGCGCTTTTAGTGGAAAGGAGCTGTCGCTGGTTTGTCGTGCGATACATAAATAATTTAAAGGTGAACTTATGTTTGGAATGTTGGATTATAGGGCACACAAACTATATCTAATTTTATTTTTCCTCCCAAATCTGGCGTTGGTTTTGTTTGCGACGCTTGGATTGCCGGTTATAAATTATTCGGTTGGTATATCATTGGCGGATAACCGAGTTATACAGATTTTAATTTCGTTAGTATCGCTACTAATACTAGAGTTAGTTTGGATTGCTTTTATTTACGGCTTAATTTCCAAGTTCTATCAATTTTTATTTGGTCTCTTTGTCGACATCATTCCATCTAATGGAAGGTCGGAAGAAGAAGCGAAATTAGTAGTTTGGCAAGGGCAAAAAGCAATTACATCATTGGCGTTTGGTAGTTCCCATCCATCTACTTGGACAGACAAGCTGATTAATGACTTTTCGAGATTGGATTGGCTTCAGAGCCTATTTTACAGGCAGAATGTTCTCGCTAGAGTAAATGCTATAGCTGAGCATTATAGAAGCCTTCCGCCAGATAGTAGCTTTGGTGAGTTTGAATATGACGCCATATTATCTGAACATGATTTAAACATAGGCAGATTGGAGAAATTTCTTTGTAATGCTCATGTTAGGTGGTCAATTGTGACTTACTCCTTGTTCATATATTTAATCGTCTTTCAGCCTTTTTGATTTAAAAAGGACAAGAATTAGCAAGTAAGTGTTGGGGTTATAATTTTAAGGATTGTGATTAAGGGGAAAGATATGGTTTTTTTAGGAACGGTGGCTTATATCGGCTTTTCGATATTTTGCATTAATAAAGGTGATGAATGGGGCGCAGGTGCTTTAATTTTATGGGTAGCTGTGAGTTTCATCATAGCTTCTGCGTTTGGCACTGTTTAAACAAAAAATATCTATAGTTGCTAATTTAAAAGTATCAACAAATATTGAAAAATCTCTTCAATGAATTAGGTGCCGGTAACGTAAGAGTTCAAGCCTAAGGCATATCCACCTTCACCTTAGTCTTCACACCATCCATATGACGCTGCCATGTCTCTAGCATGACTTCCTTAGCCCACTCCTGGTGTCCCTGCTAAACCTAGGGGGTGGCGCTAGATTCCCTTAGTTAATTCTTATTAGTTACTGGTAATGTAAGAGTGTTAAAAAAAAACCAGTACATCGTTGTTCTTTAAGTTGGTTACCTTATTGGTTCATCTACAATCCGTCTTTAGTAACCATTCATTATGTTGTTTTAATCTCTTCCTGTAGCCTTCAGTTCTTTCATTTGAAGGGATACTTTTATGGTTATAATCTAAGGAATTGGCTCTATCCATGTTCTGAAAGGCTCGTATTTGGTCTAACCCAATCCCTTCTTGGTCTATTTTGATTTTATAGCCATTCAACTCTTCCGTTACCACTTTGTTCATTACCCTTCTTAGTTCACCTGAATGATGGTGCTGAGTGATGTAGGAGTCATGGACGCTTAGTATTGGTATCCCCTTGTTAGTGAAATGATTGATTACCTTAGCTGTTATCCTGCCATCAACATTCATTAACTCTACTCCTTTGTCTGTGCATATAGAGTCTGCTATTGCCGGGTGTTTCTCTTTAAAGGCATCTAGTAGTAGTTGTAGTTGTTTTTCTTTTAGAGACTTCTCTAAAGAGCCCGTTTGTTGCTTTTGCCTGAAGGCCTTATATGCAGATTTTTCACTGTTAGCATTAATGGCATTAAGTACTATTCCTTTAACTACCTTACGCTGCTGCTTAGCATCTAAGTCTAATAGTTTATCTAGAGCATATGGGTCTTGCTGTGGTTGTATGCCTTGTAGGCCATAAAGAAGGTTTATATGAAGCCCTGAGTAATCCTGCTCTATTGTTGGTACATCGTTGATGTGTATCTTTTCTCTCACTTCTTCCCCAACCCTTTGCCACCAACCTCCATGAAATCTACCTCCTAGGTTCCAATCTGCCCTATAGAACACTCTTCTCACAAACTTATTATCTTGTGTGAGCTTTACTCTCTTAGTCTTTATTTCACCTGCTTTCTTGTCCCAATAGGGTTGCTCTATTATGGGTTTTTGTCTATCCGGTATGTCTATGTAAGTTCTCCATAGAAGAGCATTGTATTGCTGAACCTGCTTTCTCATTTCTAAAATGGGTTTAAAGTCTGTATCTTTATAATCCACTTGAGCAGTTCGCTCTCTATCGTTTTTGAATTCTTTCTTGTTTAGGATAATTACTTCTTGCTTAGGTTTTTCTTCCGTCAGGTCAAACAGCGTTAGTTCTGCTTTGTTAAAGATGTCTTGGAGCAGTTTTGAGGCTCTTATGCGTGTCACATGACCTGAGCCTTCTGTACCTGTTAACTTGTCTATTAAACCAACTTCATAAGCCTGATTTACTACATCTATTATTTTGGCTGATATAAACAAGGCGTTATATCTGGCGTTCTCTTTATAGGCGCTATTGGTCATGCCTAAGCCTACTGATAGTTCAGGGTCATCTAGCCAAGCCACATATAGGTCTAAGAGAAGAACTTTGAATTGCTTCTTAGGCTCTGATTTGGCTCTGTTCCCTTTTCCACCCTCAGGGAATGCTTCTTTAAAGTATTGCTTCCATACAGTGTCGCGCAGCTTTTTAGCCTTAGGATGGTCAGACCAGCGATGAACATCTAGTGGTCTTGAGTGGTGTGGGTTGATTTCAGTCATTGTTAAGGTTTTAAATCTCTATTTCATTAAGGAAAGCTTTAACTTTATTTGTTAGCGCTTCAGAAGCATTGTCAGCCTTATGAAGTAGTTCTTCTTTGTTTGGTATTGCCATTGAGCAGATAGATGATTGAGTGTCGGGTAATGCAGCGTCTGGATTGAGCGCTTGATTTAGCGCCTCCATGTCTTTTGCAGTATCACACAAGTCTTTCAATTCCCATGCAGTTACTCCAACTATGGCTGTTATACCTGCATAGGGTATGGCTTCAACGGCCATTGAGCTAACAGAGCGAGACGCTGTTTTTACAGCGCGCTTCTTAATAGAGTTTGTTGTCGAATTTACAGCATCAGCAACACGAACTCTTTTACCCTTGAAGTCGACTAGAGCGTCTTTCGGGTGAATCTTTGAGGCAACACTTGGAATATTTGTTATTGCTTCAAATGTCGTTGTTGCGAGTTTAAATAAACTGGTACTTACAAGCAGGGCAACATTGCTAGCTAGAGAGAATGCCACCACGAAAATAAAAGCTATCAGACTTGTTTTTTTATTCATCATAATTGGTAGCGCTCCTTCCATTAGCTGCTTGTGTCATCAGTTCATTACTGTATGCTTTTTGTTTAAACTTAACAACGCCAACACAGTAGCTTGACCAAAAAAGACAGCTAAATAACCCCGCTTGGAACGCATTATATGGGGTTCTGAGGGCGTTATTCCTATACCTTTAAATGGCTTAATTAAGCATTAAAAGGCGCTATACAAGCTCCTGAGAAGGTTCATGGCAGCCTTGATGGGTAGTTTTAAATGGGTCGTTAAATAGCCTTAATAAGTACCGTTATGGATACTCGCACTTACTAGTTTTTGGTGCGCTAGGCTAACTTAAGAGCGATATTTTCAGCTTTAAGATGAGTGTATCTATTAAGCATTTTCAAGTCTTTGTGCCCTGTAATAGTTGCTACTTCCATAACATTTAAACCCATCTCAAAGAAGCGTGTAGTGCCTTCGTGTCGTAGGTCATGGAACCTTAAGTCTGTAATTCCTCCCGCTGCACAACCTCTACTAAATGCTTGTGAAACTGAATCAGGTTTTAGGCTGAATAGTCTGTCATTAGCCTTTGGTGATAATGGTTCAAGGAGTTCCAAGGCTCTATTGGTCAGTGGGATTGTTCTAGCGACATTAGTCTTTGTGTCGGGAATCGTTAGCGTTCGTTTTATCCAGTCGATATGTTCATACTTTATATTGAGTAACTCACCGCGTCGCATGGCTGTTTCGATAGCTAATTCAATCAACACCCTGACTTCTCTATTGGATATACCCCTAAGGATAATGCTCATCTCATCCCTTACTAGGCGACGATGTCGTGCATTGTTAACCTTGGGAAGCTCTATAGATGGCATCTCGTTAAGCCGGTAACCCCATTCAGTGACAGCAAGTTTGATGGTTCGTGTGACTATGCCTAACTCTATTTTGACTGTAGCAGCTGACACCGTCTCTAGGCGCTTATCTCTGTAGCATGCTAGTTGATAGGAATTAACCTCAACAAGTTTAAGCTGTCCTAGGTGTCGTTTAATGATTCTTGAATGTGCCTTAATAAACTTGAGTGCTTTAAGCTGCTTAGACTGACAATATTGATAGTACTGGTCGAGCAGTGTCTCTAGTGTCACAAACTTGGCTTTTGTATTGTCTATATAGAGTCCACGCTCCATCTCTGACTCTGTCTTCTTCGCCCATACTAAAGCGTCAGACCTTTTGGTGAAGGTTTTACATTTGGTGGGGAAGCCTTGCTTGCGGATGACAGCCTTTGTCTTGCTGCCGGAGGGTATGAGTGTAGCCATTGACTGTAACCTCTACTGTACCTGATGAACCAATATGG
>Ga0206125_10005730_pt1 | contig 10361 bp, 9 predicted proteins | sample Helgoland_Spring_4_FD_148598 | JGI IMG/M metagenome (GOLD analysis project Ga0206125, IMG submission 148598) | Pelagic subsurface seawater microbial communities from Kabeltonne, Helgoland, North Sea - Helgoland_Spring_Bloom_20160331_1 | ecosystem: Environmental > Aquatic > Marine > Epipelagic ...
CCTGATGTTGTAAAAGGTCGAGCTGGCTCGCCTTATGCGGTGAAAGATTATTACAACGTGAATCCTGACTTAGCAGTAGACCCAGCTAATCGTTTGTCAGAGTTTGAAGCTTTAATTGCTAGGACTCATGATGCAGGAATGAAAGTAATTATAGATATTGTTCCCAATCATATTGCACGCAAGTACGAGGGTAAAAATAATCCGGTGGGTGTACAAGATTTTGGTGCCGATGACGATCAAACGGTGGAATATAAAAGAGACAATAATTTCTATTATATTCCAAATCAAAAATTTGAAGTGCCCGATATGCCAAAGCCATTAAATGGAGAAGGAAACAGTTTAAGTGATGCTAAGTTTGATGAAAACCCTGCAAAATGGACTGGTAATGGCTCTCGATTAGCAAAACCAGACAAAAATGATTGGTACGAAACGGTCAAAGTTAATTATGGAGTGCGTCCAGACGGATCCAAAGATTTTCCGGGCTTACCAGCAGATTTTAGCACAAAATCAGTTCAGGAACATTTTGAGTTTTGGAAAGACAAAGAGGTACCTGATTCATGGAAAAAATTTAGGGATATTGCTTTGTATTGGACAGCAAAAGGAGTCGATGGTTTTAGATATGATATGGCAGAGATGGTTCCTTATGAATTTTGGAGTTATATGAATTCAGCAATAAAAATGGCTAATACAAACGCTTTTTTAATGGCCGAAGTTTATAATCCTGCCGAATACCGCAATTACATTCAGTTGGGTAAAATGGACTACTTGTATGATAAAGTAGAAACCTATGATAAACTGAAAGAAGTGATTCAAGGTAAATCGTGGCCTGATGATTTGACTCACATTCAAAATAAAATAAAAGATATTGAGCACCACATGTTGCACTTTTTGGACAATCATGATGAACAACGATTAGCTAGTCCAGAGTTTGCTGGATCTGGAGCAAAGGGAAAACCAATGATGGTAGTTTCAGCAACAATCAGTACTTCGCCTACCATGATTTATTTTGGACAGGAAGTAGGAGAGGCAGCTAATGAAAATGCTGGTTTTGGAACCCATTCTAGAACCTCTATTTTTGACTATATAGGTGTTCCATCGCATCAAAGATGGATGAATGAAGGTAAATTTGATGGTGGACAGCTTACGGAAGGAGAAAAAGAATTACGTGATTTTTACAAACGACTGCTTAATTTCACCATAAATAGCTCAGCATTGATGGGTAAATACGACGATTTACAGTTTTACAACCGACCAATTACGGCAAACTATGATCCTGCAGTTTATTCCTATGTGCGTTGGTCAGACGATGAAAAGGTAATTGTGGTGACTAATTTTTCTGCCGATAAAACTAGTGTTTTTGACTTGAAAATTCCAGAAAATATTATCCAAGAATGGGGTTTATTAGATGGTCAGCATGTGATAGTGGATCAATTGTATCAAAAGAGCAAGGTTGTTCTTGATGTTAAAAATGGTTTAGGTACTTTACAAATAAATATTGCACCACTGGAGTCTTTCATTTATAAGTTAGATAAAAAGTAAGTATAAATTAAAGATTAAAAAGCTGGTACTCCTCAGGAATACCAGCTTTTTTATTTTAGTAACAGCAGTTAGTACTTTCGCCTAATTGCAGCTTCGTAGTTTTCGTTAATTTTTTTCCAATTGATGACGTTAAAAAAAGAATCAATATAATTTCTTCTGCGGTATTGATACCCTAAGTAATAAGAATGTTCCCATAAGTCTAGTGCCAAAATGGGTGTGCCAGGAATAAGCGCATTTTTCATCAATGGGTTGTCTTGATTTTGAGAACTAGTTATTTTTAATTTTCCGTATTTATCAACTACTAGCCAGGCCCAAGATGAACCAAATTGCTTAACGGCTTCGGCCTTAAAAGCGGAAACGAAATTAGTATAAGAACCAAAATCTCTATTGATAACAGCTGCTAAGGTATCAGTAGGAACACCGCCTGCATTGGGAGCCATGGATTTCCAATATAAACTGTGATTATAATACCCACCTGCATTATTGCGTAGTTCGGAATCATTGGGATCTACTTTAGCTAAAATATCCTCAATAGATTGATTCTCGTATTCAGTTCCTGCGATAGCGTCATTAAGGTTATTAGTGTAGGTTAAGTAATGCTTCGAATAATGCATCTCTAAAGTTAGTGGTGATACGGTAGGAGCCAGTGCATCATACGCATACGGTAGCTTATCCACTTGAAAAGAACCTTCGTTGGCTTTTACATCTTCAGGAAAGCCAATAGTGACTTTTTCTTGGGCAGTAGGTAAGGGAACTTCAACTACCTCAGTTAGTTTTTTGTCATTACAAGAACCTAAAAAACTAATTAATAAAATACTAGATAATAAAAAATTAATTTTTTTCATGTTTGTTTGTTATTTCTTCAAAATAGAATTAATAATTTCGATATAGTGTGCTTTTGCTTCTTCGGGGGTTAAATGGCTGATTTGCATCCAGGCATTTATTTTAAAGGCGTCTCGCAGGTGGTATGCTGCACTCTGCTGCAAGTCTACATGACCAAAAGTAGCTTGCTTATAAAAGGCATATAGACGCAGTTGAACATCTTGAGGTAAGGATGCCTGCGTCATTTCTGAAGCTTTTGCTACTGCTTCCTGAAATTGGCTATCTAAATCGGTATTAGTCATTGCTTTTCACAGCGATTATCGTTTTTCCTCCAATTGCTTTTTGGTTTAAAACAACATCAACTTTTGTTCCTATTGGTAAAAATAAATCTACCCTTGAACCAAACTTTATAAATCCTGCATCGGTTCCTTGAACTACTTGCATTCCTTCTTCGGCATAGTTTACGATCCTTCTGGCTAAAGCACCAGCAATTTGACGGTATAAAACAGCCCCAAAAGCATTGTTTTCAATAACAACTGTGGTTCTTTCGTTCTCTTCGCTTGCTTTAGGGTGCCATGCCACTAAGAATTTACCTGGGTGGTATTTGCTGAATTTTATAATTCCGCTCATAGCATAGCGTGTTACATGCACATTGATAGGGGACATAAAGATAGAAACTTGTAAACGTTTGTCTTTAAAATATTCTCCCTCGTATACCTCTTCAATTACGACTACTTTTCCATCTACAGGAGCTAGAATTTGATTTTCACTGAGAATAAAAGTTCTTTTTGGATTTCTAAAAAATTGTAAAATAATTACTAAAATCAAGAATGCGCCAACTTGTAATAGCTTTTGCAGCCAAATAGCATCAATAAAATTGTCTGATAATAATAGTACTGAAGCAGTAAAAATTATTCCTAATAAAATGGTCTTGGTTCCTTCTTTATGAAACATAATTTAAAATTTGGTAAAATAAAAATATAATTGGTGCTACAAATATAACACTATCTAGTCGATCTAGTATGCCTCCATGGCCAGGCATTATTTTTCCGCTGTCTTTTACACCAGCAATTCGTTTAAACTTGGATTCGATTAAGTCGCCTATAGTTCCAAAAACGCCTGCTAGTAAGGCGATTGTTGTCCAAATGGCAATTGATTTGGGACTAAAACCAGGGTTAGGTCTAATGTATAATTTTGATATTAAATACCCTGCAAATACTGCAAATACCACTCCTCCAATAAATCCCTCAATAGTTTTTTTAGGCGAAATACGTTCAAAGAGTTTGTTTTTACCAATAGACTTTCCTACTATGTAAGCAAAAGTATCATTTGTCCAAATAATGATAAACAACCCGATTATGATTTTTGGATTGTAGTCTTTAATACCAAATGATATTTTAGTTATAAAAATAAAAGGTAAAACGATATAACCTAAAAGGTACAGGTATTTTGATACTTGCGTGATTGATTGTACATGATCATCAAACAAAAATACAATACATTTTATGGAGACAAAAAGGGTAAATAAAAGTAGCACAAGGTTAAGTTGTTGTATGTCTACGTCTAATCTTGTATTTAATCCAAAATACTCACTAAGGAACTGCTCTGTTCCTAAGCGGTAATAGCTTAATAAAGCGATTAAAGAATAAAATAAAAAGACAAAAACAAGAGGGATAATCTTGTTTAGTTGCACTAGAGCACAATATTCATATGCGGCAATCATTAAAAATGCTCCGAACAAAAGTATAAAACTTTCGGTCGAATAAAGGATAGAGGCGATTAGTAAAATAATATATACAGCGCCTGAAATAGATCTCTTTAGAGTTTCATTCATTTTAAAGATCTTCTAAAAGCAACAAATAAAGGTTTTTAGCAGAACTACCGTATTGGGTGAAGTCCTCTTCTTTTGCTTTTTCAAAATATTTAATTGCGGTGATGTTGGTAGGGTAATCTCTTTCGTACTTCTTTTTTATCGCACTCAAACTATCGCTTTTCATGGCTAGTATTTGGCTAGTTGTAGCATAAATTATCATGTCTACTGGAAGCTCATTAGGTTTGTTTTGCTTGATTTGATTTGATGAAAATAAAATTGATCCTTCCTCAGCGATCAAGTTTTCACAGGATGAGAATAAAAACTTAGGATTAAGAACTTGCTTGTAGATTAGTTTGTTTTCTTCTAAAATACTAAATAGAGTAGGGTCAAAACAAAGAACTTCACTTTCAAACCAATCGTTTTCTTCTAATATGTTTTCAAATTGTTCTTTTACCTCGACCATGTTTTCACAGTATAAAAATTTACCGCCATTTTTTTTAAAATGATAGATAAATTGTTCGTCTATAGACATATCGATTTCGGATGAAGCACCGCTACCTTCCTTCTCTTTTTCGTCGTCTGAATCAGAAATACTAGAACCAAAAATTTTTTTAAAAAGACTCATATCTTATTAAGGTACTTTATATGTTATTTGAAAACGTCCAAAGATAAAAAAATCTTAATTCAAAAGTAGCTTTTGAATTAAGATTTTATAAATATAACCGAAAAGGTGTTGTTATGATACTACTTCTTCAAGATTTTTGTCGAAAGTACGTTTTCCAAATATAGCCTCCAAATCGTCTTTAAAAATAACTTCTTTCTCAATTAGTATATCCGCAAGCTGGTTCAACTTGTCTTTATTTTCCTCTAAGATTGTTATTGCTCTTTGGTATTGGCTTTCAATTAAAGTCGAAATTTCCATATCAATTACTTTTGCTGTCTCTTCAGAATACGGTTTAGAGAAATTATACTCACTTTGTCCGGTGGAGTCATAATAAGTAACATTTCCTATTTTGTCATTTAATCCGTAGATAGTTACCATTGCTCTCGCTTGTTTGGTAACTTTTTCTAAGTCACTAAGAGCGCCAGTCGAAATTCGGTTGAAAGTTACTTTTTCAGCAGCTCTTCCGCCCATCGTAGCACACATTTCATCTAGCATTTGATCTGGGCGCACTATTAAGCGCTCTTCTGGTAAGTACCAAGCAGCTCCAAGGCTTTGACCTCTTGGAACAATGGTTACCTTAATAAGGGGCGCAGCATGCTCTAGCATCCAGCTTACAGTTGCGTGTCCTGCTTCGTGTATGGCGATTGCTTTTTTCTCCTCAGGAGTGACGATTTTATTTTTCTTTTCTAAACCACCAACAATTCTATCAACTGCATCAAGGAAATCTTGTTTGTCTACAGCTGTTTTATTGTATCGTGCAGCAATCAAGGCTGCTTCATTACATACATTAGCAATGTCTGCTCCAGAGAACCCCGGAGTTTGCTTTGCTAAAAAGTCTAAGTCTAGACCTTCCACTTTTTTCAAAGGAGCAAGGTGTACCTTAAAGATTTCTGCTCTTTCTCTGATGTCTGGTAAATCAACAAATATTTGTCTGTCAAAACGACCAGCACGCATTAAGGCTTTATCTAGCACGTCAGCTCTATTTGTAGCAGCAAGTACAATAACATTGGTGTTAGTTCCAAAACCATCCATCTCAGTCAACAACTGGTTTAGCGTATTTTCTCTCTCGTCATTCCCACCTGACATATTGCTTTTTCCTCTAGCTCTACCCACAGCATCAATTTCATCAATAAAAATGATAGCTGGTGATTTTTCTTTGGCTTGTTTGAATAAATCACGAACACGTGACGCACCAACACCCACAAACATTTCAACAAAATCTGAGCCTGATAATGAGAAAAAAGGAACTTGAGCTTCTCCAGCAACGGCTTTGGCTAGCAAAGTTTTTCCTGTTCCAGGAGGTCCTACAAGTAGTGCTCCTTTCGGAATTTTACCTCCCAAATTCGTATATTTCTCCGGGTTTTTCAAGAATTCTACAATTTCTTGTATCTCCTCTTTAGCACCTTCGAGTCCTGCTACGTCTTTAAATGTTGTTTTAACATCGGTTTTTTCGTCAAAAAGTTTCGCTTTGGATTTACCGATATTGAAAATTTGACCGCCACCGCCAGCACCACCGCCAGACATTTTTCTCATTATAAAAATCCAAACACCGATAATAATGATTATTGGAAGTAAACTAAGAAAGATGTCGGACCAATTACTCGCTTCTTTAAAGTCGTAATCGGTAAGTTTTTTTTCTGCTTTGGCCTTGTCTAACTTTTCCTGAAAAGATTTTAAATCACCAAATTTGGTTGTGTAATGAGGCCCTTTATTGGGTCTATCAAGGATGTCTTTCGCTACTGCTTTGTTGGCAGGATCTTTTAATCCTTGTTCGTTTAAATAAATTTCGGCATCTTTATTATTAAAAATGATTACATTTTTAATGTCACCTTTATTCAACATCGCGTCTATGTTAGACGATTTTAATTGCGCAGGCTCTTGCAAGCTAGAACTGCCAGTAACAAAACTGATAAACAAGAAAATAAGTAAAATGGCAGTATAAACTAACCAAGGACTTACTTTAAATTTATTAGGATTCGGATTATTTTCTTTTGCCATTCTGTTTTTTTAGTATTTATTAGCTATTGTGGTAATTTTTGCATCTCCCCACAAGCTTTCAATGTTGTAATATTCTCTAATTTGTTTTTGGAAAACGTGAACTACGATATTAACATAATCCATAAGTACCCACTCTGCATTGTCAGATCCTTCAACATGCCAAGGCTTATCTTTGATTTCTTTTGAAACTACTTTTTGGATAGAATTAACGATTGCGTTAACTTGTGTGTTTGAGTTTCCATTGCAAATTACAAAATAGTCACATACAGCACTATCAATTTCTCTTAGGTCGAGAATATCTATGTCATTACCTTTTACTTCTTCGATTCCTTTTATAATGTTTGCCAAAAGGTCGTCATTATTTATTGTCTTTTTTGCCATGAAAAATTTTTATATCAGTTTGTAAAGTTACCATTTTTTGTGATTATTTTTGAACCTTAACATAATATTAAATTATGTTTAAAAATAACAACTAATGAGAGTAATCAAACTCGATGCCATAGATTCAACCAATGAGTTTTTAAAACAACTCTCTGCTGCTGAACGATTAGAAAATTTTACCATTGTAACGGCCGAAAATCAAACAAAAGGTAAAGGTCAAATGGGCTCTATCTGGGACTCGGAGGCGGGTAAGAATCTAACAATGAGTATTTTTCTTAAAGATACAGTTTCAGATGTAAACCATATTTTTACGTTAAACATTGCAGTAGCTTTGGCGATTTACAAGGCCTTAGAAATACTTAATATTCCTGCCTTATCTATAAAATGGCCTAACGACATTATGTCATACAATTTTAAATTAGGTGGTATTTTAATCGAGAATAGTCTAAAAGGAGATGGGTCAATTGTTTCGATCGTGGGAATTGGATTAAATGTGAATCAAACTAGTTTTGATAATTTACCTAAAGCCTCTTCTATGGCTGTTGTTTCTAAAAAACTACATAGCAAAGATCAGTTACTAAATTTAATTGTTGATAACCTCAAACAGACTCTCAGTGTCCTCTCTTCTAATCCTGAAATATTATGGGATCAGTATGCTGAAAATCTTTTTAAGATAGGTGTACCTATGCCTTTTAAAGGGGGCGAAAATAAAAATTTTATGGGTATTATCAAAGGCGTTTCCACTTCTGGCAAATTGCAAGTGCAGCTAGAAAATGATGCCGTTGCTGAATATAATATCAAAGAAGTACAGTTACTGTATTAGAGAGCTCTACATAAGAACAGCGTTTTTAAAAATTTGCACACTGATTATTGATGAACTTTTTCGGATACAATAAAGTCATAGAGTGTGATTGTGTTTTATTTTCGTTCTCCAATTTGCTGTCTCCACATCGCATAATACAGACCTTTCTCCTCCAGTAAATCAGTGTGTTTTCCTTGTTCAATAATTTTTCCTTGCTCGAGAACAAATATTTTATCTGCATGCATTATTGTTGAAAGACGGTGTGCTATTAACACTGTGATTTGATCCTTTTTTGACGAAATACTTCGTATCGTTTTAGTTATTTCTTCCTCTGTAATAGAATCCAGTGCAGATGTTGCTTCGTCAAATAACAGTAGCCTTGGTTTTCTTAATAAAGCACGTGCAATCGATAAACGTTGTTTTTCCCCTCCCGAAACTTTTATTCCTCCTTCACCTATGGTGGTATTTAAACCGTTTTCGGCACGAATTAATAAATTCTGACAGGCCGATTTTTGCAAGACATCGTTGATTTCTTCGTCTGTTGCGCTGGGTTTAACAAATAATAAATTGTCTTTTATTGTTCCAGAGAATAATTGCGCGTCCTGGGTTACAAAACCTAACTGTTGTCTTAGCTCTGTCAAATCAATTTCATTCGCATTTTTGTCATTGTAAAAAATCGCTCCTTCAGCAGGTTTGTATAAACCAACAAGCATTTTTACCAAAGTAGTTTTCCCGCTTCCTGACGGACCAACAAAAGCAATGGTTTCTCCTGCTTCGGCTTCAAAAGAAATATCCTGCACTGCATAACTATTGGCTGATTGATGTTTAAACGAAATATTAGAAAATCGTAAGTGATTTATAGCGCCAATTGTTTTAGGATTACTTGGAATCTCCTCGCTTTTTGAATTCATCAAATCAGCAAAGTTATCCATTGATGCTTTAGTCTCGTTGTAAGTAGCGATTACATTGCCCAATTCTTGCAGCGGATTGAATAAAAAGAAAGAGAAAAACATCAAGGTAATAAGATCACCTGGTAAAATTATTCCTTGAAAAATAAACATATAGAGGGCGAATACTAGGCCTGTTCGCATAAAATGTACTGTTGTTCCTTGAATAAAACTTAAAGAACGTACGAAACGTACTTTTTTTAATTCTAAACCTAAAATTTTTATGGTAGTACCGTTTAAACGATCTACTTCTTGCTCTGTCAATCCCAAACTTTTGACAAGTTCTATATTTCGCAACGACTCTGTAGTAGCGCCAGCAAGCGCTGTAGTTTCTCTTAGTATTTCAACAGAGACTTTCTTGATTTTTTTTCCTAAAAAGGAGCTTATAACCGCAATAACCGGCACCGTAGCTAGGAAAATAGGTCCCAAAAGCCAGTGAATATTGATCGCGTAAACCACTACAAATATGATCCCAATTACTGTTTGAAATACCATCGATATCGCGAGAATGATATACTTTTCGCAATCAATTTTTACTTTTTGTAGTTTGCCTAAGGTCTCCCCGCTGCGTTGATCTTCAAAATCTTGGAAAGGCAATTGTAGTGCTTTTTGTATTCCCTCGGTGTACATTTGTGCACCTGTACGCTGAATTATAATATTAGTAAAGTAATCTTGAAAATTTTTAGCAATTCTAGAGATTAGAGCAGCTCCTAGAGATAGTCCCAACCAACCGAGTACTGCTTTAGTAAAATTGATGTAATTATTATTAAAGCTAGCGACTCCAACACCACATTCGTTTAAAAGTTTACCAATAATAATGGAGTCAAATAGTGAAAAACATTGGTTGATAGCGGCTAGAAAAAGCGCTAAAAACAATAATGGTTTGTGTGCTTTTAGGTAGGTATATAAAATTTTCATTGTAATGATCTAAATTGAGAGTGCAAAACTACAACTATTGTGTACAAATGAAATTATCTAATTTAAATTTTAAGATAAATTAACAATAGGCATACATTTTAATTGCCATTTGCTTTTATTTAAATTTTGTTTCTATTCTTTATCAAAGTAAATTAGTGGTTATCAATACTTCTTGGTTCGAATTAATTGAATTTTGCTTTTTAGAACTCCTATCATGAAAAATGTATCCTTCTGCTTTGTTTTAGTCTTATTTCTCTTTTGCCAGTCCATTAATGCTCAAAATAACGCTGTTGCTCTTGCAACTTATGCCGATAAGGTGAATGTTTTTTTAGGGACTTCGGGCGATCATGGGCAACTATCTCCTTCGGCATCTTCACCTTTTAATATGATGAGTATAGGTCCTCAAACCTACCCACATATTCACTCTGGATATGAATATCTAGCAAAAGAATTTATTGGATTTACTCATACTAGTAT
>Ga0206125_10005737_pt1 | contig 10348 bp, 3 predicted proteins | sample Helgoland_Spring_4_FD_148598 | JGI IMG/M metagenome (GOLD analysis project Ga0206125, IMG submission 148598) | Pelagic subsurface seawater microbial communities from Kabeltonne, Helgoland, North Sea - Helgoland_Spring_Bloom_20160331_1 | ecosystem: Environmental > Aquatic > Marine > Epipelagic ...
ATTCACGCATAATTAAATGAGAAAATGTATGAACTAAATAGAATTGCCAATTCATAACATTAGCAAAATCAATTGCTCCTTTATTGAATGTGTTTGCCTTCTTCTGTAACTCAGACAATTGATTTTGCAGTTTTACTACAAGACCATTATTTTTGACAAACTCATCAATCAAATTATTATTAAATGAAAAGAAAATACCTTCTCCAAAATTCTCAACTACAGGATAAACCAAAACGTTTTCTTTTCTGCTTCTAAAAATATTTTTTGGGTTCGCATTTTCTGCATCTGCATCTACAGGTACTACTCTTGAAAAATCGAGTTGAGCTGAGGTGATTTTCATATTATCTATCCTAAGGACAAGATTAAAGTAACCTCTTGTTTCTTCTTCTAAATGAGTAGTAACATCTTTTACTTTTAAGTCTTTAGGATATTTAGTCAACAAAGCCTCATCCTTATGAAATGCCTTAAATTCATTAAATCTATAAATCATTTCTCTCAATGAATCTGGAATCTCTTGCTCTTCATTACCATCTTGATTAGATTTTAGTTCTTTAATTTTATTATTTAACTTTTCAGCTAAACCGTATTCTTCATTTTTAACTGCTTGTTTTTTCTCCTCCTCTAACTTTATGATTTCTAAGGAATCCTCACTCTCAAACAACTCACTGTGTAAATATATACTCGATATTATTCTTGAATAATAAATATTATTACCCGTCGTTAATGCCACTTTCAAAGGTTTCGGTAATCCTCTGCTATCTTTACAGTTACAATTTTCTTTTGGTGGGTTTTGGTTTCTTAGATGATTATTACCTGAATGGAATTTAACATCCCCTGTATTAACCTCCCAAGGCAAATGCCCTGGGCATAAGATTTTAACACTCATTAAACCTTTTAATGAAGTTCCTCGATTGCATTTTGTACATTTTAGCCACTTTCCATCAAAACCTGAAGCATTTCCTGTATTTGAAGTTATCTTAATATTAGGTTTATTGCAACAATCTTGTTGTTCAAATAAATTAACAGGTGCATCTTCAAAAATGGCTAGTGGTTCATCCTTGCGCCATCTTAAAAATTTAGACCAAGGAAAATCACTAATATGACCATGCTCACAAAGTAAAATGATATTATCTTGTTTTAAATTCCTTGACCAGCCCTTTTTCTCGTTGAAAATATATTTTGGTGGATGAAATGATTCACCAGGCCATCTATCATTATTTTCAGCTCCATTAACCCATTCTGTATACCAGTTACTATATGTTTTATAATTATTTAAATTATCAGCAAAAACTTTAGGCATATAGGTGCTAGGGATAGCAATTTCTACACCATTATCTTTAATTTGATTGCTATGAGAAACCACTTCAATATCTGGCACTAATGCCAAATAATTTAAGTTTATTAATTTCTTTCTAACTTGCAAAGATTTTAGAAGCCTATAGTCATTTGAAATACCTATGTTACCATTTCTTTCTAATCTTGCATCTTCAGAAACCTTTTTATACATTTCTTTCTCAGGTGTTCGCTTTGTAATAAACTCTTCATGTATTTTTAAAACTCTTTTTAAAAACCCCCATTCTTCAATACAAGAAATAATAACACTTCCATATTGGGTATGCACTATAGATCCAGGACCACCATAAGCAGATAACAGTTTATACTTGCTTACAGATTCATTTGCTTGGTTTCTATTATTATAAACTTTTTTAGACATATTGTTACTTATTGTTGAACAGTTTTTATGATAGCAGAGGCTCCAATTTCTCTTAACGAATAGGAAACTTTCCAATGTTTTGAATAATTTTCATCTATTGCATTGACAAAAAGCGCATCGTTGATAGATTGGTTTTGTCCATTACGGTATACAATTTCCGGACTTGAATCACTACCATCCAATCTATTCATCCAATTAATTAGCAATTCACTCAATTTAAAACCTATATCATCAAGTTCATCTATAGAGATTATTCCATCAATAGTTGATTTTACACCAGCTTTTCTATCTTTCAGATGCTTATCTAGTTCTTTAGCATTATGATATACTTCTTGTATTTCAGATTTTATTAAATTCTTTATAATTTCAATCTTATCATTATTAATATTTCTTGCAGATTCATTATTCGTCAACTCCAGTTCTTTATTATGACGAATGATAACGATAGCATACATAGCTAAATAACGATCGAGTGCTTTACTTGCAAAAGGGGTAACAGATATAGGTTCTACATAACTGTAAAACTTCTCATGAAATTCTTTGAATTTTTGATAGTGTGAAATATCTCTTGATCTGAAAGGGTGATGCACTGTAAAAACAATACCATCTTCATCTCTAGCTACCCTACTAGATGCTTGTATGTACTCTGCAATGTTTCTTGGCATTGAGTTAATAACAATTGTATTGAAGCGGGAAACATCAATTCCTACTGATATCATATTAGTAGAAATAATAAATTCTGGTGGGTTACTTTTTTTCAGAATTAATTCTTCTGAATCTTCCTGTGATTCTAAAAGCGTCCACTTTTTCTCAATATCGGCTAAATTTGTTTTAACCTCTTCACCGGACAATCTACCTGTAAGTTCAGAATATTGAATTTCATTTTCCTTTCTTATTAATCTGTCAAAGAAACTCCAAGGAATTGTGTTTTTAATCATATAATTTATGTCTCCAGGCAAATAGTGATCTAGCTGAGATTGTGCTTTACCAACATCCTTTAAACTATTGTAATATGCCAATATAGAGTGATAATAGTTAAATACTTCTTTAAGTTCGTTCAAAATTCCTGGTTTTTCAAAAACTTCATCAAGTGTATATTTTTCTTTAAAATATTTTAGTCTATGACTTAAAATTATAGATATAATGCGTAATTGCATCCACACTTGAGTTTTACCAATTGGTAAGACTCCCATATATTTTCTTTTAAATTCATATTTTGTGATATCATCTTCTCTTCTTTTGTAAAAAGCAAAAAATGAGTCATCACAAGTAATACCTTGCTTAGGAAAGATTTCAGACCTTCTATTAAATAATGCAAATATTTGTTTATCCGTGTTTCTGGTGGTAGCTGTGGAGGTAACGATTTTAGGTTTTATTTTGTTTCCATTCTCATCTTTATAAGTACATAAATAATCAATACTTTTTTCAAACAATCCAACAGAAGAACCTAATGGACCTAATAATAGGTGTAATTCATCTTGAATAATTAATTCTGGGGGTAAAACATTTCTTTGGTAACCTTTCCCTATTAATCTTCTTGAATCTTTTTTTCTAGCACCTGGTAACGTTGAAACATTATTTGCTAGTGCTGCAAATTTATCTACTGTACCAAATAATAATGTTGGTGGATGTTTATAAATATCTTCATCAAATAATCTTAAGGGCAAACTTTTTATCTTAGACGACCGTCTACTGTGAAAAGTACAACCATTTGTATTACAAGAAATATTTAATTGATCATTAATTCCATAATTACCATTATGGTTAGGTTTGATATTAGGTAAATCTTCATCTACAAATAAATTTCCACCACACCAGGGACAGTCTGTAAAAGGTAAATTAGTAGAAATTGACTGCTTATTTTTTATAGATTCAGAGACCTTTTTTAATTCATTAATCATTGATTTATCGCCCTGATCCCAATAATTTGGCAAAGAATCTCCTCCCACAAACAAACCAATCGTAATGCGTTCATCACCTAATGAAAAGTTGTGAGGTAATAAAAACTTATCTTTTCTTATTACTTCTAAAGCACAAATTAACAAAGTTGCTCTTTGAAATTGCTGCAAGGTTAACATCCTTAATGTATAACGCATTAAAACGGTTGTACCAAACCCAAGTTCTCCTTTTCCAAAACGTCTCAGAGCTATTGCAAAAGCAATAACACCTAAATATGCCTCAGTTTTACCACCACCAGTAGGAAACCAAACTAAATCTGCAATTTCATTTCTTTCAGGCCATCCTGATCCAAATACATCTTCTACAGTATTATCATTCCCGTCTGGTTTTACAAAAGCATCAATATTTAGTAAAATAAATGCCAACTGAAAAGAACGCCACTTGTACTCACTATTTGGGACATTCACATAATAATTTTCATCATTACTTTCCGGAATAAAAAGCTTATTTCCCTTATCCGTTTTTATGCTATGGTGCAACTGCATAAACATTGCTGTATTCATAGTTCTAAATGCAGCAATAGCTTCTGGGTTTTTTGCTAATAAAGTAATATTTCTTTTTAAGCGATTGTAATCATTTCTACAGGCCTTTAATTGCTTATTTAATAACTCCTTAGATGCTTTTGAAAGACCTATCTCTTCATCTAAGTCAGATTGTTTATCATTTACCCAACTGTCTATAGTCTCATCTCCATAAGCATCAATAAATAAGTTTAACCCACCAATAATTTCATGATCTGTAACGTTGCTGAGAGTAGAAAGATATCGCATAGACAACATACTATCATCTTCAATTCTAGATTTAATAGCATTTTTAATGATTTTACTAGGCTTAAAGTCAACTGTAGGTGTCTCTTGATTTGGTAGAAAATCTGAAGATATAAAATTCAGCCCATTATTTGCAATACCCCAATTTACAGATGTATTGTAACCTTCACCAAAATCAATATACTCTCTATAAATTAATTTGTTAAAGCTGTCCTCTTCGTCAAAATCTAATAATTGAGGTGGATTATATTGTAAGAGACAAGATTGTACTTGTTCATAAATATTTAACTCGATTCCAAAAAATGATAGTTTGTTAGCCTTATCTTTTTTATTTAATTGAGGTGGTTCATTTTCTTTTAACTCATATTCAAGAACGTTTTCAATTATTAATTTCACATAAACTTTATCGTCATCATGATTAGGAATATAGTATTGAGCGTAAAATTTTAAGCTTTCTTTATCTTTCTCATCAATTACTTTAGGAGGTTCCCTTTGAATAGCATTTCCATTCAACTTTGGTAAATGGATTTCTTTTAAAAATTTTTCAGATTGCCATACTGGTGAAGCATTGCGCTCTTTAAGTATTGTCTTTAAATCTGTTGTTATTTGTATTAACTGATTATAAATCTCAAGTTCTTTTATTAAGGACTTATATAGACTATAATTAGATATTCCGTTTTCTAATTTTTTTTGAATAAAATCAGATATTGAATCGGTAAAAATTGTATAAACATTTGTATGCTGATGTTTGGAATTTGAAATCGAATATAACTGCTTATTAGAATCTGCTAAACCAAAATATTTTGTACCCTTATCTGATTTTAATTCAATAATTTCATTATTAAATGTTTCATTTAAAATTCCGAGGAATTGTCCACTCAAGTAATCATTTAATAATTTATAATCTATTTTGTAAATATCATCTTGAGTAAAGTTTCTATTTGAATGGATAAATAAATTATTTCCCTTTTTTATTACACTAAAAGCAGAAATTAAATATTTTGTAATGATATGTTCAATTTCTTCTTTGTATTCTTTAACGTTTATACCTATTTTTTTTTCTACTAAATCTTTTTTTCTAAGATTTTTGTATTTTCTGTAGGAAAGTGAGATTTTAATATCTTCTTGAATGTTTTTGTTTTTATCAAAAACAAATGATATCCCAAATGTGGTTGGGTAATTTTGTTGCGTTAATACAACGTTAGTTGATGTATCTTCTGATATGTTCTGATCATCTGCCGAGGTATTTGAAGTTACTTCATCAGATTCATCGGATTCTCCTTGAATTTCATTTCCTTCTTCATTCTTACTAGATTGAATAGTTCTAGGAAACAAAATAGCAGAACTATATTGATAAGCAGGAACTTCAGGTATTATTTCATCAAAATTCAGCAAGGCAGGAACTTGTGCAAGATCCTTGTCAGCGTATATTGACTCATCCCAATCCTTAAGGAAAAAATATTTTTTATTATATGCACCTGGTCCAATCACTTGTTCCTTAACATAGTTTTCTAAACTTTCTCTCTTTTCTATAAACTTATTCATTTCTTAAAGTTTTTATTTCAGTAAATTCAAGTTGGCTGAATATTGTTGATATTATAGATTCAGAAACCTCATCTTCAGTAATTTCACTTGAATTAGATATATTAAAAATTGTATTATGTTGTCTAACTATTTGAGAAACTGATTTTAGAATTAACGGATTTTCAATTGAGCCTAGCCAATTATTTTCTATTAAGAGTTCTATAATTGTTTTATACATCTCTTTTAGTTCGTTCTGTTTACTCCTTCCATAATATGCAATGAAGGATAGTTGTTTGTCAGAGTCATTAATATTTAATAGCTCACAAATTATTGCCCAATCTTTTTTTCTTCTAGGTATTCTAAATGTATGCTCTTCAACTAATTGTATAGCATAGGTTTTGTCAAAGTAGTTTTGGTGCTGGTATGAAATCCCCTTATTCTTTAAAATTTTATAGATGTTATTTTTTGCAAATAGCTGCTTTTGATAGGCAAGTACATTATGTGGTATGTCTACCAGCTTATCATAAAAATCATTTGATTGAAATAAGCCAGCAATATCTGAAGTTCTGATTATTAAATCTCCTATTTTTAAAGCTCCTGCTCTTACATGCAATAATGAATCTTTCTGCAATAAGACTTTCTCATTTGAGGGTATAGTTAAGTTCTCATTTATAATTACTAACTCATTAACATCTTCAATATCATTACCAAACGTATCAATTTCTTCGTCATTTGTGAATTCTAAATCTTCTATATCTGCATTTTCATCTTCTAAATTTTCATCTTTAATGTCTTCTTTATATTTATTTCTATAAATTTTTAAATCTGACTTAATTTTAGAGATTAATTCTGTCTTTATTTTTTCTAACTCATCCTTATTTGTATCATAATTATCATCTAATTTTTGTCTCACATCATTTAGTAATGGGCTGAATTGATAATTAAATAAATGAAATTTTATCCAAGGCTGGTAACCAAAATACAAAAAGTCTGGTATTGCAACATTGATTTTTTTGTTCAGACTATTTTGACTTTTATTTACCAAATCAATGATATTAAATGAGTCAAAAATTATAATTTGATCTAAACTATCAAAATCCATAGAATCGATAAATTCAATATTAGAATTAAGAGATTGTACATAATTTTTAAAATTATTGAAGACATATTCTAATCTTCTCTTTCTATTACTTTTTAATTCTGGGAATAAGATTTTTGTTGAATTTGTAATTACTTTTTCAATCCAATTTAATTTAATTATCTCTTCAATTATTTGTTCAATAATTCTAATTATTGGTCTCTGAGCCACTGCCGGAAAATCTATTTTAAACTGATTTAGCCACTGTTCTTTAGTTAAAGAGGGGTTTATAAAAAGTAACCAATATTTAGGAAAGGGTGTGATGAACTTATTTAATTCTTGTTGAGCCCATTGTTCTTTAAAATACTTAAACAAATCATATAATTTTTTAGTATGATTTGTATTGATAATCTTATAATTTAAATTTGTATTGAGACTACTTTCATCTTTTAATAAAATTAAATCATTTTCGAAAATTTCATTATTATACACAAATCGATTATTGAAAATTAAATTGAATTTCTTTTCTGCAATATCAGTTAAATATGGATGTGGCTTTTTAGAATATGGATATTTTATTGACAGGCTGTTATTTATCTTTTTCGATAAAAGTTGATCTTCTAATTCAATGGCTAAATCATCATCTAAATTGTTTTCAACTAACAAAATATTTTCTGAAATTAATTGACTAGAACCATCATCTAGATTATTGAAAATTAAGGTTTTTTCACTAAGTCCAATATGAATTGGGAAATCAATAATATTTAAATTACGAATACTTTTAAATAGTTCAAATGTGTTTTTAATGACGCTTGCTTTGTTGTTACTTTTAATTTCTTCTTTTTTAAAAACAGGTAAAAAAGCATCTAAATTTGTAAGTATATCGTTTTGCCAAAGGACTAAATTATCCTTTTGACTTTTAAAATCATGAGTTAATTCCTCAATATGCTTGTTCTCGGAATAACTAAATATATCAAATAGGCATGTATCTTCAAAATCAGATAACTTATGATTTTTTACTAGGTTAAAAATAATTATAAACGCCCTTAGGTAATTAAAAGTGGTAATTGTAAACTCTTTGGAATAATATGGTATTTGTAATCTGAGTTTATCAACGTCAGATTTCAAAAAATTGAAATACCAGAATCCAATAATTTTTAAATTACTATTATCTTTCTCGTTAAGAAAATCTAAAGTGGTATCATGAATTTCTGTAAACTTTACATTTTCCATAATATAATTTTAATTGCTTCCATAGCTCTAGTAACAGCAACATAGTTTTGTACTTTAGATTTTTCATTTAATTCATCTGTTATCAGATAAACTGATTTATTTTCTAAACCACGGTATTTAATTGGTGTAGTATACCTTATTCTAGAAGAAGGAATGTTAATATTATTATCAAGAATTTCCTCTAAATGATCTTTATAATAATCTTCGGCGATTTCTTTAAAAGAAACAATTAAAGTACTATGAATTAAAATTATTTTTTCTGAATTTAAGAATATTCGCTCATCAATGATTTCTTTAATTACTTTTAACTTATTCTCAAGTGAAGCAACAGTATTGTGTTCTTTAGTTTTTTTACTGTAAAGTATATTGTCTGATATAGTTATTATGTTTTTATTCTGCGCACATCTATACGTTTCATCAAATAAATAATGTGTAAAACCATTCTCTACATAAAAATCAGTATAGAAAGAAATGTCACTAAAATTGTAAATGATTGTTTGTTTTGGGTCATAAAGAACTAAAAATTTAGGATATTCCATTTTTTGCTCAAATTTTTCTATGAGCTCAAATAATCCCTTATTAAAATATTCTTGAGCTTCATCAAAAATGATAAAATCTATTTCATCTGACACATTTTCATTTATGGCATATTCAGAGTAAAGTTTAAAATTTATCAAACTATTATCTATCCCATAATCTCTAATTATAGCGTGTTCAATTTTTGATTTTATTAATTTATTAGCACAATAGTAGATACCCTTTTGTTGTTTTAAAATATTTTCTGCTAAAAATTTTTTTGCTAAAACAGTTTTTCCTGTACCAGGTGCACCTTGTATGATTACTTTTCTATTTCTTTTTAAACCTTTTAAGGTTTCATAATTTTCTTTTAAAATAATCTCAGAATTAATTCTTTCAGGATTATATCCATACGAAGATTGAGTAGGAAATAATTGAGATTTTAACGATTTAATTTTTTTCGAAGAAAGCTCTGGATATTTTTCAAATATTTTTTTATTTATTTTTTCATAAGACCAACTTGGGTTAAGTTCTCTCAATATTTTACTTCGTGAAGTTTTAGCTAAGTCTATTAAAAAGTCAAAGAAGATTTTATTTATGGCCATCTCGTCTTCACCTTCTCTTAAGCTTATAAAATCTTTCTTTGAGAAAAATAAATGCTTATAGCCTTCTAATTGAGGGCCTCTTAATTCAAATCCTGTCTCATGGGGCAATACAACAGCTCTATAAACAAAAATATTCTCATCAATTAATTCTTTTAATGTATGAGTATATTCTTTTGCTTGATTAAATGGGTTTTGTGTTACGTAACCATTTGGATTTCTTTTATTATAAGAAATATATTCATCGTTACCATTTACTCTTAAACCACCACCTTTAACCTCAATAATCAATATTCCGTATTTAGATAACAACAAAAAATCTATTTGTCCTTCAACTTTTTTCTTACTAGCTGGATGTGTCGATAAATTGTAATCATGTTTTAAAAAACAATTTTCATTTTCTAATAATTTATATTGATTAAACTTTAAAAACTGTTTGTAAAGCCAAATTTCTCCAAAAAGAGGCGAGCCATCTTTGTTTGTAATATTTTTTTTTAAATTATTTTCTGGATAATTATTAAGTAATTTTACTGGCATAATAAGATTCTAGGATTTAGCTTTATGAATGAATAAAATTATTATTCTATTTTTAGAATAAATTTAATATATAAAAAACAGTAAGTAATAAAAATGTTTTAGTTTTCTGAAGAATAATTATAGGATTATTTGGTGTAACTATCAACAAAAAAATACAGTATGTTTCTATTATACTTCTTGTTTACCAAATAGATTTATAATATCTCTATTAACAATGTCCTATTTTTTTTAATCTAATTTCTTTATTCATAGTATTATTTTTTATTTGATATTGATGATATTTTATTAATTGCGTACAAAGCAAAAAGTTGCTTCAAAGGAACTTTTCTTTTGTACTTAAAAATAACTTCCTCATTTTGTTCAAAATCAATTTGCTCAAATGTTATTTGATTTATAATTTTATTAACTTCCTCAACTA